>Ga0116230_10008167_pt1 | contig 10341 bp, 3 predicted proteins | sample S1TSphfallax_3_FD_88678 | JGI IMG/M metagenome (GOLD analysis project Ga0116230, IMG submission 88678) | Host-associated microbial communities from peat moss isolated from Minnesota, USA - S1T2_Fd - Sphagnum fallax MG | ecosystem: Host-associated > Plants > Peat moss > Unclassified | place: USA...
ATCCCCGGTCACTAGGGGTTAACATGTTTTACCATGATTTCATACAGTGGATTTGTCCTAGTTCACTCAAAATCCTAGTGAAATACAAGGTGAACTTGGCCCACATCTCCTAGTAGTGTATGTATTCAAGTTTTCAGGCATGAACAATTACTTCAATGTATATCTTGAGGTATTGTTATATTCCCATAATTAGTTGGGATTACCCAATCATGATGTCCACTAGAGAAAACTAGCATCCACCAATGCATTATCCCTTGGAAGCTTTATTGTGATTCAATTGTAGTCCATAATCCAAACTAATTTAATATATGGTTCACCTTGGCAACCCATTCTATAAGAAATGGGTCCTATGTGTAGGCAAATAGGTCATTAAATAGGTGATTACTATGTATGAAGAAAGTTCATACTAGTGTTGGTCTATTATATTAGATCATAAGTTAGTATCAAAACTGGTATGAACATTGGTATCAAATATTAGATCAATATGGTATGACCTAAGACTATTACTAGCTTAATATTAGTACCAACTGGTAGGGGCTTGAGGTAATACTAGTCTCATACTAGTTTATATACTAGTTTATACACCTGCCATATATTAACCCATAATCACTATTGAATTTAATACCTACACTAGGCTAATATAAATATATATAAAAAAATAGCCAATACTAGTAGTAGACTAATATCATTTTTTTGTGAAATAGATAATACTAATACCAATTGGTATCAAAATAAATTGATAGTAGACCAACACTAGTTCATACGTACTATGTAAAGGTTGCTTTCATATCTACCTTCATTATAAATAGTTAAATAACTTATGGGTGGTAAAGTAAGCAACATGAACTAAACACTATGGATAGCTAGGGACTAAAACCTGATAGTTGACATATGCATCCTAATCACTTACCATCCACCCTTTATGGTGCATTGTTAGGCTACTACATTGATCAACTTGCATTGATTTACCATCCAAGGCCCCTTACCGAAGGTAATACAGGAACAAAATGAATTTTATACAGTTAACTTACCCAAACATAGGGAAGTGCAATATTTAACATCACAACACCATTGAAAACCATCAACTGTGGATAATATACTTAAATAATACCTCATAATAGATCCATCCTAGACACGCAAAAAAGGACAAACTTTTACCAATGATGAAAATGAATAGTTTGCAATGTGTTAAATTCAAATTATTGATGACTAATTAGTTTAAATGTACACCATCTAGCACAAACAATCTCCTTAGCATTTTCAACAACACCACCAATCATGGTGCCACTATTTGTGGGCATAATTTGCTACTTGAAATTGGAGGTTGTGAAGGTGTTCATGTTAAAAGTCCAACTAGCTAAAGCTCACTCCCATAGTCCAGCCAAAGTTTGTTGCATATTTGTGATACTTTGGTCAACTAATAAATTATACAACACAACAATCACCATGGTCAACTTAGTTAACATGTTCAACACACATTTGTGAAAGGGTCAAGCAACCTAAGATTACAAGCATCTAAATTAGGGTTTCAACTACTGAGAACTATTCAATTGGTGTTGAAATCAATCAACCACAAGGCCTTTAACCCTAAAAGAATCACAATGCAAACATATTGATTATATTTACATTTTCTAAAGTAGAAAAATGACATTTTTTAAGGGAGTTTGAAGCACCAACAACCCTGCAAATTGTGTTGACATGGGTGAACACGGATGCTTCCCACCCTTAAAAGAATGACACATGCAAAAAGGTTGCATCTATTTTAGTAGTCTAGAGGGGCGAAAGCAACATCAAGTATACAACATAAGTAAACGTCTCCACTTTAACCCTTCGCTACTCATATAAGTACCATAAAGTAACATCAAATTAGGTGAAAGTATGTGTCAAGTAGCACTAGTTTGCTCTATTAAGTTTATAAGAATCTAACTCTAAAATAAAAAATCAAATGAATTTTTTAAATAGATAAAAATTACATTTGAAATTAATTGAAAAATACGTGTTCAAACCTATTTTTTTGTTAGAAAAATTAATGAAATTGATATCTCATAAATTAATGAAGATTAGGAAATGAAGATCAACATATGTTTTAGCAAGTCGTTAAAAAAAAACTATTTCCTTTTTGTAAAAACCTATTCTCACCTATTTGAAACCAAAAGCCCATAGTGAAAAAGTAGACATCAAAAGTTACTTATATTTTGAAAAACCTACTTGAAACCTACTTTTACAATTTGAAATATGAAAATCAATGTAGATTAGTGTAACCATATATTATATTTAATCATTGAAATGAAAACATTTAATGTTCCACAATTCTATAATGGGTTTTGTTGTAATTTTAAATCTATTTTTTCCAATTTTGACAAGGTAATCAACTTGTTCACTCTGTCTTGCTTACACCCAAAGGAAGAAGACTATTGCTTTTAAGCGGTCATTTCTAAAACAATTCATTACACTAAATGTCTAGAATTTGTAGCAAAATCAATTCTAGTTACATAGTTATAGCCCATAAATGGCCATGGTGAATGTGGCTATTTCCAAAATAAGACATTGACAACACATGAAAAAATTGTAACAAACCTAGTAGAAAAACATGTTTTGTTAATTCTTACAATTACATGCAATGTCCTATTTTTCAGTAGGGATAGATTGTTCCACATAGTTGGGTCCACATCAAGGAAAAATGTAATACTCTCTCCTATTATCAAGCTTATACCCTGACCACCCAAGCTGTCATGACAAATGGAAGATTTTTCAAATACAAATTTTACTTAATTCACCTTAATATGAAAACATGGAGAACATGAGTGAATATGCAAAACATGACATGCATAAATTTGCCCATTTGTAGAGCTCATGAAAACTAGTTCAAAGTAGAATGTAAAATTTTGAAGCTAATTGTTTCAAAAAAGTTTGTAAAAAAAAGTTTGAAATTTGAAAAAAATAAATCCACCCCCTCAAGCCTTGCATTGACTATTGAAAAAAAATTACTTACTTTGAGTGATTGAACATCACTTGCATGCAAATCTACAAACATAGGAGTAATAATGGTGCAGTCCTACAAACTACAAACATCAACATGAAATAGACCGTTTGACTACATGGCATTGGGAGCGAGCTTCAAACCCTAAAGCACATCACTCAGCAAGCTTTAATGGGAACAAAATGGTTGGATGAAATAGATGTGTTTCATCCAACTTAATCCATAGATGATGTTGGATGGTACAGTCCATGGCTTAGTTTTTAACCCAAAATTTTTGCTAGATTGTTTTTTTGGGGGTTAAAGTGGCTATCATCCAAAAAAACATGTTGAAAAAATGATTATCATCCCTAGTAAGTTTTAACAAGTTTTAGCCAAATCATTCCATAATTTCAAACATGAAATTAAGAAATTTAATCATGCATCTTAATTTATGGTTACACATTAAAAACCAACTATAGAAATCTAGTTATTTTTACAAAAAATAATCATTGATGGTGATTGAAAACTCTAGAGTGGAAACAATTTGACAATAAAAAATAGGTTGGCTTTAGCCCATTTTTTGTTGGCTATATATATTTCAAATTATAATATAAAGATAAATTGTTAAAATGAACATTTTTAAACGATTTTAAATAGCCATTAATCGAGAAAATGTAAGGAAATTGGTTAAAATTGGTGTATATATACATGGGTCACACAAGTAACCAAAAAATCAAAGCATGTTTTTAAAATGTTTAATTTCTTATTTTATTTATAAGCAAGTTTGTTGAATCTTAATGGTCGCTAAACCCTAAAATTGACCTAAAAAATCATTTCACATCTCTCTACACATGTAAGCCCAATTACTATAATGATGCAAAGCATAGTTTGAAATGGTCCATACCTAAACATGGCACCATCTAATGAGCCTTGTGTGTATGAGTGTGAGTATGACCTACTTTCGACTCGCCCCAAACTTTCAACTAGCCTTGGACTCTCGATTCCCGCCCCGCTCCTGACTCCCCCCCACGTTCCTAACTCGCCCCCTATGTGAGAACTGCAAACATTATGCATAACAAGGAAGTTTTATGATCTTTGAATTTACTTCCCTTCCCCTTAGTAAGATTTCTATTAAGTATAGACCATAAAAATTTGTGTGTTTGCATTTTTTAGGGTTCCCTTGAGGTAAGCTCCTAGTCATTGTTAGATTGATTTAGAGTGTGCTTACTTCTAAAGGTAGTGTTGTTGAAAGCTTGGGTGCAACCTTGGGAATAAAAGGGTGTGTAGGTGTAAAAAATGGTTGCATAACATTGCATTTTTAATAGGTGTATTGTTTACAAGGAGTTCAAAAAGGTTGTAGTGGTTAAAGAACTTCATGGCCTTGATGCCTATAGAAAAACCCATGTCATAGCTTGTGCCATTCTAACAAGCAAAAATTTGAAACGATACAAGAGGCCACATTTTCAAGTGGTGATCACAAATGTTTTGGCTGATGTGATTATAAGTTTCTTGATACCGTTAAAAGAGGCTTCCTTGAGTTCATCAAACAAAGAAAGTCCTCCAACTCCTAAGCTATAATGTGGGGAAAGACACTTGTGTCGATAAACTATGCAAAAAAAGGGGAAGGTTAGTGGGTTTTTTTTCATATCTGCCATATTGTTTTGTATTAAAGTAACTCAGGTCCGCAACGTTGGGTTTAGGTGAACAAGTAGTTACAATTGCATTCTAAACAACCATGTTCAAGTGTTAAGTACTTGTGCATTTGTGTTGTAGAGGCTATTAAAGCCTTGGGCTAACTCTGCACATAAGAGTAGCAAAATGCAATCCTTTCAATAAAGTGCATGTAAAATTGGTTGCTTGTCCATGTGCATATACCGAATGTTAAGTTTTACACATTATGCAACCTTTGAAATATTGTGTTATAGAAATGGAAGGAGGTGAGAAAAGGTTTATAATGGTGATAAAAACACCAAGAGGGTCCCATTTGTGGCTTTGCAATTGGGAGAAATTGAAAGGTAAAAAAATCTAAAATGAACTTGACCAACAATGTATTTTAGGTTAGCCATTTGGTGTTGTACAGTTGGAAATAAGTGAAAGAAGTAAGTTGAAGGCTGAAAACATTTTTAAATCTCCCATATTTGTTGTAGATTTAAAGAAGTTATTAATGAACTTACTAATGTTTTTCAAGGTTAACCATTTGGTGTTGTAGAGTTGGAAATAGGTGAAATAATGTATGTTCAGGGCCAAAAACTCTTTTAAATCTCCCATATTTGCTACAAATGCTAAGGAGCTCACTACTACAAAACTTGTCCTTATTCCACTCAACATTCCAACCAACATTCATTAGGAAAGACCCCATTCCACCCAGGTGGATTCTTAGTGGAAGTCATGAGTGATTTGGAACCCATGGTAAGGTGTCCACTATGATTCCACCATGCACCACTCCCATGCACTCAAGTCCACCGATTTCCACTAAAAATCCACTAAAAATCCAATATGCACATATTCAAGTGGATATGGTCCATTAAACAACCACGGGTTAATGGTTTAAATGAGCTCATTTCCATTCATCCTAACTTTAGTGGAAACGCACTATTGGTTTAGGGATAGGTTATGTAGTAGTGGCTATTAATGGGCTTGTCAATGTGTTTTAAGGTCAGCCATTTGTGGCACATAGCTAGAAAGATGTGAGTGGAATTTTGTTGAAGGCTGAAAACATTTTCAAATTTTTCATATGTGTTGCAAAATAGTGGAAAATATTAATGAACTTGTTGGATTTTTTTAAAGGTTATCCATTTTGGTGCATAGGTGGAAAGAGGTGAAAGCAAGGAGTTGTTGAAGGCTTGATGACATTTTAAAATCCCCCATATGTGTTGCAATAATGAGTTTTTTTATGTTATGAAAATGTGTTCATTTTTTGCAAAGCTAGGAAGAGGTGAAAGGTCTATTGAAGGCATGTCCTAGTTTTTAAACCCTAATATCTATTATAAAATTACATAATGCATTAAGAATGTATGTTCAATGGACTTGGGAAGATGGTGTAAACCTCCCATTTGTGTTTATAGAGTTGCAAAAAAAGGTGAAAAATGAATTACAATGGACTAAAAAATACTTTAAGGGGTTATGGAAGTGCAACAAAGTTGGAGAGGGGATTGAAAAGGTGTACATTGCATTTGAAGACATTTCCAAACCCCTCTAAAGGCATTGCAAAGTTAAAATGAGGTTGGTTTGCTAATTATAATTTTATATGGGAATTGGAAGTCTATCTTAAGCATGGGAAGTTTATTTTTGTTGTGACCCTACCCTTGGGCTCACAACCAAATCAAGGGCTTGCAAAGTTATGGGCCAAAAATGAAACCTGGGAGTCACATTTCATGCTCACGAGAGTGAGGGAATGAGTTCACACACTTCTAAGTGGGTTTCCACAAAAAATTCAAAGAGTAATTTTAGGGGTCAAAACTCATTAGATTGAAAAGTTCCTTATATAATTAAAAATATCTGGAAGCTTAGATGTGTAAAATGGGTTTACATGACTCATTTGGGTACTTAAAACACAAGTTATGGCCAAAAGAAGGGTCGAAAGTCAAATTGTCAATTTGACTCTTGACCATTAAGAGTTAGGAATCCCCTTATTTACTTAAATGCATGTGGCTTGCCACATACCATTGGAAAGTTCTCAACAAGGGCTATAACTTTTCTTTGAACTTCACCCCAATTGAAGGTTTGAAAAAGAAGTTGTGGGCCTCCAAAGTTGTAGGAGTCCCAATTTCGAGAATTTCAAAACTCCCAACTTGGGTGCAACCCCTATGGCCAGGCATAAAACATATTGTAAGGGGGAAGGTGGTGCCTTCCCCCAAGTTTGGGTTGTGATGAGTCTTATGAGTCTGTGTATGCCCATGGCTCGTACGTGCACCAAAAGTGTTCCAATTACACACTAACCGATTTGTTATTTGGTTTGTGTAAATAATTGACCTACTTGTCACTCATCCTAATCCCCATCTTAGAGCTCCAACACACCCCTATTACCCTCAAAGTGCTACAAATTAAGGAATGCATCCCAACTCCTTCTTATGTTGTTTTTACTTTTGGACTCACATTTGAGTCTTACAAGGAGTTTGGGGGTGCGTTAATTTTACTCAAGGCATATTTGTCTTGTTTTATTTCTAGTCTCATCATTATTGTCTTGTTCATCCATTCTAAATTGATTTTTTTTACTATGCATAAAATTTCACCTCCCCCCCTTTTGTAGCCAAAAGTGTCAATGCCAGATTAAAATTAAGGGTTCAAATGTGGCTTTCAGTTGGTTAATTAAAATTATTATGCCTTATTTGATGAAGTGTTGAAATTGTTGAATGTTATTGAAAAGGTGACTATAATAGATGGGAACTATGTTGAAGACTTGTACGTGTAAATTCAAGGTTTGTCTTGGGCATGGGAAATCTGTTTTGCTCAAAGAAAATTTGTCTTATTTTATTTTTGGTTTATTCATCCTTTTATTCATCTATTCTTATTGACTTCTTCTATTATGCTAGACCCCTTCCCTATGTAGCCAAAAATGTTAATGTCAGTTTGAAACTAAAAGGGATATATATCTAGGCATCAAATTATTAATCATCATTATTCTATCCTATTCGATGAGGTCAAAAATTGTTGAATGTTGTTATGAAGGTGACTATATTTGATGTGTTCCCAAGCTCCTTGATAGATTCAAATGTGAATCTAAAGTGAAAACAACGAAAAAGCAAAGAGTTGAGGGCACGTTCCCTGGTTCGCAGCATTTTAGGGGTAAAGGGGCATGTTGGAGTTTCAGGATGGGACCAGGAAGAATGACAAGCACTTAATCACTCCCAAGGACCTACACAAAACCAAACAACAAGTTGGTTAGTGCATAATTGGAGCACTTTTGGTGCTAAAACGAACCATGGGCAAACTCAGACTCACAAGACTCACCATGGCCCAAACTTGGGGGAAGCCATCACCTTCCCCCTTATAGTATACTTTGTGCCTAGCCATGGGACCAGCACCCAAATGTCATTTTGTCTTGGGACTCCCAAGTGGGAGTCCCGAATTCCCACAACTAGGACTTATGGGACTTTGGAAGCCCATAACTTTGCATGTAGACCTTAAATCGAAATGAGGTTTAAAGCAAAGTTGTAGCCTTCGTTAAGAACTTTTTAATGGCATGTTGCACGCCACTTACATGCAAGGAAATTGGGGCAATTCTTGACTTTTAATGGTTAGGAGTCATGGAGATCTTTCCAACAATATATCGTAGGCCACCTGCATGCAAGGAAATTGGGGCGATTTTCGACTTTTAATCGTTAGGAGTTGTCAAGATCTTTCTAACGATATGTCACATGCCACTTACACAAAAGGAAATCGAAGTAATTCTTGACTTTTAGTGGCTGGAAATTGTCAAAATCTTTCCAACGATATGTTGCACGCCACCTGCACGTAAGGAAATCGGGGCAATTCCCAACTTTTAATGGTCGGGAGTCGTCAAAATCTTTCCAACGGTATGTCACTTGCACGCAAGGAAATTGGTGCGATTCTTGACTTTTAGTGGTCCAACCCTTCTTTTGGCCATAACTTATGTTTTAGATGTTCAAATGGGTTATGCAATCTCATTTTAGACATCTATGTTTTAATAGCTTTCCAATGGTATAAAAAACTCCTCAATCCATTGGGTATTTACCCCTTCAATTGCTCTTTGAAAATTCAAGAGTCCATCGGGACTCCAACTCCCAAAGTGGGAGCTCCCTTGGGAGTGCGAGGATTCATTCCCTTTCGATTTCCTTCACCCCCAAGCTTCCCTCTTAGCTCGCAACCTTACAAGCCCTTGCCTTGGTCGCAAGCCCAAGGCTAGGGTTGTGACAATATTAAATGGGAGTTTGTAATTGTTCCAAAGTTACCATAGTAACCTTTAAGTTAATTGGCCTATTCACCTTTGATGATAATGGCTGCATGTACAAGACTTATGGTGAATTACTTTATTGTTTTCCTATATTTAGCGTGCATTATATTATTATGTATATAGTCCTTCATAAAAAAATTCACATTGAACTTTTTTTGGTTAGAGGTATGTACCTTATTTGTTTGCTATGTACATGTGCAATTGGACATGTGATATGTGTATACATAGTAAGGTAATGGAGACTAGAAGACTTAGTGACATAAACTAGTTGGTCTCTTCTGGGACTTGGAGTGGAGGTAGGTCTAATGTCGTCTTTTATTGATTACATCCATTTCTCTCCCAAGTAGAGTAATACTACTCCTGCAACACTAACCTAAACGTTGTCTACTACTTAGCCTATGACATTGGGGGGCGGGGGGGATAAACAAGCCATCAACAACTACAATATCACTGGCATACATAAGACTTATTCAGCACTTGGACGCTTTCTGCAGTTGATGTCCACAGACATGTCTTTGATGGATTCAATGATATGAATTATATGGTCCATCAAGTTTGGGCTTCTTGTGCAATTCTAGCTCACCTTTTTTTTCTCCCAAAACAAATATTGCTGTCAGTGAGAACTGGCATGTAGGTTGCAATAGCTTGTCATTGTGCCCTTTATTAATACCCAACATATTTATTAAAAAAAGTTCCCCAATAATAGGGCAACATTAGTCTCAATGCCTTGATTTTTTTTAGAAAAGAATTGTGGACTTTGAGAAACTTTTTCAAATTCCCATCTAGCAACTAAGTAATTTCAATGATATTCAATTAGCTAACAAGGGCACATTGACTTGAAAGCCTTTGGGTGATACTAAGCTAGTCCATTTAAACTAGTTGGTCCCTTTTGGGACCTGGAGTGGAGGTAGGCCTAATGCCTTCTTTTATTGATTATGTTCGTCTCTCTCTCAAGTAGAGTAGTACTGTTCATGTAGCACTAACGTTGTCTACTACTTAGCCTACTACATGGGGGCGGGGGTGTTAAACAAGCCAGCAACAACTACAAAATCAGTGTCATACATAAGTTTTATTCAACACCTGGACACTTTCTGTAGCTGATGTCCACAGACATGTCTCTGATGGATTCAATGATACAAATGAGATCGGATGGGATTTTCACAAGAGCCCTATGAATTATATGGTCCATCAAGTTTGGACTTCTTATGCAACTCTAGTTCACCTTTTTTTTTCCCAAAATAAATATTGCTACTATTGATAACTAGCATGTAGGTTGCAATAGCCTATCATTGTGCCCTTTATTAGTACCCAACATATTTATTAAAAAAAAATTCCCCCATAACATGACAACATTAATATCAATGCCTTGATTGCTTTTATAAAAAAATTGTGGACTCTGAGAAACTTTTTCAAATTCCCATCTAGCAATTAAGTAGTTTCAATGATATTCAATCAACTAACAAGGGCA
>Ga0116230_10008168_pt1 | contig 10340 bp, 4 predicted proteins | sample S1TSphfallax_3_FD_88678 | JGI IMG/M metagenome (GOLD analysis project Ga0116230, IMG submission 88678) | Host-associated microbial communities from peat moss isolated from Minnesota, USA - S1T2_Fd - Sphagnum fallax MG | ecosystem: Host-associated > Plants > Peat moss > Unclassified | place: USA...
ATGAAACCATTGAAAGCACAAAGCAGTTTGCGCCCTGACTTTCGTTCACTTACTTCAGATCGAACCCTGGAGTTGGAGGGGGAGGGTTTGCATCGAAGCTATCCAGTGTCTCACTCCTGGTGGACTGACTCTCCTCCTTTTTCCCTCCAAACCATCCACCAAAGAATCCGCTTCCACTTGCCGTCTCCGGCTTTGCCGCCGCTGCTGAAGATTGCGGCTCCGCGTAGGGTTGCGAGAACTGCGACGACGGCGAACTCCCTGGAAAGCCAGCGTATGGTCCGCCAGCAAAGGTACCCCCTGGGGCTCCAGCCACCTGTGGCATCTCTTCCATAGGCGGTGGTTGTGCAAGGTTAGCCGTAACTCTGTTGAGCATGATCCCGGCTCCTTCGATCAACGCAAGCAACACACCACCGAAGATTGCAGATCGGGACGCAGATTTCATACCCGCTCGAAGTGAGAGAAAGCCTCCAGTGGCAGCACCGGCGCCTATGGAGTTCCAAGGATCTTCCTTCTGACGAAGATAGACAAAAGTACAATCGAATGTGCTGAAAAGACCTCCCCACACCGCGAAGCTGCCTCCGATTCGCGGCGCATTGATCCGCACCGCTTGTGTACCTCCCAGCAACCGCTGCCCTCGAGGCGAGTTCTTCATGCCTCTGATGAAATGCCAGGCTGATCCTCCCACTGCCCCCATGCTAAACGCCCCGCCTATGTCGTCCAGTATTCTATCTGGACATGGCTCTCTCGCATGATCCGGCGTCGACATAATAAGCAACTCCCAACGCTGCTCCTCGGAAACTGCTGCTGCTGCCAACACCACCCCCGCAGTTCCACTGCAGAGCTCCTCGAGAAGATCGTCCACCAAGAGACAACACGAAGACGACGAAGACGACAACCACGACGACTGGGATCTGAAGCAGCGCTCGCAGACGAAGACGACAACGGCAGCGACAATTAGGGTTAGGGTTTTACGAGCAGTGTTTTCTTTTTTTTCCCGTTTTTTCGACAAAAGTAATTGGGAAATTCTTGGAAAAAAAATTCATTTTCTAGCTTTAAATTCGCCTTTTCTTTTCTTTTTTGGAAAATTGGCGAAATTTCAAGATCACAAAATTGAAAAAAAGATACTATGGTTAAAGTATGGAACAATTATATTTCTGGATTCAACTAATTTTGCTTTTATTTCGAAAATTTTGGCTAAATTTTCAAGATCACAAAATTGAAAAGAGATACCATGGTTACAAGCATGGTGGAACAATTATATTTCTCAAATTTAAAATATCCCATATCCCTAATTGTCTCTAAAATTGAAATTTCCTCATTCGAAATAGTCACTAGTAACATATAACATTGTCCTTGGTGCAAAATAGGCACAAGTTTTGCTCAAATAAACATTATCAATACCTTGGCACTAAATGATATTTTTTGGTTACTTCCATGATAGCCTACTTTACCATTAGTGCTTTTAACATTAGGTGTGATTCTTGTTTAACATCATCAACTTTGTCTGTTTTGACCAACTCAAAAATAACAATGTTTAATTTGACTAAAGTTACATTCACACCTAGAGGTAGCCCCAAGAAGTTAGGACTTGAAGTTAGGTTAACTTTGGGTTAAGAGTTAGGGTTAGGAACTTTTTACTATTTCTTTTGTAGCCATTACAATATCCTTTATCTTTCTTGCATATCACTATCTAGACCTAATCTTCTTTTTAGTTGAAGGGAAGCTAAAGTGACAATAGAGGCCAAACTCTATTCATGATGAACTTTGTGTACTTTGGAGGTAAGTTGCTAAACACCAAATTCCTTTTTCATTTTTTATTCAATTTCTTTGAGCTTTTTTTTGTGTTCCAAGTTTCTTCTCTGAGCTTTTTCTATGTTCAAAATTTCTTCTCTAAGGTTTTTTTACACCTTCAATTTCTTTACATTTTAAAATCTTCTCTCTGAATTTGTTTTTGCACTCTCAATTTCTTTATGTTCAAAGTTTTTTCTCTAAGCTTTCTCTACATTTTTATTTTTTTTACACTCCGAGTTTCACTATGTTCCTTTCTTAATTTTCTTTCAAGCACTTTGGCATTGTGTTTTTTATGTGTTTTTGTTGATATTACAAAGTTCAATTTTTTTCTTTCCCAACATTGTCTTGAATTGTTGTGCACAACCTTTTATTTTTGTGATTTTGTTTTTACCATGAAACCTCTTAACCTATCATTCTTTTGATGCAATTCATCCATGTTGTTTTACAAATGTAGGAGTTGTTGAATCATGTGTATGTTGAAGGCAAAATTACAACAATTGAAAAATTGGTGGGAAACTATTGGCAACTTGAGAGCAAAAATATGGTGTTCAATGCATTAAAGAATGCAAACATCTTGCATCAATATTGGCTAATTTGCAATTTCGAATTATTGATGAGTAAAGAGGTTGGGGATTGGATCAAGGCCGTGAACACCACATGGTATTCAAATTTCTTAATGGCACAATATGACAACAAAAGGTGGGTAGAGCACTTTTGCATAACCAAAAATATTATTTTGCAACTTACAAAAAAAACTTATAACTTTGATTGAAAAACAAATTGTCCCATCAAGTTAAATACCTTCAGTGTAGTGAATTGTTTACAATTGACAAATCTTTGGTGAGTATGGTTTTTCACAAATTTGTGTGTGTTATCAAGAAATGTTTAGAAGTTAAATATGGTGGCCTCGAAAAGATGATTTGATTTGAGTCATGGTTGGTTTCCAAGAACTTAGTGGGCTCCCATTAGTTTTCAATGCCATCAATTACACTCAAATACACATACAAAAACCTACTGGTGTAACAAATGTTATAAACTAGTTTTTAATAAATTTAAAGCCTACAATATGTAATTATATGTTGTTGTTGACCATGAAAGATGATTTTGAAATGTTTTTATTGGATTGCCAAGTTCAATGAATGACTTCAAAATCCTTCAATTCTTTGGTATTTATCAAAATGCAACATATCATCGGTTGTTTAGCCTTAAACACATCTCAGGACAATATTCACCCATACACTCTTGGGTATAAGAACTACCCTTTCTTACCTTGTTGGCTCATGGTTCTTCATAAACGAAATGCGAATGTTCAACATACACATTTTAAAAGTCTTTTACAATAGACAGCTTTCTAGGGGTAGGATTGTAGTTGAAAATGCATTTGGGATTCTCAAGAAGACCTTTAGAGAATTGTTGTTGAAAAACAACTGTCACCAAAAGAGAGAGGGAGAGAGTTAAAGAGAGAGCCATGCCGAATCACAGATACAACCAGCCATGGTGAACGCACAGACCCAATAGGAATTCCCAGCTACCTGATCTTCTACTTTGCACCAGACCCCACTCTAACGACTCTCTAAACACATCAACACACAACACCCTGATCCTTGAACAGAAATAATTTACTCAAGTGAAGATCAACATATTAGATCATTAAGTGCAGATCCTTGTGCCTGACATCGGATCAACAAACCAAGAACCGTGTCATGTCCGATCCACAATGGACATCATCTTAGATCCAACAGAAACTTCAAGTGAGGCCTTCGAGGTCAGATCCCTTCGTGTTCACTCGGTATGTTGAGCCACTAAACCACATCCCCTACTTGCCTCTATACACTGCTCTTACACTCAACATCTAAAAACCCAACACCCAGAAGCCCTCCGTTGCAGCAACCTTCTGAGATTCTAGACGCAAACCAACAGAAAGCCAAGCTCCCAAAGAATCCTCTCACAATGACAGCCCCATCATGCACAGACTACAGATCTGTAGCTACAGACCTCTCCTGCCACTCATTCTCGACCAATAACGTTCTGTTGCCCACAACTCAAATGCAAAGCAAATCCCCACAAACACACATTCCCCTAACAGATCCTCACTCTCTCTTCTACCTGCCCATAAATCTAAGGCTCGGACCCCTTAGATTTCTCATCACTCCTCGGCATCACCCTCCATAACAATTGCATCAAGAGATTACACAGCAGCTCAACAAGACACTAGCGCAACGGAAGAAAATCAGCAACAAGCTAAGCAGCTGCAAGAACAAAAACAAGAGAGAAAAAAACACAAAACTGACTACTCAGAAAATGTTGTCTCAGTCTGCCAATCCTCACAATCAAATCGCCACCGCCTCCCTCCAACAATTCCAATCGTTTCATCCTTGGCTTCCCGCTCAAACTTTCCCATGCACCGTTACAAGTTCCATGTCCCCAGAATCATAAAATCGCCGCCTTCATTAAGTCCGTTTTTCGGTGGGTTTAATTTCCTAAACCCTTAAAGCAAAAAGATCAGATTCCCAAACCGAGGAGCCATCATCAGGTTTCCGTTCGGCCACCCCGTAACCGATCACACAACCTTCACATTACCTTTCTTCCAAATGTTAACATTTTCTAATGCATGTTAGACAATCTAATTTTGAATGGGGGGGAGGTTAATATTAATGCATTAATGAACCAATTGGAGCAAGAGAATCAAACACATCAACAAGGCATGATAACACAATAATAAACATGCGATGAAACATTGAAACAAACATTATTTTGGAAGGTGATGAACTTTTTAGATTTGAATAGATGTTACTTCTAGAAACATATATTGGGAATTTGATAGGATGTAGAAAATAAATGAATGTTTTAGGATCTGAATCAAAAACTAAATTCAATGTTGAATTGAAATCAAAAGTCGAAAATTCATTTAAATCTGAATTTTTTGGAATTACAAAATTGAAAGCTGATTAAAATCTAAAATTGTTAAAATCTAAATATGTTAAAATTTGATAATGAAAGTTGATTGAAATCAAAAATTGAAAGTTGATTGAAATCTAAAATTGCTCAAATTTGAAATTGAAAATTGATTAAAATCAAAAGTTGAAAGTTGATTGAAATCTAAAATTCTTTAAATTTGAAATTGAAAGTTGATTAAAATCTGAAATTACTGAAATTTAGAGTTGAAAGTTAGTTGAAATCAAAATCGAAAGTTGATTGAAATTAAAATAAACTTGCTAAAATCATAATTGAAAGCTTAAATGAAAATTAAACATTTAATTACTAAATTCGAAAATGGAAGCTCAAATGAAAACTAAAAAAAATTGTTCAAATCAGAATTGAATGTTCATTTGAAAGTTCAAGTGAAAACTGAATTGAATGTCATTGATTTGAAAATTAAACAAAATTGTTGAAATTAAAATTGAATGTTAATTTGAAAACTCAAATAAAAACTAAATTGAATGTTGATTTGAAAACTCAGTTGAATTGTTCAAACATAATTATAAGTTCAATTGTTCATCAAAATGAATTCCAAATTGAATCTAACCTAAAAACTAATTTTTGAATTGGTGTTGTCTTTTATATGACTTTTCATTTTTCAATGTGTTTTCATTGTTTGACACTAGTTGTTCATCAAACTCATAATTAAATACATTATCCTCCCATGGCATGAATGATGGGTCCTTGATAAATGCGTGGCACATTAGAATGCTCATATTAGATAAGATAGTCACCATTTGTTTCCTCATCTTACGAACTTTCTTTTCCTTCTACTTTAAATATTTGAAGTGTTCATTAAAGTTCTTCTCTTAAGATTTGGTCTTTTTCTTATCAAGGTCAAATTGAAAGAATTGATGTGGTCCATGGCATCCATTAGAACCTTGATGTTCTTGTCCATGGACTCAATTGCCAACAAAAAAATCGAGGTACACTTTCTTTTACCTCTTGTACTCCTAAGAGTTCTTGGTGTCACATTCGGTGTTGTTGCATTTGTTGTTCAATTGCTACTAACATTGATAGGTGTTGTAAATTTTGTAGATTTTATGATATTGATGATTGGCAAAAGATGTGGTGGATGGCTTAGTCGATAGATAGGGAATAATCATAAAAAATGATCACGTTTTATGGATGCATCCCTTGATAATTACCTTGATTGAATTTGTTTTGAAATTGATCTTGGCTCTTTTCATGAACAAAAAACTCTCCACACAGTTCTTGCATCATCAACTAAACATGTAAGTGCTCCTCTTGTTCTCTTGGGAGTGCCTAAATGCCATCTTCTTCTTCCTACAAGTCTTTCACATGCATTGGGGCATTGATGATCCTCTCCCCTTCAAACGCATCAATGGCATGGTAATAACCCTCACTAAATTATTTTGGAAAATAAAGCTTCTTTCTTATTTGTAGTCAAATCCCAGTAGGATGTCTTATGACCAGTGCTTTTGTGATTATGACAAATCCTCTTGTAATCGTTGTAGACACAAGGCCATTTGTCTTTACACATTTTTGCATTGTGAGGTGACTTTGATTTTGTTGTTGTTTGTAGGTCTTTGCAACCTTGCTCCACTGCCCAATATAGGAACCATGTTGGCTCTTGGATCAATGATTTGTTTCAAAGCAATCTTCTATTTTTGCTTGCAACTAATTAAATCCATCACCTCATCAAAATTCCAATTGGTTTTGCGAAGGCATACCAGACCTGCTTTCTACTTCCCTTTCCCTTTTGCACTATTGTTTGCATTATTGGGTGTTATCAATTTAAATTCATAGTTGTCCATGGTTGTTGTTGGGTTCAAATTTGCGAAGCATACCAAATGTGTGATGGTCGCAATGGCAAAACATCAAAACAACATCTAAGCAACAACATCCAACAATAGTAGTCTAGCACAACACTAGGTGTTGAGGTGCATGATGGCAAAGCTTCTAGCAACAACAATCCAACACAATGGTAGAACATTGAAGTGTGCGATGACAAAAGATCAAGATAACATTTAGGCAATAACATCTAGTAGTTTTGAACGGTAGGAACAACGCACGATAGCAAAACATTAAGTGATGGGAACAACATGGATGGCAAAATGTTGAGCAATAAGAATAACTTGTAATGACAAAACGTCAAGTGGTGTTTATGTGGACCATGTGATGGAGTTGCATGTGCCATTGTAAAGCTTGGAATTTCACTTGGTGATGGCAACCAACAAAAATCAAAGGCAATAACAATAATTTTGATATCTACTAATTCAATTTCAAAGTTGATAAACTATCAACAATGTTATCAAAAAAAAAATCATAATTCATAGATTTTGGAAACTTTGGAGATATACTTAACTTTTTTCTTCTTAATTTTTCAAGTTTTCATTAATCATAATGTTGCAATGTCAAATGTTAGTTCAACAATTTATCAAATGTTTGTTACATGTTATCTTATCGTTTTCCACTTTGCAATTTCCAACTTTAAATATAGTTTAAGTTCAATTTTTTTTTAATCAAAACAAACATTATTAATGTCATGCATGAACCAAAGGGACATTTGTGAAAATCATAATGGAATTATGATATGATCATGTTTATTTTGATATTCAAAATATAATTAATATAAAGCATGTATTAACCTTGATTATATATATATGTTTGCATTAAAAATGTTAGATATTAATTACTAATAAGTTAGTAAGTGAATCAATACTAATAACCAAACATGGAGGAACATGAAGTGGGGTTAATTGTTAGGTCATCTTTTTGAACTTGCAACCAAGGACTTACTAAAGTTGCAATAAACCATTTTTGGAATGTTGTAATTCATTAAACTTGTATTTATTATTCCTTATGTTTTGCACCATTTGTAGTTGCAATTGGAAAAAACTTTATGTCCCACTTCAAAGTACAATTAGTTCTTTACCAAAGAATTTCCTTGAGTCCTTATTTTTTTAGTTATTAAGGTGCATTTCTTGTCTAAACTAATTGTTAAGGGGTAAAAATCCTTAGACTAGTTAGTGCCATATACACATTCTAATAACTAGTAACTTACTAGTGGTAGGCTTACTATCCTTTACCTAAGGGATGAAACTAATGTGATTAATTAGTTCATGTTGATGAGTGATTGGTTGTAATCCACCCTATCACCTAGGAGATTTATAAGTAGGATTAAAATAGGGACCTATTTTCATGGGTCAATGTAGGCCTTCTATGGTTTTGTGGAAAAGGGTGAAAGCACATTACATAGTTTTTTTTTAGGTGTCACACTTGCAATTTTTCTTGCATCTTGAAACTTAAATATAAAATGTTAATGTTTTCATTGAAATATTAAAAAAAGGATTCACATATGTAAGGTTACTAAAGTTGGCATTATAAAAATGCAAAAAAAAATCAAAATCCAATTATTAAATCATGTTCTTTTATCGATTTAATTATATAAGAATCATTGTGTTGGGGTTGAGCTGCATAGCTTCCCATTTGTTATGGCTTAGATTTGTTCATGCCTACTTCAATCAGTTCAGGTATACATGATATAACTTAGTTGGTAGAGCATTGCCCTTGCAATTGGGTCATTGTAAAAATTCTTAAGTACTAATCAATCACATAGGAACATGAATATGACTTGAAGATTTAATGAGAAATGGATTTTTGAATCTTGGCAACAAATTTTGTCACACTCTACATAAATTCATGGATATGGATTTAAAATATCTTACAATGTGTTAGTTTTATGTGTTTGAAACTTTGGGATATTGGATGAATAATGATTAAGAAATTAAAGATCCATTGAATGAATGGAATGTGATTTTAATTTATTATGTTATGGACTTTTCAAAATCCCCAAAAATTACAATTATTTTAAAGTCTTTTTAAAGCATTTAAATTTTTTTATTAAACAATTTATCATATTTTTTATATGTATTATAACGTCATGACTTGAAATTGGAAATGGAAAAAAAAATTACTTTCAATATCATTTAAGTATTCATATGTTAAGTTAATTTGCAACTACGCTGAAAAAAAAGACTTTGAAAAGGGACTTTAATCCATCGAAACTTAGCCACCCTAATGTGTTTTCACCCAAAAGGAAGACAAGAAAAAAACTTGGGGGGATTCTATGCCATTTGATCTTGTTGTACTTTTGGGTGATGAAAATTCTTTCTTGGAGAAGCGTTGTGTGAGTAACACTAAAGAGGGGAAAGGAGCTTGGAATTGTATTGTACTTCTGTTATTTCAATGTAAAAAGGTTGAAAGATCTGAATGTGTTTTGTGTTAGTCTATTCCATTAGGATCTAAGGGAAATTAATATATTATAAGTTTGCATAAAGTTTTGTTACATTTTGTATAGTAGTTATGCATTTCTTCTACAAAAGTAGTAAGAATGTATGCTTGGTTTTAGTATCTAGACTAGGAAGTTTCTTGTTGCCATAGGAAAGTAACAACCATTAAATGCTAGTAGGAAGGGATTAGACTTGAAGGTTGAAGTCGACAAGCTAAATGAAAGTACTGGAGACAGTAAGCAATAGTCCCAAAGGATGTGCAATGGTTGTAGACGATAGACAATGCCAAAAAAAGGTCTATATGCATTATGAAGGTTAGACAATAGTTGTGGAAGGCTTATAGACCCATTAGACACCTTTCTAATGCACAAAAATACTATAAAGGTCTGGTGGGTAAATATTTGCCACTCTTTTTATCTCACTTGCTTATTTTATTTTTATATAACTTTTTATTTTTACACTACTAGAGTGGCCCCTAGTTAGGATGGTGGTTTGTCTTTAAATGACAAACCCTACCTTCTTCTTTTTCCCTTTGCATGAACTATTTATTATTACTTGAGTAGTTGTAATAAAATTAGTAAGTGATAATAGTTTTTATTAGAAGTAAGGAAAAGTTGAACTTGTTCCTTCGACATTGCCTTCTTAAGGTAATGTTTGAAGACTACATTTTCACCCCTTCACACTAATGTTGCTTAAATTAATGATTTTTAGAAGAACTATCAAATCTAAGTTTATTTTTTTTAATAAAATGGATGACCCATTGTTTTAAATCTAACCAATATCTTAATGAACTAAATTTGTTCATTTTAAGGTTGGGTCTAATTTTTTAAGTTGTTGGTACAAACATTTTTGACAAGAAAACTTTAGAACAAAGTTATGATTCTCTTCAAGAGAACACATTTATGACACATTTTATAATATGAATCTTTTCCAAATTAAAAAAACTCAAAAAATGAGTTGATTTTTTATCTTCATGGTGAAACTCATTGGGAATGGGAAAGGAAGGAAAAAAAATCATGAAGAGAGAATGGGAAATGAAAAAAAAACAAGCTCAAAAGGAAAAAATGAATAATGAGAAAAAGAAAAAAAGCTCACAAGGAAGGAATGAATAACAAGACAAAAAAAAAAGTCACAAAAAACGAATGTCAAATGAAGAAAAAATAATTATAGTTCGAACTTGGAGCCAAGTCCTTAAATTGAACTAATAGTAAATCAAATGTAATTTATGAAATTATATATATGTGAAATTGATTAAAACTTTTCACATGCAAAATTTATTTCATTATGAAATTTAATTACTAATTTATTCAATTA
>Ga0116230_10008170_pt1 | contig 10340 bp, 7 predicted proteins | sample S1TSphfallax_3_FD_88678 | JGI IMG/M metagenome (GOLD analysis project Ga0116230, IMG submission 88678) | Host-associated microbial communities from peat moss isolated from Minnesota, USA - S1T2_Fd - Sphagnum fallax MG | ecosystem: Host-associated > Plants > Peat moss > Unclassified | place: USA...
ATATAATTTCATCCTTTCATTTATTGTACATGTATTGTCATTTGTGACATACCATGCGAATAATTTGGTCACCTTAACAACAAATGATGTGCTGCCAAGTGGCAACATTGTTTTAATATTTCAGAATTATTGTATTTAATCTTGAAAAAATGAAACATGGAAAAATAAAAATTGTTGCATGGCATACTAATTGGGTCCAATTATTATTTGGTGTCACGGGGCATATAATTGTTGTTCATTTATCTTTTGAAGGCCAATTATTTGGTGACACATGGCACATTTAAACCCTATAATTTAGTATTTAATATTTTTAATTATCTAATTAATTTTGGATTGCTTAATTTAATGTTAATAAGATGTCAACACATGGATAACTAAAGAAGGTTCAGGCTTGAAGAAGTAAGTAAATAGGCTTAAGTATTTTTAAGATAATGTTATTTATTTTTTGTTTTAATATTTAAATTTGAGCATCTTTGGTTCATCCTTTAAATGACACTTGCACTTTGAAAATTTAAAGTGCACATATTTATACGATTTAAGCTCCACATTGCGTCGCACTACTAGTGATGATAATTAAATTATTTTAAGTGGACGCAATAATTTTGTTGTAATCGATTTTGTCTTTCTAAATTATTTTTTTTGTAAATTTCATTATATGTCATTTTGTTCCATTAATATTTTGTTACATTCTTGATTTGCTATGCAAAATGCCAATGAAAGTTTAATTCATTAAAAAAGTTCATGACAAAATACAAATAAACAAAAGGAAAACATCAATATATCATAATAATGATAATAGTGATAATAGTTTTAGTATATATAACATATATTTATTAATAAGTATTGAAGAATTATATTTGAATCCCACTTTTCATAATCAAATAACAAATTGTGAATTGAAATAAACATTTCTAGATTCAAGATATGAACAATATAAAAACATATGCATAATTCATATATATATATATATATGTATATTATATTTGTAATATATCCTAAATATAACTTTAACACATACATAAAATATTACCCCTAAGTCACCATAAAATATTTCTAAGGTTGTGATTAACTTGGTGACTATTGTGGTTAATGGGACACATCCGCCTATTTATGGATGAAAATAGTCTTTAAAAACTAGTTTCCAACCCATACCCATAAGAAGAAAATTTCAATAATCACAAGATAGTGATAAGAATGACCAAAATAATTGAAATTTAATCTTATGGTTGCAAACACTCCCAAGCTAGTTGCAAAGGACTACAAGTCACATGTAGTTGCAAATGGCATGGTTACACTTTGGTTGATTTCTATTAGTGATATTATTGACCAAGTGAAATGTGTGTGTTTGTGATGACAAAGAAGAAAGATAAAAAACATGCCAATGATTGGAGCTTATAACCCTTAGGTTTTTGAAACTTTTAATAGTGTACAACTTCAAAATTTGACAGTTCAAGTAGATTTTTTTTCAAAATATTGATAAGATGCTTTGACTTGAAATTCATAGATGTTGAAAAGGTGAAATGATAACTTTGAAGTCTATGGCTTTACATGTTTTCAAGATGACCACCTTCAAATGATTAAAATTTGTGAGGATCATTGTATAAATGGGACCAATTTGCCAAAACTTTGGGAAGCAAAATTTAAACATGAGAATCATGTAATTTGATCAATATAATGAACATGTGCCAATTATGATGAATAATTTTACTCCTTCAAACAAGGAAGAATATAACAAATGCATGACATGAGACAATTAATTAACAAAAGTTGTGTGTTGAGAAATATAAGCATCAAGGAAAGTAGTGAAATGAAATTAAACTCATTGGTCATAAAAATGGCTTTTCAAAATGGTCACATGCAAGAAAACAACTAATGTTAGAAACTTGGATATAATTTGTAATTGAAAACGTTATATTTAATTTGACACTTTTTCATAGTTTATATGTTGTATTCTAATAAATATTTGGGAATCATTAGTGGGTTTCCAATGTTGTTTTTTCAATACTTCTTTTGGCATAAACTCCCATCACTTGGATAACATTTAGATGATTAATTTTCAACATGGGATAAAAACTGAAACCACAACACACAAGTTGTGAAATTAATCAAATAAATATTCAAAAAACATCATGTCAATTTTTTACATAGAATTAGGTAAGCATGACAATTGTTGTGTTGAATTTGGTTTTTGAAAAAATTGACAATTTTAAGAAGTACTTGTTAAAAATTGTGAGCCCCAAGGTTTTTTTAATATTTTAAAATTAAAATTCCAATTTTGTGGTTTTAGAAGTTTGGGTAATATTTTTCAAAAATTTAACAATTTTTTTAAATTCCAAAGTTTTCCAAAATACATTTTTAGCACTATGTGAAAATTCTATATATATCATAGTTCCTTTTCAACACTAGTTAGATTAATTTTGAAATTTACAATTTCTTAGAAATTTTTTATTTAAAGTGTTAAAAATTAAAATATATATTCCCCTTGGATTTCAAATTTTTTGAAACTAGGTTAGTTTTTACAATACATAAATTTTTTAACACATTCGCTAGAAGAAAAATTATTGTTTGCAACCAATTTTTGCAATTAAAAATATCATTTGCAATTTTTTTTCGATTTTTTAGGTAAACAACATTTTTTAATGACAAAAATTGATTACAAATGATAATTTTAAAAAATAATCATTTAAAATTTTCTTATTTACAATGATTAAGGTTGGGGGCTTATAAATGTGATATCTTACATGAAATAAATGTGAACAAAGTTGAAGAATGAAGAAGGAATCAAAGAAGAAGACTATAGAGATAGAGTGTGAAAAAACAATTATGAAAATAAAAATAAAAAGACATGAGTTAAAAATGTCAGTTTCTTAAATGGAGACCATGAAATCCATTATTGAAGCAAAGGGGACCTGGTGAAGAGAATGGATAATCTTGAGTTGAATTTGACAACATTAAAATTAAAAATTAAAAAAAAAGAAAAAAAAGAAAAAAAAGACCGTGTATGCATTGACATGAAGGAGGACAAAATATCAAATAAGTGGAACCCAAAAACATCTTGCTTTAGGCCAATTCACCATACCCAATTATTGAAAAAATCTCTTAATCCTTTAATTTGGTGGAACATTATTTCTCTCCATTTTTGCAAAAGAAAGTGGTAAAAAATGTTGTAAAAGGTCTCATTTTGTTAAGGGTTTAAGAGTCCACAAAAGCAACCTATAATTATTGCCAAAATTACATAAATTATTGTTTTTAGAACTGGACTGAATTTTGAGAAATAAAACAATTATTTGATAACTTAATGTCAAACTTGAAAAACTACTAGATACTCACTTGTGTGGATATCACTTGATACTTTATTGCCCCATTGATTGAGCATTTGTTGTTGCAAGACTAATCTATTTTTCATTCATTCATCCATCCATCCATTTGGATGATCTTATCTTCTTGAAGTTGATGAGAAAACTCATCCATTCAATTACCCATTTGGATACTCCAATCCTCTTGAAGTTTGTGAAAAAGTTTAGATATTTTCATTTGTTCATTCATCCATTGGAAATTGGAATCGTCTTATCCTTTTGAAGTTGATGAAAAGATCATTGCTCCACAACCAATGCACTCTGAAGTAATGAGCAACAACATCTAATGGTGAAAGAGAGATGAGAAAAGAAAATGCAAAACTACTATTACATCCCCCACTACAAACCTACGAAGAAAATGTCATCATGAAACGAAACAAGATTGCAAAGACTTGCACAAATGTTTTAGTGTAATAAGAGGGCACCTTACCCAGCTTATTCTTTCCTCAAAAAAATTGAAGCTTGTTGAATTGTTTTTGAATTGTTCTTGTGTTTTTAAAAACACCCTGCAATTTGTTGCTTTTTTTTTTTCCTCATGAGCCATGTAAATCACAGGACAAAATAGGGAAAAAAAAACCAGAGCAGGTCTTTATACATGGTGAAGCCCATCGTCTTAGGGTTTACCCTACACATAAAAAACCAAGGACCATATCAACTTTAAAAATGCAAGTAGCTCAATGTGCATAATGGGTCTGCCCATTATCACAAGTTCAAAGTTCAAGCCTTTGTTGTGGGGTTCGTATCTTTCTGGCCAAATGAAAATTACAGCATTTTCTAGTATTGGGCATTTATTAGAAATGACAACAAATAACCAATGGTCATTAGGTAGGCAGTTCCCTAAGATTCATAACCGTGGTTCTTAAAACAAATCAAAGAAAGGGTTCAACCACGTTTCTCTAAAATCAAAGAATAGATCTCAAATCACGAAAGGGCATGTACTTTTCTTATACCTACAAAATTGTAGTTTTTAAACAAAAAAGAAGCAGTCAAATAAGATTCTTGCCAAACTTGCGAATGATTTAATTTCATGACAATTGTGAATTGTTTGAGAGTTTTAAATAACAGTGGGTTTGGCTATCATTTCACAAGAGGACTTTGTCAAATTTGGCTACAGTTATGTTTTTTGGATTTATAAAACCTCTAGTTGGAAAAACTTGCAGCTTTTGTTTGTTTGTTTGTTTGTTTTTTTTTTTTTTAAATTTTTTGATGTTTCAAAAGTGGAATGATTCACAGGAAGATTTACCCAAATTTGGTTAAAGCTATATATGAAAGTATTTTGTAAAAGTACTTATATATTTTTGACTACATGCTAGAGTCATGTGTAGAAAACTGGTTTTTTTCCTTAAATTTTGGTCAGAATTTTGGCAAACAAAAACCTCAAAAAGAACTTAGCAACACTTTTACAACATTTTTACAATGTATTTAAAATTAAGTGTTAATATGATCATTGATATTATGTTGTGATGGCATAGTAATATATTATGATAATTTATCATTGTATAATAGTGCCATTGTAACATTGTATCACTTATTGATTAACACTTCACTAACATTTCATCTTGAACATATTGTTAAAATGTTATAAAAGCACATATACATGGAGGAAGAAAATTTGTGATAAGCTGTTACTCATACTCAACCCTTAATATTTGTCATCATTTTTAGGTTTGGATTTTCTTAAAATAACTTGATTTCTCTATGTGTCACCTTTTTGTTATTTGTCTTCATCACAAACTTGCCCCCTCCATCTAGATGTGTTTTGGCTAATAAAAATCTCCAAAAGCACTTAGCAATACTTTTGGTTAATAAAAATCTCAAAAAAGCATTTGGCTATACTTTTGGCTAAATATAATCTCAAAAAGCACATGCTTTTTTAACACTTTTGGCTATGTACATCCAGCATATGAAAAGGGCGGAGTTGGAGAGACTTCCCAAGCAGGTAAATTAAAAATTTTCAATCACAGAAATCCCATTCTAAAGGTGTGTTCACACTTGGTGTTAGTGACTCTAGGGTAGAGTCCCGGAACACCATGCTAGCCATTTAGGACTTAAACCTAGTTGCCATGAAAATTTTATGTTAAGCTAGCATTCACTTAACATTGAGCTATGGCCCATTTAACAATGGATGCCACCTAGGATGCCACCTAGATTTTCATTTAACACTGACTTAACATCAAGTGTGAATGCACCATAATGGTATGACATTTTAAAACAGAAGGAAAATAAAAAGAAGAGAAAAAGATCCCATTGTCTCTCTCCTTCCCTCCCTCCCTCCCTCTCTTCCCAGCCCTCTTCTGCTTTCTTTGTCCAGAAAGCAAGAGCACAGAGAACCTTTGAATCATCATCATCTTGCTTTCCTATTTGTGGCAGCCAAATAAGGTGCTGTTTGCAGGAGGATGGAAGGAGGATTGTCATGTGGGGTGCTTTCTATTATACCCTAGTGAGAGAAGGTGGGCCCTAATAGACCTGTTTTTCTCAACTTCAGGCAGGGGGGCATTTTGTAGCTCTAATTTTTGGAATATGTAGGTATGTATGTTGTTTTTGTTGTTGTTGTGGGATTATGGTTCTTTTTTTCTTGCACCTTGGAATTAAGGTAGAGAGTTGAAAGGGGAGCCTATTTCAATTTTCATAAGGGATCATGAATTCATTACCACTGAAGGGTTGAAGAAGAAACATCCACCAGTCATGCCTCTGGTTTTCTTTGTCATACCAGGTGTTGTTACACCTTTCTTTCTGTCTATTGAGGGGAATTAGAGTCCAGTCCAAATGGGTGATAGCCACATTTTGTTCCAGGAATCTTGGTTTTTATCCTAGCAATCCAGCAGATTCTAATTCTCTCCTACCTACCAGTGGCCAAAACCCTGAGTGAAGCAAGTTGTGCTCAGCTGATGTCACTAGATTTTTAGAGGAGGATGTTCCTGGTGATCTGGAGAATAGTGCCAGCAGTGCAACAGGGGAAAGGAAGAAGGGGAAAAAGGGGAAGGTGGTAGACCCATCTTTGCTTGGCTTTAGTGTCACCAGCAATCAGATCTTGATGTGAGATTCAACACATGGAAGACTAGTCTTCGGCATGCCACAGGAAGCCACATGTTCTCTGTCATTGGACCTTTTCTAGAACCTGTTTTGCCACCCATTGTGGATTTGGTTACAATTAGGGTGTGCCACACTGACAAAACTAAGTGAAAGGTATGTGAGGATTGGCAAGGGGCAATGTAAAAGAATTCAAGAATCCCCTTACAAGTAACCTTGGATCCTTGATTTCATGGTTCATAGTGTCTCAAAGCACATATGACCAAACAGGGTGCCAACTTGGTCTCTTATCATCTTCAGCCACCAGGGGACACAAAGTCAGCAGTCACTGAGAAATGCTAGGTCGATTTATCAACTCATTGGTAATCACAGGATTGTCATCATTAGCACTATATATCATCCCTGCCAATTGGCACTGAAAGTCTTTCTGTATGATGAATCAGAAGGGCCTGCATTTGCTAACAGTAAGGCATAGGTGCTTTGCCAGACATGTTTGATTATTCTTGGTTTACTGGTGCTTGTGCTGGCTTCCATGGCTGTATGTTGTGCTAGTGTAAAATCCAAGCTGAAATCGAACCCAGAACCCTCAAGGAATAATCGGACAAAGGGTGTCAAGAAACTCAAAAGGTGTTGATTGTCTGCAATGTGACCTCTTTATAGTGAATTCTGGCATTTTTTCCTTGGTAAGCATTCTGACTGTGTGCATTCAGAGAGACAACACCAGGTAGTAAATCCCTGCTGGTATTCTGACCGATGGCAATCACAGAGACAGACACTGGGTGGTGAATGGCTACTGGTTTTTTGACCAGGGGTGATCAGAAGGACAGACACCCAATGGTAATTGGCTGATGTTGTTCTGGCTGCAGGGAGATGGGGAAAGATATCATAAGCATTGTTTTCAGAACAGGACCTGTTTCTGACTCCCTAGTCCCTAGTGCCAGAAAACTCTTGATAAGCTATGATGTTTTGGTGGTGGCGAAGAGATTGGACTTCTTTAGTCTTGTTCAGGCATCAAGCGCTGCTCCTGTTGCCACTTTTGCCAATTGGAGCTTCGGGCTTTTTACTTAATAGTTACCACATCACTTTGAACATTATCTTGTTAAGCTGATGGATTGCAGTCAGATGACTGGAAGAGAATTGAGTTTGACTAACCTTCAACATATTTAATCCTGTGAAAAAAATGTCTTTGCAAGAATCCAATGCACTTGCAGAAATTTCTTAGTGTATTTAGGGTTTAGGATATCCATGAATATTACTCTTATTTTCAGGGATGTCTTCCAATTACTCCTTAAGAGTGGGAGGAGAAATATATTTTCACAAGACATGAAGATGCAGCTTCAGAGAGTGCCTGTCTGGCAATTTCTCAAGGAAAACACCAATCTTAATAACAATGGAGGTTTTTTTTTATTCAAAAACTCTTATTGGTTGAAAATCTGGTACAGACATGAAAACACAGAATTTTCACACTTCGGATCAACTATGATACAAGTTGGTGCCCTCCATTGTACAGATCAGAAGAATCTCAACAAGAGTATGGCAATGGTACCAGGCTCTCATCTCTTAGCCAGATTTAAGGCCATCAGAGAGATAGGTCAAAAACAGTGGAACTCCTAAATTTGGCAACAGAATGATGACTACTGACTATCTGCAGACCAGACCTTCCACTACATTACAGTGAACTTACTGTAGACCTGTCAATATGATGCATAAGCATGCTGGTGGCTATGGTGGTGCCCTTGGAAATCCCAACGTCTTAGAGCTGCTAACTGAGCATTAGTCTGTGCTACTGTTGTTAACAGTCCTGGCACTCGCATGCCAGCAAAAGCTGCATCACACAATACAATGTACAAGAGTCAGAAATGACTAAAGTGCCCAACTGTAGATTTTACTGCCATGCAAGCATATACATTGCAGGATAGTAACCCTACTGGGACTGTTTCTGGAGTTTGCACCCACAAGGGCAAGGAATAAAGGTAGGAACTGTCAGAATTGGTGCTTGTGTCTGGAAAGTCTTGCTAACCAGTTTAGACTTACTGAGAGGATAGATCAGGGTACTTTTGGGTGTGTGCTGGACTCTTGCATAGACTACCCTCACAAAGGCTCAAACTAGCACTGAGAGTTGACTTGAGGTAAAAGAACTATAGGGCCTTCTGACAATCCTCAAGGAAACCATCCACAACAGCATCAAATGAAACACCAGAACAAAGTATTTGAGATGTAAACACAAGCCAGTTGCCTCTGCCAATCCAAAAGACACAATCATCATACCTGTAGGAGAATGATTAAGGTACATATAGTTGGGGTGCTGCGGAGGGGTCATCTGCCAAGAATCACCATCTTTCTCATGTGATCTTGCAAACAATCTGCTGCTGTCAGGGTCGTAACGTGCAGGTTGTGCTGACCTCTCCCCAGAGATCTGCAACAAGTTTATACAAATTTAACATCAACAACCTTGAAATTCAAGTCCAAACAAGGTACATGAACCAAAATCTGATGCAAAACAAATCTGCCACTAACAGTCACCAGACAGACCATGCCCAAATGGAGACTCAGGCTACTTGAACAGAACCTCTACTGAATGTTCCAGTCTTTGCTAATAGACTGTACATGAACCTACCACTTTGAAGTATAGAGAGGACTCTCCAACCAGAAGTTGTAACATCTGGAAAACCTGGAGCCTAGACTAGCATCATGCCAGAGAAATTAAACAATTTCAATAAAGACAGTTACTGTAAACCAATGGACTTGTTGCTCTAATCCTAAAACCATGGTGACAGGCTTACATGCCAAGAAAGAACATTTGGGCACTTGAGGGAATGGATTAACAAGCAAAAAAAAGGTGCAGAAACATGGGGCAGTACAGCAACAAGCAAGCCTGTTTCGACACCTGGGATACATGTGAAACTGAAAAATACATGAACACCACCCTGTTTCTACATGGATTCCAACTGTATCTTAATTTAGCTTTGAAATTCAATCAATTTCATAAAGCACTCATAACAACTATTCCTAAGTCAAAACATGATTCCTAAGTCTCAGGAAGCCCGAAAGGCAAGTATAAAGGAAGCCATCAAAGATTTGTCTTAAGTTGTGCTATTATACAACCCATTATGGCCAGTGTTGAAACCAGACGCCTCACAAATCTCAAGGATGAAACATCTGGAGTACAGTCTACCAATTGATTCCCTGAAAAGGAGCACAGGTATGACCAAAACCTACCGCAAAGCGAACAGAACGATTGCAAAGGTATACAAGCCCTGAAAAAAGACGGAGGGCATACTGAGCGCTCTCCTCTGTCTCATACTCTGCAAATCCATAACCCTTGTGGCGCTTGCTGTCTTTGTCTCTTGGAAAATACACATCTACCAACGGTCCCGCTTGCACCATGATCTCGTAGACCACCCTCTCGTCCACTCTCTCATCCAGATTCCCTATCATTGTAAACATCACTCTCTTGTATTAGACAACTTTGTGTCTTTTATCCTTCTTCCTTCTGTCATCAAACAAAACCCTTATGTCTCAACCAACAGTCTAACCAGGCTCTCTTCACAGACATGGTTTATCCTGCCTTTGGGGTAATATCTATATGCGCTTGGTCCAGAGCAGGTATACTTTCGATGCCCTCGAAGACAGAAACATTAAAAAGCTGAAAAAAGAGAGTACTACAGCTGATTATAGAAAATTGAAACGCTGGAATTTGACCAAACCCTAATACACCGAAATGACCCTGGCTCTTTGAGCAGAAGGATATCAGAAGCCCGGAAGAATGCTAAAAACACCACGCCTATTGAAGCCCAAAGAGCCCCCGGATAACAAAACAAATGAGAACACAAAACGTTTTACGGCAGTCCAAAAAGCTTCCAGAAGCATTCACACAAAAGAGCACAAATTCGTCAAACATTCCACCAAGCGTTTGGCAAATCGTACCATGTTATAAAAAGAAAAATTGAAGTG
>Ga0116230_10008172_pt1 | contig 10338 bp, 11 predicted proteins | sample S1TSphfallax_3_FD_88678 | JGI IMG/M metagenome (GOLD analysis project Ga0116230, IMG submission 88678) | Host-associated microbial communities from peat moss isolated from Minnesota, USA - S1T2_Fd - Sphagnum fallax MG | ecosystem: Host-associated > Plants > Peat moss > Unclassified | place...
GACCGGAACGCTGCCATTATGTTGGCTCGGCAGTTTGCATTCAGTTGCAATGTATGTTAATACAACACTCCTTTCGCTAGCTTTTCCACTCTCCATGTTGCAAGTAGAGATCAGACACATTGTGGGAACAACAACCAAGGATACCATATTGGCTATTGTGCAATGCTTTTGTTTTGCAGTGCAATTTCATCACAACTGTGGATATGGTTGATGTTGCTGCAGATAATTCTCGGAGGGCCTGATGATTGTTGACATCACAACACCCCTTTCACCAGTTCAACCCCATCTTTGTAATACTATTAGTGCCAAACACCCCCTCCTTGGTTTCAGAACCTCCAATTGCAGCCAGCATAAGCTGGATATCCATCCCAGTGGACCAAGTGAAGACAAGTTCATCCGCTTCAATTTTTCTCACAACTGGATTTCTTTTGTGAGTATGAGCTAAAATAGACTATCAAGTTTCTGAAAACATTAAACCCTAAACCCACCCTCATCCTCCTCCCCTTCAAGACATTGTAGAAAAAATCTGAAAATATCTGTCACACATGACCATAGATTTTTAACGAGTTGCCCCAGTTTAGGCAGAGGCATTATGCAGATGTTTTTCTTACATAATATTTTCTTCGTTTTTAGATGACATGGGTAATATCTATATAAGTTATGAAAAAATATGCCTATGATGATGCCACACAAATACATGAGGAGTACCCTTATTAGAAAAGTAGTTTCAGCATTGTATTTATAAGTCACAACACAAGGGGTCCCCATTTTTCATGTCAGATACTTGTGCACCCAGACTAAGGTTTAGATATGGCAAAGTTTCTAATCATTTTGTAGTTGCCATAAGAGTGTTCGGGAAGAACAAGATTCAGTTGGTGCAGTTTTACCAAAGAGCATGTATCCTATGATGATGTTTCTTGTCAAGAAAAATCTGGAAATTTGGGAAGGTTGTGTTGAACTTGGAAGTGCCTATTTCCCATCCTAGAATTCATATCACATTGCTGTAACTTTTCTTCTTTTGACAAAGAGTTGGATTCAGAGATGATAGTTTTCACTACTTCATTTTGTTATGTTTGAAATTCGCTAGAATGGGTTTTCTTGGGGAGGTCTTGCAAGAGTGTCAAAGCATACAGGTAGTTTATTTAGTTTTTAATTTTTGGCACAAATAAAAGAATTCATTGCAAAGAGGGAAGGGAAGTACATGGGCAGCCCACCACCCAGGCAAGCACTGAGTGCAACCACACACTCAACCTGAACTTAAACTTAAAAAATCTCTCATGGGGCCATCTAACAATTCTTCCATGCCTATCACAAAATACTCTATTTATGCCCGAGCTTTTGTCAAAGCCCAGGAGATGTTTCATTTTCACTTCCAGGATCTGCTTGCAGAGCCCAGGCAGCTCTCACATAATCCACTAGGGTGTCCCAAATGAGCTTTCGTCTCTTTATGGTTGTGCCAGCTCTTGTTATTAAAAACCTTGTTGTTTCTCTCAATCCAGATGATCCCCAGAGTGATACCATACAGTGAGGACCGCAACCAAGAAATAACTTGGAAGCATCTTGGCTCTCTTGTAGTCAGGATGCAGTGTCTCCACTGCATAGGAGCAAGTTGTTGAGTGGCAGCAGGTCCATTACAAACACAATTAAAAATCTCATTGACAAACTTCTTGTTAGAAAATATTAATACCTAGGGTTTAAGTGACCAATAGTTGCTAAGTACATAAAATGAAAAAGCATATTTCCAACCATTAAAACCTTTTTGAGATTTCTCTCAGAAATGTTAACGATGTACTTTTTGACCCTGCTGAATGAAGAGTCTACATTTTTTCTCTCCTTTGTGTTTTGTATCATGGTGTCAAAGCATTCACAAGATTTAAGATAAATATTATGCACTTTGATAATGAACATGTCATAGATTAAAATCTTTGCGAATACATGAAATTCATCAATTGTGTTGCATAATAGAATGACAAACAATAAAGACATCCTCAAATTTGATGGTTCATACTTCAATGTATGGAAACATCAATTCACTTACTATGATGGCAAAAAGATTTATGATTAGTGGAGGTAGGCCTGAGGGCTCAAAACGCAATCTGAAATTTCAGAGTGCCACATGGCCACAAGCACCTTCACAATAATTTTTTTTGTTCTTGATGCCTTCCTTTCACAACCCTGTGGCCACAAGCACCTTCATAATAAATAAAAAATTCTTGTTACCTTCCTTTCACAGCCCTTGAATTATTGTGACAATCACTAATTACATCGACAATAAAAGGAATTCAATAGCTATCTATTTTTTGTGTTGTCATAAGTATAGTGGGTGATCAGGGTGGGTTCATTTTTTTCTTGCTACCATAATTACAATAAGGGAAGGTTTGGGTTTTTTTTTTCTTATTGCCATAAAAACAGTAGGTGATGGGATTTATTTACGTTTTCTTTCACAATGTAGTGATGAAAAAGAACAACAGTTCATTGACAAAGGATGAGATTTCGACGTTCTTGAACTTGCTTGTTTGCTGTATAAGCAACTTGTCCAAAGAATTACAAGAGCATTACAACAAATTCATTTGAAATTGTTGTCAATCTTTCAATGTGAAGGGTAATTTTTAGAAAGTTTTTCAAAAGTGAATGGCACATGGCCATTCATGTTTAATGCTTGTTAGGATTTAGTGCCTTGTTGTTTGGGATTTCCCCAATACAAAGGTGTGACTTTCTCTACCCAATGCTTGACCGGTTCTTTTGGACATTGAAAAACAAAAATCCAAAATCAAACAAGGAATTCTTCATGTTTTGGTGTGGCTCAAAGTGATAATTAAAAAAACCATCAAACACCAAAACAATCCTTATAATGTAATCTAGTAGAACAATACATTGATGACAAAACAACAATACTTTGCACACATTAGAAGGACGTTGTTTATTACAATGATTTGATTCTTCACAAGAAATTTCTAACTATCCAAATTTATGCTATTCAATTGGAGACAAATGTAAAGAATGTTAAACACATTCAATCTTGGGTGAACAATAAAAGATTCAATCACATGCAACATGTTGCATTAAGAACATTCGTTATGTTGATTGAAAACATTGATTTAAAAGTTGGTGCTGCAAATGGAACCATTGGAATCATAACAAAGTTGGAGTTTGATTTAGAAAATAATGTTTGTAGCATGTCCATTGCACTCAATCCATCAAGATATGTGCAAATAGTTCAAAAAAAAATCAATTCAAAACAAATATGATTCTCAAAGACATTTTTACAAAGCATCATTTCCTTTAATGTTAGGTTATGCAATTACAAGGCACAAATCCCAAGGTGCAACAATATCATCCAAAGTAATGATAGATATTCATGAATCCTTTTCATGAAGATTATTGTATATAATGCTATCTAGAGTCACAAGTTGAAATTTTTTGAAAATTGTTAACAAGATTCAACCTTCGAACATACAACCTATGTTGTCATGGTTTTTAGAAAATGTGAAAATTGTTCTAAATTGAAATATTAACACATGTATCATTGTAATCTAATATGCACTATGTGCAATTGTTTTAATTGGTTTTACCAATCTCCTTTCCATTCAATGCGCAAATTGGGCGTATTTTTCTAAGTTCAAATCCTAGGTTGAGTTATATTTTTAAAATTTTAAAAATGTTGTTTCTTACAAAAATCCCAATTGATTGGCCAAATGGAAAATTTAATAGCTTTCCTTTTGTCATTATGACCTTGGTTTCATGAATAATTGGAACAAAACGAACAAACAACCTTCCTTCATGTGTATAGATATTTTTAAAGTTCATTTGAACTTTATATGCTCATGATTGTTTCAAAGTTTAGATTTTTTAAGAATTAATATGAGATGTACCCACATCTAATTAATAAAATCAATAATAGGCAATCCAAATTCCAATGAGTGTTAATTGGATTTTGGTGTTTCAATTTCCAAAACCAACCACAATATTAAAACACACATTACTTTTAAAATCATTACACACCTTATAGAATTTTGATTTTTTATAAAAATATGTATTGAGATGCTCTTCACCCACTTTGCATTTGTTTATTATATTTATTAAACATCAATTTTAAAGGGTTTTGAAATAATTTTTTTTGTTTTGTTCCTTCTTGGTTATGACCATGCATTGCACATCCAATTTACTTGGTAGAAAAAAGAAAAAAATGACCCAACAGTTGAAAGGGAAAAACATGAATACCTTTCATAAAATTGGGCATTAGGCCTACCTCCGCTCCAGGTCCCAAAAAGGACCAACTAATTATTGTGGATGGCTCAAAAAAAAAACATGTAGCATCCATCATAGTAGGTAATTCAACCATTGCCTCTTATTAGAAAAGGGAGCACTATTGAATGGGAAAATAGAGATGCATTGGCATGATCTATCATCACTAACTACCTTGACAATATAATGATATCTCATATTCAATCATGCCAAAGCTCTCATGAAGCATGGGTGGAATTATGTAAGTTGTACGAAGCAAAAGATGTTGTCATTACAATGCACTTGAAAGATAAATTACAAAGCCTAAAAATTAGAGAATCGGATAGTGTAACAAAACATATTCATTTATTTCAAATGATACTTAAACAATTAGTTTCACCGGGAAGCCTAGTTGATGATGATGATGCAATTTTATCATTGATGCGTAGTATGCCATATAATTACACATTTTCTATCAACCTTGAAAAGACAAATGGGATTGAACCTATAGTTTTTTTATTACATACCTTATTCAAGAAGAAACCTTGATGAAGGATTTTGGATTTGGAAATGATAATTCAAAGGTTCTCTTCATAGGAAAGAACCTTATGTCATTCCAAAAGAAAAATGTCCCTCATAGGACCTTACAAAAAGATGGAGGAAATCTGAATGCATTTTTTAATGCATCTTATGTTTTTAATAAGAAAAAGGTAATATGTTTCTATTGTAAGAAACCAGGCCATGTCATTAAAGAATTTTTTTAAATGATCACTAATGAAAAGAATAAGACAAGGAAATATAGTTGTTGAAGACAATAGATTGTATGTTGCAACAACGTTAATTACCAAGGGAAAAGATTCCACTTGATATATTGACACATGAACAACTTAACATATGGCACATGAAATCACCTTTTTTTTCTTCATGTAAACCTTGGCAAATATTGGGTCAAGTTATTTATTTAGAAGATGATACTTCACATCCCATTTAGGGACAAGGAAATGTGTCCATTTTGTTGTCAAATGGTTAAAAGAAGACCATACCAAATGTACTCCATGTTCCAAGTCTCATGAAAAATCATTTTTTTATAAAAGAATTAGATGGGGCTAAAGGTGAAATGATAATTAAATCTTGAAGGCGTATTTTTAAATCACCAAATGGTGTTATAATAGCAAATTGCATGCTTGAAAATGAGCTTTATAAACTTGGCACCACATCACAAAATCATGTCGATGTATATTGGCAACACTTCAATTGGATAAAACAAAAAGTTATGGCACAAGTGCCAAGGCACATTAACCACACACGAATGCACCAATTGTGGGCAAATTCTATGGTTGTTGACTTGTGCAATACATGTTTAAAAGGAAAACAACACCATAATTTTTTTCCAAAAGAAAGTGGAACAAAGAATCACTAATATTTTAGGCCTTATATACTATGATATATGTGGTCCCATACAAACATCAACATAGTACTTATTTTATTACATTCGTTGATGATTACACAAGATACACAACAACATATCTCTTACATCATAAGTTCAAGGCTCTTGCCAAATTCAAACAACTTGTTGAAATTCAAATTAATAATTACATCGAAGTATTAAGAGCTAACAATTGATGTGAATACAAGTCAAATGAATTCACACAATTTTGCAAAGAGAGTTGAATACAAAAACAATTCAAAAATTTTAATATTCCACAATAGAATGGGGTGGTAGAAAGAAAGAATCAAACATTGATGGAAACAATTTTTATTTTGTTGATCAACTCAAAACTTACAAAAGTATTTTGGGGCAAAACATTCATGACAACAGCAGACTTACAAATTGAAGTCCATGATTTATTGTCATAAAACCTTAATGACTTAAACATCCATGTCATTGAAACCCACTTCATTTAAAGAAGCATTGACTAGAGAAGATGCAACATTATGGCAACTTGCCATCGATGAGGTATTGACTTCCCTTGAGAAAAATATAATGTGGGAGTTATGCCATTGCCTCTTAAACAAATAGTAAGAAGTTGGTGGATTTTTCAAATCAAGACCAATTCTAATGGATTAAATAGTCAATACAAAGCTCATTTAGTTGCCAAAGGTTATTCACAAATTGAAAGGGTTAACTATGGAAAGATCTTTTCTCCAATAGTCAAGTTCAATGCCATTCAAGTAATACTTGATTAGCAAGTCAACATGCTTTAAAGCTGCATCAATTTGATGTTAAAACAACCTTTTCGAATGGCACCATTGACGAAGATATTTACATGACAATTTTTAAAAGATTGGAAAAACCCATTGATTTAAATTTGTTTGTAAACTTTTGAAAGCTCTTTACAACTTAAAACAATCATCTAGGATATATGGTATCAAAGGTTAAACAATTTTGTAATTGAACAATGTTTCAAAAGATGTGATGCCAATGCTAATGTTTTCATTAAACACTTTAAAGAAGGTTTCGTAAACCTTACTATATACGTTGATGATGTTCTTGTTGTCAACAACCAACTACATTTAATATTCAATCTTAAAAAAAAATTGAATAATTTTTTTGAAATGTCATATCAAAGTGAATTACAATATTTGTTTAGACTCTAAATGTTGTGAAATAAACTAGAATGTTGGTTAAGAATCTTTCAATCAAAATACCTCCAACAAATGCTTCAAAAATACAACATGTTATATTTTAAAAATAAATCTACCCCTTTCAATATTGGGCTTGTTTTATCAATGGATTTTGGCCCAAAGATTCATGAAGAAATTATTGCCCTAAAGCACATTTGTTATTCCAAAGTAATAGGTTCTTTCATGCATGTTATCATCAACTCAAGATTAGATGGATGTTTTTCGATTGGGATTGTGGCTTAATTCCTTTCGAATCTAGGTTTTTACATTCATAAGTTTTTAAACATGACATGAAATATTTTTAAGGCTCCCTTGACATCAACATACAATGTCAATGTTGTAAGTGAAGAGATATATTACATGGCTAGTTGGTACACTAATGCAAATTGTGCAATAAATTAAGATACCTATCACTCCACATTAAGCAATTGTTTTATTCTTGTTGATGGTGTGATTTCTTGGTCCAATAAAAAATAGACATCTATTGTTTTGTTAATTATCAAATCTAAATATATGGCACTTACAAAAAAATGTTATAAATGCAACTTGGTTTTGTCATTTACTTAATGAAATTGGATATCTTCAAAAGGAACCCATTGTAATTTATGTTAATAATAAAAATGTCATTCCCTTTTTTAAAGACTTTAAATTTTGTGTTAGGAAAGAAGCATATTGATACTTAATATCATTATATACATGAACAAATTGAATTAAAATTCATTAAATTTTAGTATATTCCAATGTTGGGTGGGTATGTTTGTTTCAACATAACAATTGGGTACGTGTATGTAAATTCATTCAATGTGTACATTGGTATGAATATGAATGTTAAATTTTTTTGGAGTTGATATATTAGGTGGGTATGAATAATGATTGGATTGTTTTAATGCACTACACCATAACATGAGTTTTATGATTGTCCTTATGAACTATGTAGTCCAAATGGCCCCATCATTTATGTCATTTCTAATTGCTTATGTTATGTGTCATATATGTTTAGTCATGGATGCCATGTTTTGGCATAATGATGGGATTTTGAGTATGAATATGAATGCTTCAAAACATGATACCAATTGGTATCATATATGCATTTGTATTAATTTTTTAAAAAAAAGGAATTAAAACCTATTTGAAATGAAAAAAAATAAAAATTTCAACCAAGCCATAGGGGTGCATAATGCATATATTAGGTTGCACATGAGCATTTTATTGGAAAAACATATTTTGAAAAAAAGTAAATTAATCCACCCTAATGCGTTCGACAAAGATTCAACTTATGGGCATCTTAGTTTCAAAAAAATCTAAGGACCTTATGAAAAGTATTCACACAGGTCAAGAAATGTAAATACTTTGTTCACAACGACAAGAATGACTCCCATGTCAAAGTGCTCGAATTCATTCCATTCTAGTAATGTTGGCCATGAAAACAATACATAGATTCTAAAAAATAAATAAGAGCCAAACTACTCAAACTCATTCCATTCTAACAACATTAGCCATGATAATAGTGCATTTATATTGAAAACTACTAAAAGCCAATTCTTTTGCAGACTTTAATGTTACAACTTGAAAGAAAGTGCAAAATATATAAAACAAGACAAGGCACATGTTAGAAGTTCATTACATAAATCCTTCAAACTTGTTCAAATAAATTTAAAAACCATATTATGGAAACTCACCATGCATCCTCATAATACCTTACATCAACCAATAGTTGTTCATTATCATCTAAAAGAACATCTTCAATTGTAAAAACATATGAGGGGTAGATGCAAGCTAAAGTGGCCCACTTTGGACTCAAAAATAACATCCAAAAAGTCCATTGATCTTTTTTTTCAAATTCCAATGATGGCCAAATTTGATATTATTTTGATGTTGTTTTTCTTCTTAAAAACCATGCCCTTCTAAAAGCCCTTGATTTATGCTTCTCCAAAAAAATCAGTCAAATAAACCTCAAAATTGAATTAGAAATGGACATTATGATTTTCAAGCATTTTCACATTGATTAAAATTCATAACTAATACTAAAAAATAATATGGTGTTAATTTTGTTCAAACATGTGTTTGTTACAAAAAAAATCAGTGTATTATAGGTCACTATAGAAAATATTAAGAATATTTAGGTCATTTCAAAGTCCATATATAAAACAATTTGCCAATTGACAAGTCTAGAAGTTTAAGTTATAAAGTCCATAACTTCTTTACCTTATTGAGCTATGCAAAATAATTCACATACTCATTTAGATAATTAGGTTGAGATTTTAAATCCAAGTCCCTAAGATCAAATTAGTATATATGTGCATAGTTATGAAGCTTACAATCACAACACCTAATAGAATTTAACCCTTATGTCACAAAAGTGAGTCATTTTAATTTGCATCTACCTTGAGGCAATCCTTCCACCATTTTGCAATCCAATCTTGCATCATTGAGCCAAGTCTTGTAAATGAACACCAATTTTTCTAGATTTTTTACCTTTAATCAAAATATTTTCAAATTAAGATAGATACTTGCCACATTGAATATTCTTTTAGTTTCTATTCGAAAGCCTAGAATACCAATAATTTGTAGTGCTAAATACCCAACATGTGGGTATATTGGTTCTTGAACTTTCCACCATGAAACTAAACTTGCAGTTCAACACTATTGAAAAATGTATGACAAAAAAATGAAAGTTCAAATGCCAATAAATTTTCATTTGCTTCTTCAATGATGGCAACAACACCAAACAACAAGTCTTTTAATGAGGTTGATTCTTGTGGAAAGGTATGGGGCTTCTCAAGATGTAACTATTTGTAGGCTTTTAATCAAGAGAGGAAGCAAGACCTTTTGATCATACTCATCCACCATCTCCAAAGCCATGTCTAAACTATTGAGGTACTTGTTCGCAATTTGCAAGCTTTGAACCTTGGATCAAACATTAAAGCAAGCATGTTGTGTGTTTTCTCTTGTGAAAAAATGGTCACAAATGAAAGGAAGGCTTGTAGTACTTTCAGTACTTGAGTAGCAATGAATCAATATCACAATATGGTCAAATGTACCACGCTAAAGAAGGTTGAATGACATTTCTTGCAACACATTTCTTTTGCATGTGCATAACATTATCATTGTAGCCTCTAATGCATCTAGTAGAAACCAACACCCCATTGTTTAATTCATGATGCATTGATGAACAATAGGAGTAAAATGCTCACAAATAGTTCTTATTGTAGCCCAAGTCTATTGAACAAAAAATGCCCAAAAGGAGTTTTCAAAAAATCACATTGATTGCTTTTACAATGTAAAAGGACTCATACTTAGCTATTTTTGGCAAATTTTAATACTTGTCTACTTAATTTATGTATTTACAAGAATAATTTTTTTTCCTAAAAGATGCCAAAAATATTCATGAAAAAGTAGTAGCCAAGGGGGGGGGGGGGGGGGTGGGGGGATTATCTTATGTTTTGCCCCCCCCTTAAATATTTTTTTTTTTTTTTAAAAAATTTTCTA
>Ga0116230_10008173_pt1 | contig 10337 bp, 11 predicted proteins | sample S1TSphfallax_3_FD_88678 | JGI IMG/M metagenome (GOLD analysis project Ga0116230, IMG submission 88678) | Host-associated microbial communities from peat moss isolated from Minnesota, USA - S1T2_Fd - Sphagnum fallax MG | ecosystem: Host-associated > Plants > Peat moss > Unclassified | place...
ATAGCCAAATTTTTTACAATAGTTGAAAATAGCCTAAGGTGAAATAAATTAAAATAACCAAAAGTAGCCTATGTGAAATAACCAAAAATAACCAACAAATTTGAAAATAACCATAAATAGTCGTAAATAATGTAAGGTGAAATAATTTTAATTAATAAAAAATAATCATATAATAATTGAAAGTAGTTTAACATAGGTAGTATTATTATATTAACAAAAAAAATTCCATTTATTAAACTTTTTTTTTCCAAAAGAATGGTCATTGAAAGTTATTGAATAATGATATTCAATTTTTTTTTTTTTCAAATGATTTTAAACTTTCAAAAGGAAATAAATTTAATTATGGACATTATTGAATTCTTAAAAAAATAAATTTGAATCATTTCATTTGAACAAAATCTCAATAAGATATCAATTTTCAAAGTTTATGTTTTTGTAATGTCTAAAATGAAGTATTTGATAAATAAAATGTAATGTAGTATATTAAATAAGTGGGGTGGTTTGATGGTAAAGGTGTATGTTTCCATTCCAAAGGTCAAGGGATCAAACCTCATGAGTGGTGTTGTGTGTGGTCAACAATGGTATGTTGATTGAATATTCTCCTATCAAATTCCTAGAATAGGTGCCTAGGTTGATTATGTGGCCTACTTACCTACCTAGTCTAGGTTTTTAACCTAGCATAGGTAGTGACACATGTCAATAAATAATAGGCTTTAAAAATCATGAAATTATCAATAATATTATATATTAAATAATTAAAATTTAATTGATTTCCATGCTTGTTAATTAATTAACTAGCAAATGAATGGTTTGGTAAATTTGTATTTCACTTGGGGGTAACCTTGGTTGAAAGAAGTCATTGTCTGTAGCAACTAGTCCCCATTCATTAAGGGGTCAAACAATTTCATTAGGTAAAAAAATCCAAATTCACTCAATCTAGTGAAACCTAAATTGAACTAGGACGCATTTTGTAGTAGTGTTTATTTTTACCATATGTTTTCATATTCTATTGTAGATGGTGTTTTCTTAATGTGTTTTACAATGCTTGATCGGGAATTTCAATTTTTTTAGCACATTGATTTCAATGTTCTGCATTATAATTCGATTATAATTCCTTGTTATGTCGTGGTTGGCTAGAAGCTTCATAATCACTAATATTAACTTGGCGATCGTTAGGTTCTTTTCATAGTTCTTTTGTTACCATATGTAACTTGCATTATATATGTTTTTTTGGTAAATCTTTGCCACATTTTAACGTTTTCTACTTTTTATATGCATGTGATGGTCATCTTAATTCAAGTTTTCATGTTGTTAAAAAAGGAGGGGTGAACCTGAGTTCAAGTGATGAGTCCATAATTTTTTTCCTATGTAGTGTTCAATGGTTGCATAAGGGAAAATTGAAAAATGTACATTGGGTCTCTTTTGAAGTTGATATTACATGAAGTGTGTCGACTCCTATTGTTAATGTTGGGTATGAATTTGAACAACTCTTTGACAACATTTGAAGAATTGATCAATGGGGGAAAGTTAATTCCTAGTTTTGGCCTTGGTGAAAGACGGATCATGGCCCAGAAATAGTGGAAAATGAGGTTGTCATTGGAGTTAAATATAAAAACAAGACCCCATTGTCAGTTCATCATTTGTTTTTTACATGTCCATCTTTTTAACTTCCCTTTGTGCCACCCATGCCTCCTTCTATTTCAATCTTTTCATTGTTGCCAATTTTAAAGTCAAATATTAATTTTGACAGAGCAATGCCTCCAATGAATTGGGTGAATCCACGTCTAAAGAGTTGGTTGATTGGAGCAAGCCATGGTTTTATTTTGACCCTAATGGAAATCAAAGGATGGTCATTCAATTACTTGGACAATTGGACGCGACTGAATTACATTGGAGATGACATGTTAAATGGCAAAAGAGACGAAAGAGATCGATGTCCTCTTTAGTCCAACCTTCACCGTAGTAAGGTTCAATAGCCCCACCTAAAAATGCACCAATATCTCACCCATCATTTGGGCCATATGTTCCATTGCAACTACAATTACCCCTAGTGGGATTTGATGTGGCCAGAGATGAAAAATTCCTCCAATTCTCCATGTAATTGTTGAAGAAGATAAGGGGCCAAAGTTGCTTTTAGGGGTCTTAGATCTCTTTCACTTGTAGACGTGAGGACATAGAGGTGAATCCTTTGCACATAATTTTTGAATTGAAAGGTGTCCTTATTGGGAAGGAATATTTTAAAATTAATCATTTGTTGCCTTTGTTGTATAACTTAGCTTGGAGTCACACCTTACTAAACAAGAAGATTGTTCCAAGGCCAAGTCTTAAGGAATTATTCCTTAGATAATTAGAGCAGTTTATCACCTACATATGGATGTTTACTTCGCTTGACAAGATGAAAACCTACTTCAAGAAAATAGTAGAAGAGGCAAATATTGAGATCAACCTGCAAAGGATTATTGGTCAAAATGTGTGCAAAAATAACTAAAAAATATGCGATTTCCCTTCAAAAGGAATTATAAATGCATTGATCATCCCACTTGTGATTAAATTTTTTTTATCATAAGACATTTTCTAATTTTTTCCCAAGGTATTCTAGTATTCACCTTGGAATTACATTGTTAGTAAATAATACACCTTAAAGAATTTGCCAAAAACTGCCCTTTAATGTCATCTTTGTTGAGTCCTATGAGGATGTGCCAAAAGAAGATAATTATTTCTTGATGACTCTTCTCTTATACTTAGAGTTTTTTCATTACTTTGGGCCTTGTGTTCCCACCTTTGTGGAGCTTTATCCTTTTGGCACCATAAGAAATATCAAAGAAGACAATGTCAGATTCTAGGCATTGTTTGAAAATTGCAACATGGATCATCGCACCACTTTCTATAGAAATCATTTGACATCCATAATAAGTAGTCCAAATTTTCTCTATTGTTTTTTCCTTCCAATTTTTTCTTGGATTTCTTTCATCTCATTAATTTATATGCTACTTCAACTTTTGGACTTCCCCAACTCCTCTTTGTTTTTTCTTTTAAGTTATCAATGCGTTGTTTTTTGACGAGGTAGAAGAAGTGGAGTCGTCAAATTCACACGTTGTTGGTGAACTAAGGTTGGATGAAATGCCATTGATTTCAGGAGTGGATTCTCTAGTGCCTCGTTCACCACCACTAGAGGTGAGTCTATTCCATGTAATTTTCAATCTAAACAAAATTGGTGGCCACACACTTCAATAAGGGCAAATATGGAAAACTTGCATCTCGCATCGTCATTCTCAAGCCTAGATTAAAGAAATCCCTGAAGAGATGTGTTAAGCAATTCCATGTGTATATTTGGTCCATAGTTCAATGTTATAATGTTTAAAATTATTTGGATCAAATCTAGCATGAAACTCAAATCTTCATTGAACCTTCTAAAGTGTTTGATTAGGCATTTTGCATGCAAAATTTGCATTTCTTGCTAGATAAACTTGGCAAGCCAAGTTTCCATAAGAACCTTAATGGTTTTTTTTTAATGTATCCTTACATTCATGTTGGCAACACCTTGCTTGTAAACAATAACCCTTACAAAAACATGTTTAACGAGTTGTATAGTGCCATTCTTTTGGAGTCTTTTGACAGCCTTCATGGGGAAGACAATTATTTGTTGGGGACTATTTTCCCTTTTTAAAAATCCCTTCATTTTTCTAGATATGGTGTTCGCACATATGTAGAGCACATTCCATTTGGTCACATTAAATGTATTGATCAAAATGATCCTGGAAAATTTTAAATGTTCTTTGTGAAATGTAGTCATAATTATAAGCCCACATTTTGTAATAGTGCAAAATTGAAATTGAAACAAAAAATACTTTATTGATTATTCATCCTGATATGATGGTTTCAATATTTGAAAATATTTCATTTCAAGCCTATTAATCTTCTAATTTTATTATTGCAAATGTTGTGTCTAACCCTTGTGTTTCAAACATGTACTTTTGATTTAATGGCCCCCAAGTTAAACTTCACATTAACTACCTTGTTTTCTTCAAACAACCATTTAGTTGTCATGTGGTGTTCTATGTTATAGTCTTAAGTTTTTATGCTTGAATCTACCTAATGGCCACTAGGTGGTAGTTTGTGTGTTTTTCATCCATGTGATTTCCCCTAATTTTCTACAAATGTGAAGGCCAACTTTCAAAATTATTGCATTTTCTGGAAACCAATTTAATTCATTTAAATTCTCAATTGGACTAACACCTTTTGATTTTGTAGGTTTTTTATTTATGTCCATCTTTGTCCATCAACATTTGCACAAGCCCTTGTGGTCATATCCTTCGATGCCTAAGAAACTTTTGATTTTCAACATCAAGAGTGTGTTATGTTACTTCCCCAAATGTGATGTTTTGTAAGGCAATTGTCATGTGAGGGGAAACAATATTGATATCAACAAATTAAAAACAAGAGCTAGAGTGTGACATTTTTTTTTTGGAGCTTTCAAAAAAAATTATATTGTGATTTGGTTTTGTATATTGTTGGAAGATGTGATGGGGGTCTTTCGTTTGTTGGGGGCCATAAGAATTTGTTGATCAATTTGTTGTTATTTTTGGACATGAACAATGCATCAAAACCTTGGGTCAATTCACTACATGGACATATTATTATTTAAAGGATTTGAATCATGTGTACTATACATGTCGAAGGCTACCCTATGTGATAGAAGACCAAACATTGCTTATTGACAATGAGCCCAACAAGGCCCTTTGAAATTCCAAGTTTAGTGGTCTCTTCCTTGAGTCTTTTAAAAGACATAAGTTGTCAAAGAATAAGGTCCAATGATTGGACCTCGCATCCCATTTGTGGCCAATGTTGCTAGGATTGCCATTGGCAAAAACAATTAATGTCCATTATGAAATGATTATCAAATATTCAAAGCCCCAATTTGATGTCTTCTTTAAACTATTCTTGGTTTATGTAATATATAAAAAGTGATAATAGGGAGATTGGCATCATTCAACTTCCTTTAGGTATGAACTCTTTTGATGCTTCAAATAAAATAATTTATTGTGTTTTTGTTATTCACCCTTCCATTATCTTTACTTATCCAATTATTAAGTTTTGCTTGCAGTTGTTTGCAGACCATGTGACAATGTTTGCAACTTTAAAGGGTAGAAAGCAATGTTGTGTGGTTGGATCTCTATTTCGAAAGGCTACTAATGTAGTTACTTATTTAATCTATGGTTTAATAACCATAATTACAGTAGAAAAAAAAGGCCCATATTTGACCATGCATTTATAACTACTTGTGACTATTTGATTTTTTAAACTAAAGTTTTACCCTTTTTAACTAGTATAACATTATGCTATCATCAACCGAATCACCTATGATTAGCTTGTGACTAGTTTACGATTAAATTGGTTTACATCTATATACAAGTTGGATTTATCATCCAAGAGTAACCATCTAAAGTCCAATTAGTCACAAACAAAGTGGTGTTTAGTTGTAATCAACATATGTTTATATACATTAGTTATAATAATAATTTGATTTATGATTAAACTTTATATTCATAATTTTTTTTTGTAATTAAAGGCATCGATATGATTATTGTAATTATACTAATTTCATTACATCAAACTATTTATATTTTCAAATAAGTTAAATATATTCCAATATAGAATATTATATTAAATATTTTTATATTTTTAATAACAATAAAATACTGTAATTAAAAATATAATTATTATAAAATCATAATAATTAATTTACTTATGCATTAATTAAAATATACAGACAATTTATAATTCAGTTTACTTATTCATCATTTTAATTTTAAATATAATGAGCTTTATCTAGCAACTTACAGGGCCGAGTGGATTAAAGCGACGGATTGCTTGTACCTAGGACCGGGAATCAACTTACGAAGCTTAGCTTAGAATTATTGAATTGGTAACAGATTCTAGACAACTTTGAACACTGATGAGGTCAGTGGTACTTAAATGGTGTGTGTCAGAGAAAAGTAATCCCATTATCCCAGAAAGCAATTGTCACTCAGGAGAGATGCTGCGCTTCATCCTCAGATTCTTAGGGTCAACTGCTCTTCAAATGCATGCCATTTGGCATTGGCCCATACAACTTTCGGAATGTACTTTGTACTATTTTCTCTATTCAATACCTATCGATAATGCACAATCATTAACGTCAAATTTCAATGGTGAGGACTGTTGAGGCTTTGTATGCTTTAGGCATTTTGAGGTTTCTCAGACGATAAAGCAGTTACAACATTTTCAGAGTCATAAACCTTGGGATTAACCTTGGCATCACGCCATAATTAGGATGCAGCCCGAGGCAGTGGGCTTTACCAGAATACAGTGCAAGGCAGAGACAAGATGGACCTGATTCTAGGCAGCAGGCTTTACCAAGTGTAAAAGCCTTGGATTGTTGGTCTGGTTTTTATTTTATTTTTTCAAATGATACTTGGTGGGTATGGCGGGCAAAAAAATGCCACAGGGCATTCTGAGAAGGGAAATGGCCACTCATGTGGAAGGTAATTGAATTCACTTGCATGGAGGTCGTGAGTCCTAGTCATATACTATTAGCTTGATGCCTGCGAATCTTTGCAACAGTTATCATTCATCAAAATTTGATTAAATCTAAACATGTACATCATAGGATGAACTTGTGGGGTCATTTGGAGCAAGTTGACCGATGCAGGTATTGTTGACCAAATACTTTTCTTTATGGCCTTTTTGAAGGTGGTGGTCACATTTTGCATGGAGTAGTGGGACTGCGGCAAGTTCCTAGGATCGCATTTGTTTAACTCAGCAGTTCATATCCAATTGCAATTAGGATGGTATTAGGAGAAGGGTAAGGCCCAGAGGTGGGGGGATTCATGATATACGAACCCAAGACTAAGTTGCTGGGAGGATTCAGTGTCCAAGTCTGGCCCCACATTTTGGAACTGTCTCCCACTTGTGGACCAAACAACTATAATGGTCCAAACAAACATTATTGAAGACCTAAACGTATGTACACCACAAGGAGCGAGGATCTAGATGCACCTGAATGCCTGTAAGACACTTCTTACAAGTTACACCTTGAGGCCAGTGAAACTTTGTGGCGAATTTTCACCATTTTGCACCAAAAAAATATTTCTTTGAAAAAAATTCATCACAATTGTACATGAAAGGGTGCTTAAGATTTTTATGTTTTCATATTTTGAATGACACCAGATTTGGCTAAATATTCTTATGGATGTTCATCACTTGAGCAACATCACAAAATTGAAAAAAGAAAAAAGAGAAGTGCTTGAGGCCTATAGTAGCCATAAGCATATCCTGCCTTTTAAGGTGGCATTATTAATGTTCATAAAGTGCCCTCCAAATACACTTGAAAATTTGTCCAAGTGCTTTACAAACTATATCTTCCACCACTGGACTATGGATCAAACCTCAAACAATTGAGAGTTAATAGCTAGAATTCTCAGCTTTTAGAGATTCTAAAGCTTTAATGGCTATTGCAGCCCTCCCAGAATGTGGCGTACTGATTGTCTCAAAACATTCTATGGGCCATAACTCATCATGACGGATGATTGAACGTTTTTCAGCGTTCGTTTGTCATTATCTTGGCAAAGCATTTGTGCTCTAAAAGACCACTGTTGTGTCATTTTGCAGATGTACTACGTGCATTGGGCCCCTATAGGAAAATAGCCCCTATAGCAAAGTACAATAACTTTTTTATTCTGGGTACAAATCTGTATACCAAATATGAAGCTAAGAAGATGATTTTGCAAATTCATGCTTTGCAGAATCAAGGAGTTAATCTAGGTTAAACTTTAATTAGGAGCTCCCTATAATGACTTACATTCATGTAAATGTGACAAGTTGTGAACCCATAAACTGACATTTAAATTCCTTATGAATTTCAATTTAACTTTTTCAATTATAAAATCATTGTGTAGATACTAATTCTTGAGCTTCACTTTTAAAACTCACACACAAACTACCATCACAAATGCGTGAGAGTCCTATCCATCATTTGATAATCATAGAACATTATTCGTGCTTGTGGGATGCAAGTTTACATGCCTTGTCCACATATTTATCTAGACTGTGATTTGCTTAATTTTAAATCAAGGTTGATTGATGGCATTAAAGGAAAAGATTCATGTTTTACTTGAGGTGGAACAGAAATTATTTAAAATGATAATGATCATGCATATCCAACACAATCAAGGTAACAAGGTAATAGCTCTCCAAGTCTAAGACTTTCTCCTTTTCTTATTGGGGTCTAAACAAGTTTGGTTACATCCACACATGTTTAAGATTTAGGTTCTTTTACCACATCCTACAATTCACATTTCAAGTGTCCCAAAAAGTCAGGACAAGTGGGACCACTATGAAAGCTAGTATCATGATGGAGTATGGCAGCATTTGGAGGCTCATCCAAGATGGCCATATCATTTACTTGAGGGCATATTAATCACAGTGGACAATGACAAAGGGTCCATGAGAGTATATTTCCCTGCTACCACAACATTCTTCGTGAATTATGAACTTGCAGTCAAGTTTTATGGATTCTATGGACCCCCTTATCATTGGCGGTGGATGGAAGTTCCTCTTCTACCAACCTATAGAATCAAAAGTACGATCATTGTTATGGTGAACCAATGATTCTACATCATGGATGAAGTTAACACCTTTCAAGGACCCTCGGAAGTTGAAAGTCGTATGTAGGCAGTTGACCACCTCAAAGATGGTAGGGTATAAGACAAAGCTTTGGAAGAGTGGAGAGGTGATTTGACCAGTCTACTTGATCTTTTGCATCACTTCAAGTGGTTCCAACGTATGGAATCGATATCAGAGAAAGCCTCACCCCGCCCCACCCACTTTTAAATTGGAATTAGAATCACAAGAAAGTAGTTGTTTTATCTTGTGAAAAAGTAGAGAGACAATGGAAGTGATGCATTGGAAGAGAAACGGAAGTGATGGGTATGTAGCATATGCCATGAATGTTACGTGCCCTTAGAGCAGGGCCGGAGGTCTGTAGCGGGGCATTGGCCAGCATAATCATCAGGGCACGCCGTTACAGTAGAACCTCCCACTGATATGGCAGGGAATCATGAAAGAAAAACTTCCTATCGAATTTTTTTGGCCAGATTTGAATCTGATTTTAGTTTGGTAACTTATTTAACTACTTTTTTTTACTATCTAGACAGGTTCTGAAAACTTGTTACCATTTAATACTAAATCTGGGGGGGGGGGGCCGGTGGGATGCTAGACAATGATGCAACATATTAAAAAAATCACTGAAGGGTGCTTCGCAAAACAAAATGCCTATCCAAAAAGGTCATTACTTACCGAAGTGGTTTTTCTGGAATTTTCTTTTATAGCTTAAGATTGATCATCCATACGAAGATGTAGAAAAAATGGCGATCATTTTAATCAACCTTCTATATTTATGCCTATGCACTAAAATTCAAATATAGAAATCTGGCCACTTTTACCCCTTTTTCTTGACTTCTTTGCCAGGGTTCTTTTTTTTGGCAAGTTTTCACCATTTGGCAATGAAAAAAAAAAGAAAGGTATTGTGAGAGGCCTTTTTGGAAAATTTTGCCAAAATTTGCTAGATTTGGAGGCAAAATGTTGTGTGAAGTTGCCTTATTTGGACATTAGGGTCACCACAACCTCCTTCTCTAACTTGTAACCAAATTTGGTCAAGCCCATTTGCATCCTCGCCAACCACATATCTCACAAAATTCAAATGAGCCACTAGGAGGAGGAGAAGACCTATTTGACAAAATGGGCTTATGGCCTAATGGTGGAGGACAAGGACTATTTGACATAAGGGCCTATAACACATATTTAATTAATTTAGAACTAAATTGTTAATTAAAAACTTTACCCAACCTAATGGGTGGTATGAACTTCGTTTAATGGCCACCAGATTTAACAAATGTAATCTTATATTCCAATAAAAACAACAATCATTAAAAAATATAACACCCATGTAAACAATTTTTTATTTCAAATTTTTTTTTTGCCTAATGCCCACCAAGTGAAAATCATAGGTTATTTGACGTGCCCCCAAGTTCCTTGTTAGACCCAAAAAGGGTCCAACTATGTTAAAGAACGGAAGTAGTTGGAACTTGGTGCCGCTCCCAGCTTCCAACACTAAAAGGGGTGCAAGGGGCATGCTGAAAGCTCTGGGATTAGACTAGGAAGAGGGACAACTTATTTAATTACTTGGTCCTACATCAAAATCAACCAACAAGTTGGTTAATTCACATTCGAAATCACTCTTGGTGTTGGGACAAGCCACGGGCAACACGGACTCACTTGACTCACCATGGCCCGGACTC
>Ga0116230_10008174_pt1 | contig 10337 bp, 5 predicted proteins | sample S1TSphfallax_3_FD_88678 | JGI IMG/M metagenome (GOLD analysis project Ga0116230, IMG submission 88678) | Host-associated microbial communities from peat moss isolated from Minnesota, USA - S1T2_Fd - Sphagnum fallax MG | ecosystem: Host-associated > Plants > Peat moss > Unclassified | place: USA...
GGTAGTTTGAGCCAACTTCTCAACAATTTTATTTTCATTACAATGAACCAATCATGGGTGTTAAAGCCCCCATAATGGCCATTCCCATAATATAATAAAGGGCACAATAAGTGGCCATACACATGTTTGGCATGACATTATGGCAATGTTGTCCCCCATCTTTGTCTTTACCCATTTCAAACAAGACACTAAGGTTTCAAAAAAATAATTTGAGAGGGAAGGGGGTTAATAGCTTCTTGCTTCATTATGTAGGGTATCCCTAAAAAGACTACTGATGCGCCCCCAAGCTCTTTAATGGACTCAACTGCGAGTCCAAAGGTGAAGACAACGGAAAGAGAAGGAGTTAGGGCACATTCCCTGGTTCGCAACACTTTGGGGGTAGAGGGGCGTGCTAAAGCTCCAGGATGGGACTAGGAAGTTTAATAAGAAATTCCCTTACTCACACGGACCTGCACAAACCAAACAACAAGTTGGTTAGTGCGTAGTTGGAACACTTTGGTGCACGGACGAGCCACGGGCAACCACGGACTCACAAAACTCACCACGGCCCGGACTTGGGGGAAGCCACCACCTTCCCCCTTATAGTATACTATGTGTTTGGCCATGGGACTAGCACCCAAATGTCATTTTGTCCCAGGTTTCCCAAGTTGGAGTCCCGAAATTCCCATAGTTGGGACTTCCGTGACTTTGGGGGCCCATAATTTGTGTGCAAACCTCCAATGGAGATGAGGTCTAAATCAAAGTTGTAGCCCTTTTCAAGAGTTTTCCAACAATATGTCACATGCCACCTACACACAAGGAAATCAACGCAATTCTTAACTTTTAGTGGTCGAGAGTCAAATTGTCAATTTGACTCTCGACCCTTCTTTTGGCCATAACTTGTGTTTTAAGTGTTTAAATGGGTCATGCAAGCTCATTTTAAACATCTACGTTCCAAGCGCTTTCCAATGATATAAGGAACTCCTTAATCCAATGGTTTTTGACCCCTACAATTGCTCTTTGAAAATTTGGAAGTCCATTTGGACTCCAACTCCCAAAGTAGGAGCTCACTTGGGAATGTGAGGGTTCATTCCTTCACACTCTCCTACACTACCAAAAGCATGAGATGTGACTCCCAGGCTTTTCTCTTAGCCCACAACCTTGCAAGCCTTTACCTTGGTTGCAAACCCAAAGCTGAGGTTGCGACAACTACCATTGGGTGAATGTCATAAATGAAGAAACACTTGCCCTGAATTTAGGTCGATTTTCATTAGGAAAATCAAATAATATTTACAATGAAATTTGACTTGATATTCAACCTACAAGGTTTCGATGGGGTGAATATTGACACCTACAATGTGTCCTTTTATTTAAATCCCAAAAGCAATATACTCAATAAGGTACTTTAATAAAATAAGGTACAATTTTCAACCAACTACCATCACAATTGGTAAACACTATTTTTTTTCTCCACTCTTCTTCACTTTCTATTTGGGTCCCACTTTGTTATTTAATTTATTTTGTGCTTTTGGTTTGTGTGTTAAAGTTCTATGATGTTCTAAAATTGAATATTTCTTTTTATGTTTTGTATTTTTTGGTTTATAAGTTGAAATTTTTTGTTGGTTTGATTGGGTTTTCTTGTGTTCTTGTCCAACTTTTTTTATGACATTATTGTTCAATTATTCTTGTGTTGCTACTCTCATTCCTGTTGTAACATTATTGTTCGATTCTTATAATGTTGTTATTCAACTTTTCTTTGTAATTTTATTATTTGGTTCCTCTTATGTTGCTACTCAATGTTTTTTACAATATTGTTATTCGATTTGTCATTGTTATTTGGTTCTTCCAATGGTGCTATTTAACTCTTCTTATAATGTTCTTGTTCAGCTCTTCTTATGTTGTTATTCAATTCCTAAATGGCATTGTTGTTCAATTCTTCTTCAGACTCCTTTTGTGTTGTTCTTAAGTTGATAATCGATTCCTTTTATTGTTGGTTCACTTCTCTTGTCATGTTATTTAATTTTTTTTATTATGTTGTTTGATTACTTTAATTATTAATCGGCTAATTTTTTTTATTGTTAAGTTCATTTTTTTGTTACTTAGTTCTTTTTGTTGTGTTATTCGACTCCTCTTATTAATCCTCAACTCATCTTGTTGTTGTTTGGTTTTTCTTGTTGTTATTCAACTTTTCCAAATTCAAGTACCATTTTGACCTAATTCCCATGCATGTTGTTCAATTTTTTTAGTGTTGTTGTTCAACTCTTATTGTTTTGTTGTTCGACTTTTCTATTGTTACTACTCGACTCATCTTATTGTTGTTTAGTTTTTCTTGTTGCTACTTAGTTCCACCAAATTCAAATACTATTTTGACCTAATTATCATGCATATTATTTAGGTCCTCTTGTGTTGTTGAATTATTCTTATCACAATGTTTGACTCATATTATTACTACTCAATTATTTTTGTTGATGTTGTTCGATTCTTTTATTGCTATTGTTAGATTCACCTTGTTGTTTGGTTTTTCTTGTTGCTATTCAACTCCTCCTAACTCAAGTACCATTTTGACCTAATTCCCATGCATGTTGCTTAATTTTTCTTGTGTTGTTGTTCAGCTCCTCTTGTTGTTTAGCTTTTTGTTGTTGTTTATCAATTTGGTACTTCCCCCCGTTTGCTTTGTGTAGGTTTGGGAATGAGGAGTTTGGGTTCACCATTGAGTTTTTTTTTCAAGTACAACTTTGAAAGTATGTTTATTATAATTATGTGTTTTTTTTGTTTAGATGTTAATGTTTATCTTTCCATTTATTTTGGTGGAAAAAAAATTATGTTCCAATTTCAATATTTATTTGTTATCAAACTTGGCATGATTTTAACATTAGTAAATATGTTTGTTGTTTGCAAGATTCATACACAATTTTTTTGAATTACATTACAATTCATTTTGCATGCTCATTTTTTACAAAAGAAAGGTGGGTTAAATGAGTTATTTTGACCTTGTAAATGTTGGTAAATGTTTTGAGTTATATTGTAGGGTTTAAGTAGTTAAATTCATTTGTAAGTAAAAAATTAAAATAATATTTTTTGTAGAAATTTTTTGTTTTAGTTTTTCCATTCTTGTTCAATAACACTCTTGAAAAAATTGCTTAAAAAGGAGTAATCAATTGAAAATGAAAACAAATTTTCAACTAAAAATGCAACATCCAAAGATTTCCCAATGATGTTCCTATGAAAAAATTGTTTAAAGACCATCTCAATTTTGAAACAAAAACCAACAAAGTTCCTAAAAATGAAGAAGAAAGAATGAAAATGAACCTTCAAAAAATTAAATGGAAACATCATGGGAAAAATGGTTTTTTTGTGTTAACAATTACAAAAAAGTTGATCGTAAAATTCTTCAAATGATGTGTTGTATTATTTGTTACACAATTTTATCAATGCATCTAATCCCAAAACTTAGGCAAGAAAAGGTTTAATTTCATATTACAAACAAATGGTAGAACAACTTTCAACAAACTTGTGAATGTAGACCATGCCATTATTGCAAAAATAATAATCGAAGGAAATAAATAGTTCATTATAAAAACTACTCAAAGACAACCAACAAAAAAAAAGTCTAATCTTTTTAGCAAAAAACTTTAATTATTTTTGCTACAAAAGATTTTTTCAAAAAGGATGATGTGTAACAAAAAGAATTTTTGCAAGATTTAAACATTTTATTTGTCAAAAGTCACTTGCCAATGCAATTTGTGGAAAATATTTAGATGAAGTGTATGGCCTTGCATTTATGTTTTCAAGTGGTCAAAAACATTGCTAAAAAAATGTTGCCTAATTTGGTGGAAAAAAAAGAACAATGGTTTGTTCTACCAAAATATAACAAAATGAAATTCTACAACAAAATTTGATTTGTGAATTTTTCAGGGTGCACATGACATTTTTATTAATGTGATAAAAACATTAAGGGCTAATTGATAGCCAAATCATGTCATTGTTGGTTTGTTTGAAGCAATAAAAGTTATTAGTCAAGCCTTGGCAAGAAATTTAACATGAATCACATGAATATGGGTTGAAGAAGAAAATTCTTGCTTATGTAAAAGATGAGGGGTCAAATTTGAATGTTATGGCAATTGTTCTACAATCCATTGTGAGTTATGAATGTTTTAGGTTTGGATGAAAGTTTTTAAGTTACATGTTTTAGCCATGTTTTCTATAAAGCTTGCCAATATGCAAAACAAATGAGAATGGGTGTTGAAATCTCAAGTATGTTTCTTTTAAATCTATTTAACTAAATTTGTAGAAATGTATAACTTGGCCTAAAAAGTTTGGAAAAAGAAAATGAGAATGGAACAAGGCTTGTGAGGACTCTAATATCCATTTAAGAAAACCAAACACTCCAATTAATATAAGATTTATTTTTTCACTTGAAATGATTTCTATAATCATTTAGATTTTTTCTTTGAACATAGATCATTTAGATTTTAAATTATAGATTTTAGTTTTTTATTTGAACTATAGTTTGAAAATATTAACATTGAATGTTAAACTTTGTTTATAGTTTGCCTTCAAAGTGATTATGTTCCAAAAAACTTTATAATTTTATAATGATTAGCTTTTGTTACAATAGACTAACTTCTATCAAAATTAATGGAAAAGTGCCTCCTCCTTTTACATGGCATATTTTTCAATTTTTAAAAACTACATTTCCCTAGTTATGAGTGCTTGTGTTATGAATTAATTTCAAGGCCATTAGTTGTTAAGTGATGCATTGCATTCTATGATAACAATGTGTTTAAAATTGGGGATAGAAGCTTAAATCCCACCAACTTTAATAAATTTGATAGATGGTGATTTTGGGGTTATTCTTGGGTTGTTTTTGTTGGCCTCTAATATGAAAAAGGAGGTTTCAAAGGCATTGGAGTCTTTCCTACCCTTTTAAAATAAATATGATATAAAACTCATAACATATTGTCTTTGATGATAGTCCTTAGGTTCAATTTTTTTTGCCTAATATTGTTTTATGTTGGCCATAAAAAGGTGTGGATATTGTTGAAAAACATGATAAGAAATCATCATATCCCATGCTTATCAAATGCCATAATCATTTACATCTTTTGTTAAAATCTAAAGGTGATTGTGTAGATCCAATGGTTGAAAAGATTGTGAGTTAGATATTTTTGAACCAACTACCAACACTAATGAGCCAATGACAAAGCTTATGGGCAAAAGAGTTGCAAATTTTCAAAAGATACTAAGTGGTCATCAAGGATATCAATTATTCGCCTCCATGGTGGGAGAAGCACAAATCCATGTGTCTCATTGTTGGTTTTTTGGTTTGCCAAATATTAAACATTGTATGATTTCAAATTGAAACAAATAACAATTTTTCTTTGATTGACATATTAACAAATTTAAGTTCAAATGTCATTTACAAATGGCTAATTTAGAGAAATTGAAATTCATGAACAAGAATTGGCCTAATGATCCAATAATTGATTGAAAATCTTCTAATTTAGTGGAGTTAATTGAAAAATATCTTAAAGTTAAAAGACAATTTCAAGCATTTTGAAGGTCCATTTAAATAAGATGAAGTTATGAAATATTAAAATATGAAGGAATTTTATTTTACTTTTTGTTATTTTTACCATTTTCTAGTTTTTTTGTAATTAAAAAATCATTTTGCTAAAAATAATTGAATTTATGATAACGAACTAATAAGAACTACGTTTGAAAATCGATCGGTCTTAAATTTGTAAGAATGACATTTTAAAAACTTGTTGAACTTTAATTTTTTCAAAGGTTTAATAGCCTAGCTAGTTTTTCTTGTGGAAATTTTAGATAAATGGTTCAATTCTTCAAATGGTATGTGAAAATCAAAACCCCGATGGTTCTCACAAAAAATGAAAACCACCCAACATTAGTGCCTACCCTTTTTGTAAAATTTCTAACTCAACATAGGAATTCACCTTGCACCATACATGTAAGGTTTTTCATTTTCATAAAAAACCTTACGCACAAGGTGCCTCTTTCAAAAGGAAAGGAATTGAAGTTGTTTAAGATTTTATAAAATTTTATGTTGTGTAAGGATTTCAAACAAGTTTGTTTTGTGAATTTGGGTTTAGCATTTCATTCCCATGTCACATTTGGGCCTTCATTCCCAAACTTTATTTTCAATCCCTACCTTACATTAAATATACATAAATCATGACACATACAATGGGGAAGGTTTTTATAACTATTCTTTAAGAGTGGGAGGGATCTTACACCTATTTGTAAGCATAAGATCCATCCTAATATTGAAGAATAGGTGTAATGTGCCTCATTTTTTAGGTTTTTTGCAAAGTTCTTGCCTTTTATTGAATGTTTCTAAACAAGGACATCTTTTTGGGTTTATTTCTTTACTATGTTTTTTTGGGTTCACAGTTCCTGATATCACATATCACTTTGTTGTACCAAGAAATAAACACAATTGAATCATTTACATCAACAAAAGCCTTCAAGAAAAAACTTTACTAAAAGTAGGTAGCAATTTTATTGCTTCATGTGCACCTTTATTCTTGCAATGTTATTGCCTTCATGTTTTACCTTACACTTTGTCACTAAAATGGGACCACCTTATTTTCTTTACATGGAATCATAAGGCCCAATGTCCATATTTAATCAAGAACTTCTATTTTTAAATGTTTGCCACCATTTTCATCAATCTTGACACACCTCTAAATTTGTCAAATAATAGTGGTGGTAAAAACTTTGCCAATTTTCAATTTTGCAACAAAATGCAAACCTAGGTGCCCTTCTTACTCCCCAACAAAAAAGGCATGGGAGATCTTAGATGAAACCCAATTGAAATCTTAAATTAAGCTTGTGACCATGAGGGACATGACCATGAATTTAATTTATGATTTCAATAGAAGGCAATTAATTTAATTTGGAACCAAAATGGTTCGAACCACAAGTTAACCCAAACTCACAAGATTCACCATGACTTAAATTTGAAAAGAATCACCACACTCCTCCATATTGTATACTTTTCAATTACTAGTGAAGGATACATTGCAATGACACTTGATTCCTAAAAATATCAAAATTGTCAAATTATGAATCTTCCCATGTCAAAGGTTCATAACTTTCTAATTTTTCTTTAATTTGGAAAATTTTCAAAAGTAATTTAGTTGTAGCCCTTGAAATGATCTTTCCTCAATTAAAACTCCTTAATTGAAATTGATTTGACTATGTTGTCAAGTGATTAAATGATCAAGAGTCATGTTGGCAATTTGATTTTTGACCTTTCATAACTTGGCATAACTTGTGTTGTACATGTCATTATTTTGAGTACAAAACCCCATTTCAATATTTTACCCTTCACCATATTTCCAATGGTCTAAAAAGGGCCCATTTGAATAAGATTTAGTCCCCATAACCTTGATCTAAACATTTGGGACACCCTAGGTTCCCAAAGTGGGAATCCACTTGAGAATACATTTTAAAATGTTGGGCCTTGTTCCCTTGCACTCTCCCACAATTGTGAAAATGTGTTTGAATATCAAGACAACCTAGTTTTTCTCTTGCCATGTTTTCTTTCTTGTGCCTTAGCCTTGATCATGAACCTAAGGTTGGGGTTGCAACAAATTTATAGATATATTGTTCATGAATTGCAATGAATATATATGGTGAAAGCTTGGAAAATATTTTGTAAACTCCCTTTTAGCACAATGTTGAAAGATAACATTATCATCTCACATTGTTGTGGTGAAGTTTTGCAACATGAAATGAACAAGGATTTATTCAACAAAGCGTTATAAAAAAAACATCATCAAGATATGTATGTTGAGTTTTTTTTTTCCTAGTTGTTTCATGACTATTAATGTCTATAAACATATTTTAAGGTTGGTGAAAATTGTTCTCGCTTTTGAAACATTGATAAAATATGTAATTCCTAATTTAAAATTGATTGACCTATGGTTGTTGGATTCATGTTAAACACAAAAATATGAAGCATTATGGTATACTAGTGGGCCTTCAATGTGTCATTGGCCCCAATATATTCAACCTCCTTTAAGGTCATTTGTCCCAATACTATTATAGTCAAAGTGGGTTTAACTTTGGAGTTCTTGTGGAACACTTTAAAATTAATTTTAATGGAAATTATTTTAAATTCAATAATTTTTGTTTCATTAGTCAAAAAAATTGAGAAACAACAAACATGCACATTACTTCATCAAGAGCTTTTCGATAGTACAAAAGTAAAGCGAAGGGGCACAATTTGAGAAAATTATGGAATGGTCGCATCCAAACAAACACCTATTTTAATATATAGATGGAAAATTTTGACAAATCCTTCATACATTTTTGTCTTAATGTATTCAACTTGTGAACATCAACCTTTTTATATAAAATTTCATAATGTTGCGAAAATTTCAAAACATTTGTTGCAAATTCAAAAAAATTGTAAAATGTCTCCAAATTTATGTACATGGTTCAAATAATAGCCATAAATATATATAAAGATGTTAAAAGATTTCATTTCATATTTTGTTAGTGGCCAAATTTGGTTAAATTGATTTATGGATGATCACCGCCTTTGCTACATAACAAAAATGGAAAAAAAAAAACATTAGTGCACACCTACATATTTGACAACTAACATGTTTATATATAATGTATGATAAATAACAAATGTCAATGTTTAGCTTTGAAAAGAAGGTTGGGTGGATACTCACTTTGTTGGATACCAAGACATTTACATGAACAACATTAGATACCTTTTAAAGCAAATAACAACCAATGTTGTTCATGTAAATGTCAATAGTTGCATATACAACGTGTAAATCTTGTGTAAATGTAAATCATTTACACTACACATCCAATTTTTTTACACTTTCAACTGGCCAATGTAAATATTTGTCAAATACATTCACACAACCTCATGTAAATGTTTTGAGGTGTGTAAGTCTATATATTGTATACCCTTAATGACCATACCTTCTTGCAAATCCATATTAATTAGTTGTGGGTGCATCGTAAAGCTCAATTTTTATTTTTTTTGCAATGGACCAATTTGATTGACCTTTTACAAAAAGTCATAGTACTTTGATACTCCTCAAACATAATTAACATGTTCTATTAATATGGGACTATGGTGGTGTTATTTCAAGGAATATCTTGAATGCACATTTTGCCCCACTTCATTGCTTGAGTAGAATTTTTATTCCTAATTTTGTTCATCATCATTTTTGGCCTAGGCTTTTACAAGAGCTTTAAGTACTTACTACAATTCATATTAATTAACTAAATTAATTGTGGTGCATCACAAATCATCCCAAAGCACAAATGTTTGATGGTTTTTTTTTCTTGCAATGGACCATTTGATTGGCCTATCACCAAAAATAGTCTAAAATTCGTCTTTCCGCAAGTAAAAATCACATTTTTCACATTACTTTGCATAGCTACATAAAAGCATATAAATATATTTTTTACACTAACATTGTTTTACATAGCCATGTAAAACCATATAAATGTATTTATTTTTACATTTACACAAGTGCAGATGAATATTAGACACTTACACAAAGTGTAAATAAATTTCGCTATGGGATACACTTACACATAATGTAGGTCCTAAACCATTGTCGGCAAAAAGGAGGGGTGACTTAACTAGAAAACACCTTAACAAATCAATGCATCTACAATTTACTAATCATAGATTCATCAAAGTGAAAATACACTAAATGAAACATATTTAATTCCTAACCCTAGTTATTATATGAGTTCTACAACATACATACTCTAGACCTTAAGGGATTAGATTTCTTTTGATTTCCTCTCAAGAGCCAACTAGTCATTCTTTGTGGCAATTTGTCTCTCAACACTAAATTTAAAATCCCAATAGATGCCCCAATCTCATCAAATCTTCCCATAGAAAGTTGACAAAGAAAGACAAAATATTGGACATTGCAACATCAGAATTTCATGAAACCCACACCCTTCCACATAGTTCATTCCCCCGAAGCTTTTGCAAAGGTACTTTCTTTCAAACACAAGTAAACTGACAATTTCCCACAATTGCCCTGACAGCCACAAACAAGATGAATTTGCCACCATGATCGCTCATGAAATCCTAGATACTATCATCAATTCCCTTGTTATGGTCCATGACTTTTACAACTAAATCCTCTATTTCCTTCATGAAGTCCATGATGTAGCAAATTGTCGATTCCAAAAAGAAATTTGAAGACCGACAACGGGGCATTCTTCCCCAATTGTTTATGTTATCCACACTCAACACACTCTACAAAAACCAAACATGCACAATAGAAGAAAAACATAGCTCCATATGCATCTATTGCTTCCTTCCATGGGAACCTCTA
>Ga0116230_10008175_pt1 | contig 10336 bp, 7 predicted proteins | sample S1TSphfallax_3_FD_88678 | JGI IMG/M metagenome (GOLD analysis project Ga0116230, IMG submission 88678) | Host-associated microbial communities from peat moss isolated from Minnesota, USA - S1T2_Fd - Sphagnum fallax MG | ecosystem: Host-associated > Plants > Peat moss > Unclassified | place: USA...
CACTTAGCCCAAAGTGGGGTTGCGACATTTTGGTTGTAAAATTTTCCATTTACTAGCACGTATGCTTTGCCAAATTTTCCTATCAAATTTCATGATTTATTTCAAGATTTGTATTGGGTGTTAAATTTTAGATTCCACAATTGTTTCAAAATCCATGTTGGGTGCTATAACAAGGTGCTTGGAACATGGTTGTGGTGGATGTAAACTTAAGAGTTTATAGTTGATGAGTTGATGGCCATGGGGATGCAACACTCACCAACACGTCTCTTCTTGTTGTATTCACTTTGATAGGTAGGATATTAGTTGAATTCTTTCAAAAGAAAAAAAGAATAACAAGTGACCAAGTCCATGCCCACAAGCATGGAACAAGAATTTAAATCCTTGTTTTTAGTCCACTTTCATTTCATTAGGTAGGGGTTTTGTGCTTCACATATGTGTTTAGAAAGTTGATTGCATCCTTGTGAATGTGGAGATGTGAATGAGTGTTGGACTTAGATGATGATTAGGGAATTTTTAAAAGTTTCTTGAAGCTTGAACACTTTTTAGGCATTGATCTAAAGGGGTAATGTGAATGGGTATTGTTGAAGTGAAGAGGAATGGGAGAATTCCAAAGTGTAAGCGTTGACATTGGACATACAACTAGAGAGTGATTGGAAACAGAAGAATTCCATTTTTTTGATCAATAGGTGACCTCCTTAAGTTGTGAGTCCACATTATAACCACAATTTGAGAGCAAGAGTGGGGAGTTGGGTAATTTCATCACATTTTTTGTTATTAATCAACATCAAAGAATGTATTAAGGAATTAGATGATGAGCCACAATACCTTGAAGTTGGGGTTTGGGTGTTCATAAACAAGAATCAATACTTAGGATTGAGAATGAAAAGATGCAAGAGATTCTCCTAGATACACAAGTAACCCACCATGCTTCCTTTTTGACACTAGCGACTTGATAGTATTAATATTTTCTTTACATTCTAGGTGGGAGGATTTTAGCCATTTGTATTCCTTGTTTACTCTAAAAATGAATAAAATCTCTTTGTACACCTTGACTTTTTCCTTTGACTTTAAAGGGGATCCGGTGTTAGGATGCAATTTAGAGACTATGATAAAAAACTACAAACAATACGGGAAAAAGGTCAAAGTATTGAATATGTTAATGATTTACTTTGGGGTTATGAAGATGACATCACAACAAAAATGGAGGCACTTTCCATTCTTTGTATATGTGTTTATTCTTGCTGCTCATTGATTATTCATTCTTTGATGCACTCAATGTTTTCAATACATTAAAGCAAATTCCTTTAGCCATAAAAATTATGATTTTTTAGAAATGTCCTTGTCAAACTCTCTGCAATTTAAAAAAAATTATAACACAAAATGTGTTTCCATAATTTTGTATATCTACATACCTAGTACCCCAATGTACTAGATTTGTACAATCTTTTTGCATAAATGGAAATGGAAAGGAAAAAAAATGGACCAAATTGGGCTTTGAGGGCAAGGGATGACAAAATGCAAAAATGACTGAAATTATAGATTTCTATGAAAAGAAGGCACACTTGGTATAAACTCTCACTTGTATCATCACAAAATTTCAATTAACATTACAAGGGAAAAATAATCTTTAGGCTTTACAAACTTAGTAAACATTAACATCCATTATCCAAGATTATTCATGACATGCATTTGTCATTTTTTGATTTACATGGTACGTACATTGTGATTAGAATGTAATGTGCATCAAACAATTACATTTTTCTTGCAACTTAATGACCAATTATCCATGGTGACTTTCATTCAATTTTTTTGTGTGGCTATTGCAACACTTATACATGTATAATGAAATTGTTCAGTTGAAGATGTTACAAACAGCCCTGACAATTTTTCAATCCCAACTACATCCAACATATGAAGTGAGAGAGTATAAGCTTGTGAACTCCACAGCTTGTTTCATGCATGCATAGTTTTCAGTGTCAAATTTGGGTTTGGTTTTGGGTCAATGTTTTTGTGACTTTCAAGATATAACTTTTTCATTGATAGTTAAGTGAAGGTTAGGTGTTGATTGCTTTAAGGCTATAGATGGATTTGCAACAAATTGATTATAATATTTGGTTTTACAAACATGGAACTCCCTTCTTAGACACTTTCAATAGTGAATAAACATTAGTGGAATAGATGTATCAAAGGACTATGTACATTTATTGTTATGTGTTTCTAGTCCTTTATGACCACAAAGGTATCTTGTTGGATGCATTGTTTTCAAATGATTCATTGAATACTTGTTTGGGATCAAATGTCAATAATTCTTGGACTTTGCCTTCAGCTTTAGGAAATAGTTGCAATTTGGATAATGTTTAGATGCATGTGAAATCATCTATTCGTTTTGAATTCCTTCTGTAGATTATAGTGTGAAATGGGTTTTTGTAAGGCTCTATGAGCTTTCTAGGGTATAAGGAATGTAGATGTATTACTCATTTTGTATCCATGCACCCATTCTTGATGCAAACATGATATATAAACTCAGGTTGGATTAGTGCAATTTGGCCCTAGAGTATGACTTCACATTTATTGCTACCTTAAAAAATAACTACCTAATGTCTGACTTTGTTGTCAATATTCATGTCCTAATTTTGGACCTAACATGACCACTTTAGTGTGCAAAAAATCACCATATGTCCCCTTGCTAATTTGAATTAAAACCATAATTCTACCCAAAATCATTAAATTTCTGTATTCAAATTTTGTAAAACAATGTAGTCCTTCCAATTGTAGATAACTCTTCATTTCACAATGAGAAATTTTTTTTACCTTTAAGTTAGTATCAATGCCAATAGTGAAAGATTGAAGGATGAAACAAAGACCTCCAAGGGTCCATTTATCAATACCCCACCTTTCAAACCCCATAATGAGGTTTCCCAAAAATGTTTACTTGGCAACGTACAGTTTGGTGGAGTAGCTTTTGATACCAAACCTTTAAATATGGTGGGCCCCTTGTATATAAACATGAGGAGTGCACCCAACACACAAAATATTATGCCCAAAATTTCGACTTGCCCATCTCGATGCTTATATTTAACCTCCTATGTTTTGAAAAATGTACAATGATCCTATAAATCCTATGCACTTTGTGAGTTCTCCTAGTAATTTATTAGGACAACAAAACTCCATGTCAAATATGAAATCTAACATTTGTAAAAAATAACAAGTACACACAATTCTACACAAGATAATTTAATTAGATCCCAAAACAAGAAAAATTGATGAGGATTACAACCTAACATTAATTGGCAAGAGAAATCTAGTTGTAGAAATTGAGTTCATCATGAACATGTAGTGAACATGTTGTTAGAAAACCTAAATCACTTGATGTTTGGATTTGAAAAAAAAAGGTAATTAACCTCGACATGTTCAAGCTCATTATGTGCTTCTACTACAACTTTCTTAATTTACACACACATTGCATCATGCACAATGATAACATCTGTCTCTCGTGACATTGAATTCAAGGACCATCTTCCAACACATGCACAAAGAAAGGCCCACAAAATCAAGTCAATCTTATAAAAATTACCCTCTAGCATTGCACTTCACATAAAAAACATTTTGAGCTTTTGAGTTTGAGTTAGAGACACCAACCTTCACTACATCATCATCAATAAATATTATGTGAATATGAATTTATTCGCCATAATTGTACTAGTTGAATTTTGCAATTATTAAAAAAATTGAAAAAAAATTGTTTGATACATATGTTTACATCATGCATTATGCATTACACCATATACAAATATATAGTTTTCTTTTTAAGAAGAGGAAAATCAAATGTAAATGGAATCATTATTTTTAATTGTGAGATTCTTGAATTGACATTAAATAACCTTTCAATTGATCCATAGCTTTTTTCCTCAGTCATGGGGTTCTAGTTGTAACATTCAAATGTATTTTTTGTTATTTTACATGAATGTATGCATTCTTTTCAAATGTTTTTCCAACTACATTTGGATGATTGTTTTGGCTCCTTTCAAATTGTGATTTCATCTATTGGTTAACAAAAATCCTAGAAACAAAAAATCATCCATTTAGGTATTGACAAAAAACACTGACCAAAAAAAACCCCATTGGAGAAGGTAGAATGAGGCTAAGCATGATTATACCCACCTTGAAGTGCTTGCAAACTTGAAAATAAATAAAACAAAAACAACATAAGTAGACATATTTGTTGCCATGTGCATACCCATGTGCTCAAATAATGTGTCAAATGGTTTCCAAGGCATAATGAGTAGACATATTGGTTCAAGTGATTCTTCCATATCTTTTTAAAGGAGAGGCATGATCTTGGAGTTTCCTATTCATGATTAACAAACAAAACAAAACAAAATGAATAAACATAATTAGAACAAGTGTAAACATTATGCATAAGGAAGATAAAAGACAAAACGAAAACAAATTGCATATTGCCCTAGTTCTCAAAGAACAAAAGAAAAAAATCATAAAAAAAAGGAAAATTAACTAGGTTGTTAGCTCCTTATAAAATGAAGACCAAAAAAAACATTGGAAAATATATTTAATTGAATAGGTAATTAGGCAAGGTACTTTTTCAATGCATCTTGCATTGCTTCACCCACATACAAAATAAATAAATAAGGAGACATCATAAACTTACTAAGCTTCATAGGTTAGTACAAATTTTGTGCAAATTCAAATTTTATAGGTTCATACAAAAACACACAAATTTTGTTATTATGGTTCATATGAACGATATTTGTATGTATTCAATATCTTAAATATTCAAATTGATGAAACATTATTTTTGAATGACATACATGAATGTTCATGTTTAATACACAAAAATTGTATAGTTTTATTCAAAATTACATCACGATAATTGCATAGATTTAGTTAAAATGTAAATCGTGCATATTTCACATCCAAACATCACAAGTAGAAAGGCATATCATTTATATAAAAATAATATGTATATTTTTCATGTCATTTTTACACTTTGAAGCCCACATATTTTGTACGAATATATTGTTTTATGATTTTTGCATGGAGTCTATTGAAATTTTGTGATATTGTAAGTTTGTGATGGAAGCATGATGAATTGAAAAAACAACAAAAAACATTGTTATAAGGTTTTTTGCAGTGTAACATTAATGTGTTACAAGATCTACATGTTAAAGAAACTTTGATCATTTTATTTTTAAAAAATTATTTAATAGTGCAACTAAGCTTTACAAAGAAAATAAAGGAAGGGATAAAGGTATATTTGGGCAATGGCAAAAGGCAAAAATTTGCAACCACATCCTAGTACAAGAAAATAGAAAAAAAAATTGAAACTTGATAATGACAATGTGTGTGTTGTTCATTGCCACCATTGCTTCCTCTTACATTAAACAAGAAAAAAAACAACAAAGAAGAAAACAATGAGCTTGTTGTCATTGTTTGTAGCAAAAAAACAAATGATGCTAATGATGAACAAAAGATTGCCATCATTATTTGTGTTATGTTGGTGCAAGGGTGATGGTGGCATGGTAGAAGGAGATAGACAATTGTTAGTTGTGCTACAACAAAGGATGGCACGATAACAATGGTGGCATGACAAAAACCTTGGGCACATGTGTCGCTTTGATGGGCAAATGAGAGCTTTAACAACAACCTCCTACTTTGCCCATTAGTTAAACCCCGAGGTGTGATTGTGAAGCTTCGTTGAAATAACTAATAGCCATTAGGGTGTGATTGTGAAGCTCCATTGAAATAACTAATAACCATTATAGTTATGACCCAATATAAATATGTACAAGGAAAAGGATTAGAAACTATTTTTATTATAAAATTTTACCATATTAGAAAAAAACACACACACACATTGTAGATTAGTACTGCAAAGTTTCAAAGCTTTAGAATGATAATCTTGACAACCCTTGGAGCTTTATCAACATTTTTTACAAAGGTTTATATATTTTTAATAAATTTTTTCCCTAGTTTTAAATCTTTGTTCATGTGTGCATATAAGGGATCTCTATAAAATTATGTTTTATTTTAATTATTTTCATCTTGTGTTGTGCAATGTATATTAAAAAAATTGTATCTTTAACTCCAAAATATGTATTAGGGTTAGGCTTTTAAAACATACTTCTAATTTTCTTATTTTGTTTGTTAATATTTGTGCATGTGTACCGATAAAGTTTTCTATAAAGTTATTTGGTTTTCTCTCTCTACATTTTGTATTTGTATAATGTAAAAATCAAGAAATGTTTTTGAATTGAATTTTAAAATTATTTATTTATTTGTTTTTGGGTGTGGGTTTTTTGGATAGAATCATGGATGTTCCTCAAAGGTGGACTTGTTTTTCGATGGAAGAAAATGAAATCATAATAAGCAAAACTCTTCTATTGGTGAAAACATCTTCACAATCCATGTTGATTGTGCTCTAGTTGGTGTAATTATCAATTGTAAAACAAAGCCACAAAAAGAAAAAGGTAATGAATGATGAACCAAGTCTTGGAGGGACATGGACCGATATTGCTCTTGCTAAATGTTCTTGATTTGTATGAAGAAGGTGGAGGCAATTTGATAAGTCTTGCTTGTCATTCAAGCATTAGGCTCATATTTGCATCAAGCACCATTGTCAATTGTCAAAAAAATGTTGCATAAAACAGATCAGAACAAGATTGAGAAAATTGAAGGTGAGTACCAGCATAAAAAATATTATTTAAAAAACAAATCAAAGAAAGTAGGTCAACATGGCCATGGTTTGTTTGGATGGCAATAATCATGGAGGATTCGGCCTAAGGCAAAAGTGCACTTGATTGAGTCGATCAAAGTATTGGAGTTGAAGATGATGAAAATGTCATATTGGAATTTCAACCATTCATTCTTACTATCAATTGAAGTAAGAGATGTGCCCATTCCAAAACTTATTGTTACCACATTAGAAAAAGGTAAAAATACTTCTCTTATTCCACAAGATGCATTTTACAAAAAAATTAGTTCTTTTGATAAAGGCAACATCTCATAAATGTTCTTTGAGCCAATTATTTGGTACAAGTCATAATAAATTTGTGAAAGGTTCATTTATTGTTGTGAAACATTAAAATTTGGGGACAGAATGATGACCTTGCTTATAGATTCAAATGAAAAGTTGGCTATCATGTGAATAGAATTTGAGCTCAAAACTTGAAAGCTTGAAATGAAATTTTGTGCTTAAGTTCAAGCAACTCAATTGGTAATTAGCAAAATGTTTAATGATATTCTACATGCCTTCAAATTATTTAATTATTTATAAGTGTTTTATTTTGTTTAAAAAGGGACTATATCAGTTTTTAAAAATATTTCATTCAAATATCAAGAAATAGTCCATTTTACCTTTGAATGTATTTATGTTTTTTATTTTTTGTCATGTTGAATCAATTATAGCTCTATGCTTAAAGGAGGTTTTGATAGTTTCTTACAATTTTGCCATATTGATTCAAATTGAACTATCCTTTCATTTAATTTTATAAATTATTTAAGTTCAAGGAATTGATTGAGAACATCTTTTCAAAATCTGAACTATTAAAAATTATATATATATATATATTTCTTTGTTTGCAAGAAGTTTTGGTAATGTTTTTACAAATTTGCCATATTGATTCAAATTTAACTATCCTTTTTTTAAATTTTTTAGTATGTAAATTACATCAGTTCAAGAACTTCTTTGATAATATTTTTTCAAAAACTAAACCTAGTATTAGAGAATTAAAAAAAAATACAATTCTATGTTTGGAAAAGGTTTTGGTAATTTTTCACAATTTTGTCATATTGATTCAAATTGGCATATTTGTTTCATTTTTAATTTTTTTTCAAGATTGAAAATTTCATGAGTTCCAATACTTTAATTACAAATATTAACAAAAAAATTGTATGCATTTTCAAATAAATTTTAGCAAAAATGTTTTAAAAATCATTTAGTTTTGTCAACAAATGGTTACAAATGACATCGATTTGGGTTGGGTCAAACACCAAACTAATTTCTAAAAAATGCATCACTCATTACCTCTTTGCATTGTGTGGTTGGTCAACTTTCACAAACAAGAGGCACTTGACCCACTTGTGAACAAAATAAATTTATTTGAAGACCTTTTGAACAAACAACTGAAATTATAATTCTAGGAGCTTGTTCAATGTGGGCATTGACACAATGCAAAATCCTTTACCTATTTTAAAAAGTGCAAAAGCATTTTGAATATTAACGTTACTTACATTCATTTGATGGTCAAACATAATGATGTGAAAATTTCCTTCAATTAGATTTAGATTTTGCAAAAGACATTCTTAAATTGCATAACCTACATCTCCAAGCAAATAAGGTCAGATATCCAAACATTCAACCACCATAATAGGCTCTTTAAAAGTTGACCATGTTTAAAATTGCTACTAATAAAACATGTTTTTAATTGACCATTTGTACATGGATTCATTAACACTACATTCCAAAACAACTTGTCTATGTCACAAATTGATTGCAAAGCAAAGGAATTGTAATTTTTGTGACTCCAATAATAATTTGTAAGTATTGAAATAATTTAACTATCCAATTTTTGGGAAAGTGAAAACATGTTATACATTGATGGTGCTAGGAGCATTAAATATGTCACATGCATAAAAAAATCCATCCAGATCTTATGTAATCATAAACCATGAAATATGAAAATATATTGGCTAAATAGTTTGTCCGTACAAGATTTAATGTTTAGGCTAGGCATTAAAGCATCAACAACAATATCAATATATTTTACATACGATAGAGGCTCCAACATTAAATTTGTAAACAATAATGCTTATTCTAACCCCATGAGCAAACCATTACAACACCAACCCAATGGTTTTTTTAGGCTTCAATGGTGTTTTAACAAACATGATAGCTCTAAAATATTTGACAAAGGGTTCCAACTATTTCACCAAATACATAAATGTTCCATACATCGTAACATATGTCACTAAATATTTTCTTTTATTTTCAAGCTCATGTGCCAAACAACCCTTTCTATGAAATCTCAATGTCTAGAATGTGTAGGCTCTTTCCACCAAATTCTACATGACCTAGTCTCATGATATGAATGAAGAGAATACATAAATTGTCATGGTCTTCATTCTAAATACCAATTTAAAATATGAAAAATAAAAATTAGTGACAAGCTTTACAGTCACAAACGCCTACTCATAAACCCGAGAACACAAAACATTAAGAGTTCAAAAAAACCAACTCAAATTACATTGAGAAATTTGTATAATGAAGTAAACCCTAACAAGGAAAAAAAGAGTTCCATATTTATCCTTATGAAAGATAAAACATTAAAAAAAAATTCATAATTTTACCCCTGCCAATTAAAAAAGTGAACAAAAGTTTTACCATGGCTAAGTTGCTAGGGGTTGAAGTGGCCCCTGATGGGCCTTCTTTACAACCTACCGCCTCCTCTTTGATAGCAAAGTGGGGACAAAGTTTGGCTGCCCATGTGCTGAAGACAAGAGGGAGTTGTGGGAGCTTGGCCAAAAGCAGAAGGGCAGAAGGGCAGATGGGGGGGGGGGAAGGAGCTTAGGGTGAAGGCTTAGGGTGGGTAGGTTTAAAGGGGTAGTAGGTAGGGTTTAAGGTGGGTAGATAGGTCAAAGGGGTAGTAGGTAGGGTTTAAGGTGGGTAGATCGGTCAAAAGGGTCATCAAAAAGAAAGGGAAGAAACACCCTCCCTCCCACCCAAAATGTGGGACTGGGGTTTGTGGAGTTGGGGCTCATCCAACTAGATGGCTCAAAATGGGAATTAGGGGTGGTGGGTCACTCCCGCCCATTAGGTCACAAACCCAACTAGGGTCAAATGTTTAGGTCAGGGTGAACCAGCACCCACCAGTGCACCATCCCGAACCTCAAATGACTTCACCTTGTTCACCCATTCTATAAGAAGTAAACATACTTTGCAAAATAGATAGATAGAACTTATTGTTAGTATTGTAGCCTAGGGTTAGTTTTCACATTGACAAAAGGAAATGAGTAATTTCGTTTTTAATTTAGAAATTATATATTTTTTCCACAATCAGCATCTAGATCTCATCAACGATGAGGTTGGAGATGAATACCATAAAATAAAATAAAATAAAATAAAAAATTGAAGAAAGCCCCGGCAAGGGAGCAAGGGAAAAAAAAAAGAAAAAGAAAGGATCAAAGTCCTAACACAAGATCACACTCGAAAGTGCAGAACAAACAATGGGGAGCACTAAGTGGAGAAAATACAAAACCTAAGACTTAAACCCATCATTAGTGGCATGAAGCAAGTTATGCAAGGAAAAAAACACGAAACTTA
>Ga0116230_10008176_pt1 | contig 10336 bp, 9 predicted proteins | sample S1TSphfallax_3_FD_88678 | JGI IMG/M metagenome (GOLD analysis project Ga0116230, IMG submission 88678) | Host-associated microbial communities from peat moss isolated from Minnesota, USA - S1T2_Fd - Sphagnum fallax MG | ecosystem: Host-associated > Plants > Peat moss > Unclassified | place: USA...
CAGGGTTACCTTAAGCATAAGTCTAATCACAAACTTTCAGCAATCTTGTGAGTACCATATTATAAATGATGACTAAATTTGCAGCTGCTAAATATGATCAGGAACTTAACAAAGGAATTGGAAGAAGTAAGATAAGTGCTTAATGTCTGGAGGACTATTCCCAGGTTTACATGGTCAGGACCAGTGTTGGGCGTAAGGGAACCTCATGACCTGCGGTTCTCAGGACGGTTCTCAAAGATAAAGTGTTCTAAAAACTTCAAATACCTAGTTTTCGATATATAAACTTTGGTTCTAAAAAAAATCTGAGAATGGATTCTGAATCAACTTCTTTGATTCTGAAACCCAGGGAGGTTCAAAAGCACAGGAACCAGAGGTTATTAAAAATCAAATCAAATAGCCGGCAACACTGGTCAAGGCACATAAGGAGATCATCGGGTTGGGAGGATCTCTCTTCTTGGAACCGATGGCTCTAAGAAATCAAACGAACCCATTCTGAACCTCAATTGGTGGTCTTAATTTGACCCTTTAACCAGGTTCCTAAAAACACCAAAGAAGTGCGCCAAAGAAGCCGGTGGTTTTCCGGACGTTCTTTTCTCAATTCTGCTCGTTCTTTTAAAAAAAAATTCAAAGCCGAGAGAACCGGAGGTGCTTTGGGGCTGCAAGTTTGTTAAAGTCCAGATTCACTGACTAAAACTTAGGTCCTTTGATTGTGAATTCTTATTTTAAGAAAACACAACCAGATGTTATGAAAAAAAGAAAATCAAAGAACTCCACAACACTGGAAAAAGAATTGTTAACACTAGACTAATTAGGTGTATACGACGGTGATGTTCAGAGATCCGAACCGTCGGCATCGTTTGTTCTGGTGGCCGTAAACTCTATCTGTTCCAAAAGCTCCAAAGCATTCAACAAGGGACCGGAAGTAGAGGAAGTGCTGGAGGTATTTGAGGGCACGAGATCAACTATTGGTGTCGGGACGTTCGACGTAAAGTAAATCCATTCTTCATACGCCACATTGCTGCCGTAATTGTCAGGTGCGTAGGTGGATCGGTTTGCGTAAGCGGGTGCGTCGACGAAGAATCTTCTGGAATTGGGAGTGGGACTTAGTTCCGCAAAATAAAGTGCCAGCCGCACAGTGTAACTGCTCTGATCTTGCAGTGATAAGATTCCTGGTAACGAGATCGTCAGAGTACCGCTGGTGCTCACGGCATTTTCAAGCGCCGCTCCCGGAGGTTGCCCGTATAGACGATTTGCTACGAGCACTGACCCATTCGCTCCAGTCAGATATTCTAGTGGGGCAGTACTTTGTAGCATTGTGGAGTTCGTGCCTTGGAAAAACCAAAAACGATCATAGGGATCCTCTGGATACCTGCACGAAGAAACCGGGCAGTGCAGCTGAATTACATACATGCAGCAATCAGGAACTCTAATTAGAATCATGAAATTCGATTCCTGCGCAGAGGAAATCGAGATGAGTAGACGTCTTGATTGATTTCCACTGCGCCGGAACTCTAAATTTTGAAATCACGATGTCTACTCATATTGATTAACGATGGATGCTCTCAGACTGCTAGTACTCATGTAAGCTGGTGGCATCTTCGTACCCCACAGTACAGGCAGAAACCTGCCGCTTAAGGGTCTCTTTCCATTAGGAAGATGTGATCACACTCACACTTAGAGCGCTTTGATCACAGCATAATGGAAAGCCAATGACAGATGACCTTGCTTCTTGCTACATGCACGGGGCGCTTTCTAATTGGGATCGAAGCTGCAAGTGCGTTACTCATGCGGTAGAGTTGTGATGTACCTGTGAGCACGGTCGCTAGATAGCTGCAGAAATATGATGGAAAGCTACTGTAATCACAGAAGCCTAATGCAAAGATGCCCTAAGCAACGATCAAGCATTGCAATGCATTGACGGCTCACGGCTTTGCTACTTCGAATAATGGTTTAGCTTACGTACCGTATCAAATCGCCAGCTTTTCCTCCAAAACATGCCCTGTTCAGTGTGCGATAATACTGTCGGCCGGGGTACAGATCAGCACGAAAAATATCACCGTAAAACGGCAAACTGGTTAAGGATATCGCAGATACGAAAGGGTTGGATTGGGAGGAATCTCGTAGAAGGCAGAGAAACGTGACATTTGCTTGAGACGCATAGCTAATCTCCCTATACGTGCCTATATTGGCACTTGCGAAGGTGACATTGGCGACGATAGTCTGGTCTATTGCCATCTGGAAAGTTGGAAGCGTGGCAGTGGTAGGGTTGTCATAGGCGCCGTAGAAGAAAGTCGCTTTGATCAGGTAAAGCTTGTCTGCCGAGACTGGCAAGGTGTAACAGTTCTTGGTACGAGAGTCAGGAAAATATCTCAGGGTACTGAGTTCAGGGAAGTCTAGAGCGTCGGCGGCAACGGCTGCGTTTACTCCAGTTGTGATATACGGAGCATCAGACACCCATGTTATCCCCGTGTTTGTGTCCACAGAACTGGGCGTTGTGGACCCACAGTCAATATGGAGAGTAGTCAACGGCGCCGCTGCCGAGAAAAGAAACTAGAAGCTTGTTAACAATATAACATTTTTGCATCTTCTTTGGATATAACCCAGCAGCTACAGAATCAGTTCTCCACATGGTCCCAGACAGTCGAACTTTAAACAAATTGCAAAGTCGCTCATGTTAGCAAATCTCAAACATATATGGCACAGCCTACTGCTGCACGGAACTCGATCCCAAATGTGAATTTCTATTCTGTTTCTAGTTCAGAAGCGATGTGTACACATCTGATCACTAACCATTTTGTGCCGATGCAGTTTGATTGTATAACATGAGCGCAGTAAACAGTTGTAGTAAGGCGATCAGCTGCGACCATATTGCAGTTGAGATGACACGAATACTTCCCATGCGATGCTTGCAGTCCATGGCAGCAGCTGTCATCCGGCCAGAGTCCTTAAAAGAATAATGCATGACCTGAGCAGCTGCGCACATGAAAGAAGTTCTACGAAAATTATGCCCTTGGTTGTGGTCCGGAGGTTGTTCTCTTCTTTCTTGGCAATGTGTATTTTCCTGTTTGTTCCACACACACACACAAAGAAATTTTTTAGTGAAATATGTTTGCATGCAGTAATGAAAACTAACTCAGGCATGCATACAATTCGTTAAAGAGCTGCAGATGAGAACTTCAAAGTCATGGATTTCTAACCGGCTTGAAAAACCCTTACCTATGTAAGAAAGAATCAGGAGTTCCACATGTGCAGCAGCAGTGTGACCACAAAGGTCACAAGCCTTATGGCCGCACTCCTAATAGACCAGATTGATTGTACTGTAGGTAGCTAGGGGCTGGCTGCACACCGCCTTAGCTCTACCACTGCAATCCGGGGCCGCAACAAGCTCAGACACTCATCTTACTTGATCCCTGATTTTCATCTGGGGTCCTGAACCTCGACTTCTTAACACGTCTTCGAGGGAGCCATCAACTCCCACCGATTCTCTCACAGATCTACCTTTCTGCTTCTCTTTTCACACCTAGAAGCTGGACGGCGGTCCTCTGGAGCAGCGGCACCAACAGCGGTTCTGGAGTTGAAGAGTTGACTTGGAGAGTGTTGACTTTAAGAGAGAAACGGCATGTCTCAAATCATTGCATCCCAAAATATGGAATCTGCTAGGGAACGCACTTGCCTTCTGCTAGGTGACAAAATACTGTAATTAATTCCAAACAGAAAGTGTGGGCCTTGTCTAGGAGCTGGGTAAAATGTAAAAAAGGCAGCAAAATTAAAAATTGCAAAAAAAAAGAAAGGTGCTTGTGTAGCTTTTCAGTCGCCAGAAGTGAGGAAAGAACAAAAGTAAGAATCACAGATTTATATACCGTAGCCTAGTAGGGTCAGCTTCTACATTGACAAAATGAATAATATTTTTTTTCAAAAAAAATATTATTCATTTTGTCAATGTAGAAGCTGATTGAATATTCCATGATCTATTATGATATTGTCAGATGAGTCGTGAAATTATTGAGTGTAGCCTATGATAATTTTCAACATGTCAACTTCATATCTTCACAAAAATTCATTTCACTATTTTGAGGATTATTTAATGATGAAACTGACCTTATAGTAATGTACTTGGTTTTCATGCTGTAGCCAAACATATAGTTAGGATGTTTAAAGATCTGGGTTCTAGCCAGATTTGGCTAAATCTTCCCAAGGATGATGGCCACTTTGGCTACAAACAAAAATAATTCCTGAAAGAAACATTCAAAAACGCAGGCAGGTCAAGTGTGTCGAACATGGTATACCTGGCTGGTTGTTTGATGATGCTAAATTAGGCGGTGGTGCTAAAAATGGTTTCTCACCTAATGCCCCATTTTGTGTGCCAATCCAAGTGCCCTCCAAATATAGGATTCAATCGGAGCTCAACGAGCCTGTAGCCTTAAAAATCCAAGCAAACTGATTTTCATTGGTCACAGATCAATGACGGTTCATACATACGTCCATACATACCAGATGGAAGCTGCGCAAGTCACAGGAAATTCACAGGATTGAATATTAATTATCAGGTTTTAATTAACTATAGACTAAGATAGCAGCCAGACCGTGTCGAGACAACAGAGTCCACCTCGCCCAACTCTATATGGCACACGATCAGCATAGCTAGAAACGTAGAAATTGAGAACACTATATTTGGAGGGCACCCTATATCTACAAATCTGCCTTCCACAAAAGAGGAGGCATCAATATTTTGCACCTACTCCCCAAAAGTGGGAGGGATATATTTCAGACTATTATTGTGCAGCAAATTAGAACCTGAACTCTAATCCGTCCCATGCTTGTAATGGGAGCCCACCCACCAGTTGATTTCCACTTCACAACGTACCAGCTCACTGTATTTAGTGTTTTGCAAGTTGTTTGGGCAATATTCGTTCAATATCCAGAAATATCATATTCTACCGTTTCCCATTGAAATGCAACTACCAAGGTTTTCATTTCACAACAAAGAGTGCACATGTCCGAACTTTACTTGTAAGCCCTCACAAAGCTGTGCGCTAAGACCTGAAACCTAAGGCAGCAGTGCAGAAGAGTAGGTACATGACAGTCTTCTTTTAGGAAGGAAGAGAAAAAACGCATAGCAATGACATTCTATCTGCAGAAGCAAATGCAGGAAGAAGAAGAACATGCATGATCGTTTAAGCGAAATGCTGAGGTTTTTCTTGGTTTTTATTTTGGATTTTCTCGAACTAAGCACAAAGCACAACGGGTATGGAAGAGTGAGAAGGTCGCGAAACATACCTGATCAAACCGGGTCAGATTGGAGGAACGCTGCTTCTGCACCATGAGACGCCACAGCACGATGACACCGTCTGAAGCTCATTTCCAGAGCTAGGCAGGATCTTCGACGAGAAGCACGGCGCAGACATGGTGCTGCGACGGTGACGGTCCCCAAAGTGATTGGAGAGAGAGCGACACCGCACTGTGCAGGCCTCACCTGCATGCTCTGCAACTCCCGAGTTGGAAGTTTGGTGCGGGCAAACGTTCAACGGCTCTTTGCCCTCGCACATGCCTGTGTGAAACCACACCTCTGTCCCTCAGAAACCACCCAATGGCAAAGAGCCACATGCCGGCTTATGATTTTCAATCAGTCAAAAAGCTAGGACCCCACATGTGAAGACAGGCGAGACTCTAAATACCCCCCATCGAGCACTGTCGGGTGCCGTTTCTGGGCCTGACAGGGCTTGATGGTGTGCGGTAGGGGGGGTGGGGCGGTGTCCAGGGCAAATTGACCCCCACATTGGGATCATGATAAAACCCCAAAACCTATTTAAATGGCCATATTAGGCCCAAAAATTATTGATTTGAATTCAGGGACCCTGACTTAATCTCCAGAGATTTTATTTATAAATATTTAAAATATTTAAAAGTAATTTAAATCGGTTTTGGCATTTTTATCATGATTGCAATGTGGGGGTCGATTCGCCTTCGCTTGATGGGGGTATTTTGCATCTCCCTGAAGACAGGGGTCTCTTTGTAACCTTGGAACTTGTTGGCCGTAATTTTTAACAGTGGACCCAACCACCACCCTCTTTGGGTACTTAGAGAGAAACAGCAAAGTGACTTGAGGATGTCGGTAATGGAGGTTTGTTGAATGGACAAGGTTGAGGGGCTCAAGAAAAAGGAAAGGATGAAGACACAGAAGATGGATCAGCGTTGTCAGAGAGGCCGGTCAATAAGGCTCACGATCAATGGCCAACAAGCAGGCCAGGCACGTAATCAAGTGTGTAAAGGAGAAAGAATTCAAATCATTGTAGTGTTTTTTTTTTCAATCTTTTGATGCTTGCTCTTTTTCTCTCGTTTATTCTTTGTTGTACTTTTATTTCCTAAATACCTTACTAAGCACCTTCTGGCACATATCTTAGTTTTAAAGAAAGAATAAGATGACCTGCCCAACTATAAATAAGAGCATCTTCTTCGTCATGTGGCTACTAAACCGTGACAAGTATGAATTTCATAGCCTTCTCTAATAGGATTACTTTGTATGCTTATGGTTTTCAAAGGTCTGAGATGATAAAAACACATTTCAAAATCAAATAGTATGTGTCAGCTTGAATTGTCCTACAAGGAGCTAGGGTTTTCATCTAGGGTTTTTTCTTAACTCATTTGGGTTTGTTGACAAAGCACCCAACAAACTCAATCATGTTGAAACTCACTTCCACCCCCTTCCCTAGAAAGAAAAACTAAAAAGGAAAAGAAAAACCAATGGCAATGAGGGTTTAAGTTTATTAAACTTTTTTAGATTTTCTTACCAAAGTGGGACATATGAAAGTAATCATTTTATGGAGCAAAGGAGGAAACTAGTGACAACATCAATAGTCAACAAGACAACAAAGGTAAAGAGGCTAAAGAAAGATAGATTTTGTGTTTTTTTTCTTTCCCTTTCCTGTTTAGGTTTTGTTTTGTGGTGGGTTTTTTTTTTTAATATACTTTCATGAAACTTAGAATTTTTTTTATCTCCAAGAATCTAATCATTATATTCAAACTAAGCACAATAGAGAGTTTTTATTATAGAAAAAAAGACTTCGCCACAATATTGGTTTTTCTTGGTTCTTGTCACAGTCCTAGAGAAATAACAAAGGAAGAAATATATATCTATATAAATATAAATATAAATATATATATAAGTAAATATAAATAAATATAAATGTGAATGTGTCATTACTTAATGGTTATTCATTCACCAATAATATGTTTTTAATAAAATTTTAAAAAAAAAAATAGTAAATCTAAAGTGTTTTCTTATTATTAATGTTGGGTGTTACATTAGTTGGGTAGTCCAAAACATAGAAGATTAAAAGTTTATGGGCCCTTAATTATTACATAATAGTTATTTTAAATATATGCAGGTTGTGTCAAACTTAGTAGAATAAAGATGATGATGTCGAAAGGTTATGTCAAAATTAAAGTTCAATTATCTTTTGAAATAGGACTTGCTTATTTACAATAATTCATTATTTTTTTCCATTTGATCTGTCTAGTCTTATGTGGTTGACTCTATAGGTTTAAAATTACCGTGTTGAAATAAGCAATCTTTAAAACTTAGGACTTATTTTTAATTGCATAAGTAGGTCCCAATCTAATATTTGGGTATTAGAGTGTTTATGTTTTGTTGAATCCAATAGCTTAATGATCATAACACATAGGCCCATAAGGAAATTAGGGTTTGGCCTTGGCATAATGCCTTAACAAAAGACTTTTTGGGAAGTTTATTACCTTTTTCTTTCATTTTGTTTAGTATTGTGTGATTAACTTTGTAGATTTAGGATTGCCTTGTAATGGTAGGTAATTTTTTAAAAATGGGGCTCATGTTCATAGTACACCTCCTACCAGATGGGCACCAAACGTACCATGTCCCCCAACTCATCTTGTTTCATTGAACCTCATAGTTCCCATTGCCCATTGCTTCATCATGTGGCACCACTGACCTATCCTCCACCTTATCCCCCATGCAAACCACAAACCACAAACCACCCATTAGTCACCCCTTTGAGTTTAACAAATCATACACCACTTATTAGTGCCTCCTACTAGCCCCCAATCCTTCATGTGAATGAAGGGTCCCAACCTTACACTTTCCCAAACCCTTTCAATCATGCACAACTAAGACATTTTCCCCTTCCCATTGTATTCGTCCTTATAATTGGCCTTGATCATACCCCCCAACCTACTTCCATCTCTTCAGCATGCCCTCAACTTCCACCTAAAGTCTCATGTCTCACCCATGGGTACCAATTTATTAGTGGAAGGTTAGCTCATCATTAGCGTTTCTATTAAACATATAATTCATCTAATCCAAACCCTTGTGATCATCATAGCCCAAGTACCTTCCCTGACTCCCACTCCATTTACATCAGCTTGGACTTGGGTTTCAACATTAAATGTCCTCGAGTCCTTTCACTTAGGCCTTTGATGTCCTCATTTGTATAACCACATTCCAACTGCTTTATGGGGTGATGCACAAGTGGCATTTCATTTTCCATTGGATAAACTAGCACAACACTCATATAATGTGGCAGTTTGGCACTTGCTCTTCCTGTTACCCCAATGGTGTCTCTTTTTGCCTCCTCATGGTGGGGTGACAAGGCATAAGGAAACATAGATTCGACTCAAACGTTTTCTAGCAAATGACTAGGAAAATTTGCAAAAACAGTTTTTTTTTTATGGGCCCAAGCTTTGTCAGCTAATTCAAGCTCCATCTCTTTTCCCCAACATGATCCTCCAATTCACAAATGTTTACTCCACAATTTAACCTTTCGCCATGCAAGGGAATACTCTTGGGCAACTCGCATTTTGGCACCATTTTCTTTCGCACCCATGTCCTTCAACACCACCTTAACTCTCACCACATTACATTGCAAATCAAATGGTTATTTCTTTCTTTTCCTCGAAGACTACAAGCTAGACCAAGACCTCGAGCTTTCTTTCAATTCCTTCAAGTTAATGTTCCAACACATGTCACATTTATTAACAAATGGTCCTTTTGGGATGGTTTTTGAACAGCTTTGAAACTATTTTCACCCTGAAGATTCAACAAATGGATTCCCTCAGTTGTTTCAACTTTGTTTTCATATTGCACAAGGCCACATTCCACCCAAATTGCATGTGTTTCGAAAGCAACCCGCCTCTTAACCATGACCAAACCTTCAAGTGGAATTCATCCCATTACAATGGGGGAAGTATTATATCAATTCACAAGCCGCATTTTATGTCTTCAATTCTGTGAAACTCTTGCAACACACTTTTCCCCACACTAATTTGGAGTTACAACTACAAATGGATGTGAAACAGTAATCCATGGCATGAGATGCACCCTAGACCTTCACCCCGATTAGGTTGTTCTTTAATTAGGCATGGCAAATGCTTTTAATTCAATGTTAAGAATAATCATATTTCAAAAACCTCGTGCAACAAGTGGGGACATCATACAATTCATCGCCTTTGTTTGTGCATTTTATGCATTCGAGTCTCTTTTGTTTTACAATCGTTGTCATTATGAAGGTGATGTCATAATCATCCCATCTACCACAAGGATTCATCAAGGTGAGTTTTTGGGGGGGCACTATTCGCTTTAGCCCATTTCAAGGTTTTACGTTCTACATCTAATCATTTCCCCTCTTGTCTATTTCCATCCATTATAAACAACATTCATTTCATAGGTCTCCTTTGAATTGTATCATCTAGTTTATGAACACTTCGTGTAATAAGTTTTTCCATCCAACCTTAAAAACGTGTTGCATTGTCACCTTTTAACTTGCCACCAAACTTCAACACCCCATCCTAATTTACCACCCCATTTAAAGGAATTAGAGTCCTAAGGGTTTTGTTGGGCACTATAACTTTCACATCATCCTTCATCAAAAACGTTTTGTAAGAGGATGTTCAACATGTGGACTTTCTTTCCAAAATGTGTGATGTTTAAGTGGCCTTTGGAATTCTAATTCATTGGTTTATGCAACACACATCATATCTTTTACGATGCATACCTCCATTTTCCACTTTCATAAAGTTCCTTATTTCCTTTGACTTTTCCTTCCATAAAGTGTTTGGACATTTTTTGGGTCCAAGATCCCTTAATAGCCTAGAAAGACCTTTAGCTCATAAATAAACCTCCCTCCCAATAACTTTCAATGGCATTGGGCTCATATCAACATCCACCATCACCTTAGCAGCCTATTTAGGGAACTGTGCCCTTGTCATTTCAATCATAACTACTAGGTTGATGGTTGATCAATGTCCCTTCCTTCTTGAAGCCTTAACACGAATCAACAATAACACATTTCCTTTCTAGCAACACCTC
>Ga0116230_10008177_pt1 | contig 10335 bp, 7 predicted proteins | sample S1TSphfallax_3_FD_88678 | JGI IMG/M metagenome (GOLD analysis project Ga0116230, IMG submission 88678) | Host-associated microbial communities from peat moss isolated from Minnesota, USA - S1T2_Fd - Sphagnum fallax MG | ecosystem: Host-associated > Plants > Peat moss > Unclassified | place: USA...
AAGGTTTTTATGTATGATTTGTTTTGGAAGTACAATCTGGGATGGTGAAAATGGATGATGGGATCAACAAAGAGCTTCCATGGACAGACCAAGAAGTTGTTCTAGCACTAAAGACCAAATGGGGAGTTAATAGACAACATAGTGCGGAATATTGGATGATGTTGGACATGCTGCATAATGACCATGACCCATCTCATAATCATGATGGGAAGGAGGAGAAGAATGCAATTGTGAGAGTGAATGATCTAAAGCAAGCTGATGTTTTCTTTATGCCATTAATCTCATCACTTTCCTTCAACACTTATAGTCATATTATGTTTAGACTTGAAGATTGACAAGCTTTTCCACGTAAGTATGTTGTTGTTGTTGTTGTTGTTGCTATTTTTTAATTCATTCTCTCTTTGTGCTTTTGTCATTTGAAAACTAAGAATAACTAACCCTAATGTCAAACTTAACAATATCAATGTCATCTTAGTAACTAAAAAAAACCCACACTACTATCAAACTTAGCAATATCCATGTCATCTCAAAACCTAAGAAAAACCTGCATAGCTATCAAGCTCAGCAATATCAATGTCATCTTGGAAACTAAGAAAAACCCACACTATTGTCAAGCTTTGTGATTAATAACAATGGAAAAATATATGGGCATTCTTGAGCTAGTTTTAGTAATTGGGGGGGCAGTTGCAAATAGGTGTGGTGGAAATGTTGATGGAGTCAAAATGGAGGTAAACATTTCAAGGGAATGATCATGTCATTGTTGCACATCATCCAAATGCGTTTAAGTATTGTTTTTAGAGATGGTTTCTAAAATTGTCTCTATTGCTACCTTTATTTTTGTCTCTAGTTTGCTTGCTTGTTAATTATAATATTTAGTAACAAAACAATTATATTTTGAAACATTACGCCAACCTGATTTGATTCTTGGAGCAATCTTTGCAAAGAATTCTTTTGTAGCAATCCTTGCAAAGACTTATCAGTAATCTTTGGAAGGATCTTCCTTGTGATTGTAATATGTATTTCTTTGGATTAAAGCTTTTTGTGCAAAAAAGGAAGAGATATTGCATTTGTGTTGATTGTCAGATCTCATTCATTGTTGTGAAAGAATTTGGTCATGTTCATTTTTTTGCATGATAATTTCTTCCTTCTATCCATGCTAGGTTGTTGCTACCTATTGCATTTCCAGTTTTATTTTGGCTTAGTGTTATATTATTGTTGTTGATCTGATGAGATGTTGGTTGGTCTAGATTGTTGTGGATTTGAACAAGATTTGTTCTTTTGTTGTTGTGCATCCAATGATTTAACCCTATCCACAGTTGCTTTGAAACAACAACAACTCCCAAGGACAATCCACTTACTATTTTTCCAATAGGTTGAATTCATAACTTGTACACAAAAAAAATATTTCTTAGTTCACAACATGGCTTTAGCAATAGTAACTAAGTATAATCTCAATACTATTATAGTTGAAATTGCTTCATGATTTAAGTTCATTTATGGGTATGTGCAAGTATTAATTATGAAATTCACAAAGATAGGTATGTGAGAGACATGATAAATCGATATACAAAAGGCGTTTTTTCTTGGTTCTTGTTTTGCCAACTCTCTGTGTGTGAGATGCATTTCACTCTAGTAGATATATTTTACAAATGCGTACCTTTTTCTTCTTGGGTTTAAATAAAGAAAGAGATAATAATGCATTGAAAGAGGTTTTTTGTGCATGCATTCAATATAATCTACTGCCAACTCAAAATCTTGTTGTCATGTATATTCTTTTCTACACTTCAAAACTCTTGTGTTGTAAGAATGGCATTGTGGTGATGATAGATTTTTTTGGAGTGGCAAAAATTAGTTTGGTTGTTTTTTTGTAATGGGTGGTTCATAAAATAATTAGATTGTGTACTTTAATGTGTTGTGGTTATCCTGTTGTTTAAGAGTTGATGAAGCTATTGGGGAAAGATCATGGCGGTAACCTTGACAGTGAAGGTGATATAGCCTAATGATTTGTGAGTGATGTTCATAAGGTTATGACCATATCAAATTTTTGTAGGAACTAACACAATAGTTAGCTTCAACTCGTTGTTTGTTGAATTTTCTTCACAATTTCATATATATATGTCTTGTGTTTTAATTTTTATTTAGTTTTTATGGGAAAAGACTATTATTAACTGTCGATGATATTTGTGATGGGATTTTGGAACTTAAAAACCTGTTGGGTTATGGGGGAGGGATGATTTGTAGCTATGTGAACTCCTAGGACCTCAACTTTAAGTCAGAGTGCCCACCTCTTTTTGATGGCACAACTAGGTGTGTGACCCCTTTGCTACACATTTAGTCCATGCTTTGAGTTGTGCTTTATGCAAGTTACTAGTCTCTAGCAAACCTTATTCTACATGTATTTATGTCAACAATAGTTCAACAATGGCCCTTGTACTATCCTGATTTTTTTGTTGTTACCTTCAAGATTTTTTAAACTTCACTTTTGCTTGTTGGTAATGATGAAACCCTATGGCCCAACTTGGATGTGGCAAAAATTGGTTAAACAATCATTTTTCTTTTGGAAATCTTGAATTTTGTGGTATTCAAATACAACAATTTGTCATGACCTAAACATAATTCTGGTGTTAGAGTTCATGTAGCTTGTCAACCTATATGTGTAGCAACCCATATTTGAATATATTCCAGCTTTATTATGGCTTCAAGGGTTCAAAGCAAATAGTAACCTTATGGGGATGTTTGTGTGAGTAGACTTTATTATAGTGCTCTTTATCCATATGCACAATGTGTTTGGATCATACATTTTAGTTTTCAATTTTCAATATTTAGACATTTTAGTTTTTTAAATTTCAGATTCCTTCTAGACATTTCACAAATGGATTTCAAATTTCAGTTTTCAATTTTCAACTTTCAGTATTCACACATCCAAATTTAGACATTTTAGTTTCCAAATTTTCAAATCAAGATGCTTCACATAGAGATTCAATTTTCAATTTTTAGTTTTAAATATTCACACATCCCAATTCAAACATTTTAGTTCTCAAAATTTTAGATTTCAAACATTTGACATACAACTTTCAAATTTCAGTTTTTAGCTTTCAGTATTCAAACATTGGAATTCAAACATTTCAGTTTTCAAAATTTTAGATTCCAAACATTTCATATATTGTAGTACCTTGGTAGGTTTGGCCCATGCCTCCCAGAAAATTAATTAATTTTGAATATTCAATTTTGAAAAATAAAATACTCCTAAAGATTTTTTATTTTCCTTTTTAAGGAATTGGCCTTTGGAATAAAATATTGATTATGGTCATATAACATTGGATAGAGCCATTACATGATGAGTTGCTTGTTAATAGTATTGTTGAAATATAAAAGGAATTCCATTAGCTTTTGCTTAAGTTATATTTTTTGGTGATAATTGAATGAATCCATTTGTTAGATTTTTTTTTTTCAAATGATTGAAATTGAAGATGGTTAGAAACCCTATTTCTTATTTCTTCTTATGGGAAGATGTGATGAGAAATCTCTTCTTCTCTTTATTTTGTTATTAAACCTGATAAATTAATAAACAAATATCCTCCCATAAATATTACTCTATATATCTAAACAACATTCAGCCTTGGTTCTAAATTCAATTACCATTTAGCGAAAAAGGTTTGAGTATTCATATCATGATTCACACCTATTTGTGATTATTGTGGGAAGGGTATTTGATTTTTCTTGATAACCATTGGTTCCAGTTTAAAAAAAATTCTAAAATCAAAGAATTGTTTGTTGGTTTTGGTGTTTTTTTTGGAAAATTTTCCAGAGCCAAAGAACCACCAATTTATAGAAGGTTATTTGATTAAGGTTATTTGATTTATTATTACTATGATTTTGAGAACCATAATTATATCTCCAAATTGATTCTTTGGATTTTTTTGTAAACGGGAGTCATATATCAGAACCCAGTATTTTGATTTTCTAACAAATGTACTATTTTCTCGCAGAATTTACAAGTTGATCTACTAACTGCATTAATTTGACATGGTGGATGGGTTTCTTGCAAGGGAGATGACAGAGTAGGTTTCAGAGATTGAGAAGCTGTGAATTGAAAGTATTGCTTGAGGATGGGTTTAGGCTTTAAGGTCTCACAGAGCCTTGCTGTGAGACTAAGACTAGAACCAGCCAGATCAGTTGTCATCCCTGGGTAGTTCTTTGCAAGATGACACTTCTAAATGGAAAATTGGTGGATGTGATCCATCAGGAATCTCAAAAACTTAAACCCTAAACCCTGATGGTGACTTGCAGGTCTTCATAACAAGTAAGTTAGAAAACCTGCAAGAAGAGCACAATTTGATTAGACAACAATCAGTAAGTAAGTTGCATGTTGCATTCAGAAAATTCAAGTGGGTAGGTGTCAGAATTTTGGAACTTACGTAGCCCTTCATCTCTAGTGATTGTATCAAGTTACATTCCTGTCCAAAAGGTTTGAAAACATCTTCATGAAGGGGTCTTTTGATGCTTATATTTTGCTTATGGGTTTTCAAAAGCTTTCAAATCCTTTCTTGCTGTATTCTTCTGTTCCAAGAGAGTTTTGACATGTTTGCATCAAAAGCTTTGCAACTTTCAGTCTGAAAGTTTGCTTCTCTCTCAATCTTCAAAGGTTCCATGAACTAAACCCACTGTGTATTCTTTTACTCCTTATCAGGCTTACCTAGAAAAACTAACCCACCCATCTCAATCAAAACCCATATCAACTTTTGATACCGACTTGGAGTAGTACTTGGAGAGTACATAAAGGTTTTTCTTCCACCCTCTTTGTGGGTTTTTGGGTTTTTTTTGAGTGGGCTTTATTGGAAGCTTTTTTTCCAAACTGAATCTCAGGAAAAAAGGATGAGACATGACACAACAATTTTTTGTCTAGACAACTTGAAATGCGAAGGTTACTATGACTCTCTAACATTATGATGCAATATGGTTTTTCCTATGGCAAAAAACCTTGGCTCACGACACATGTGTGAGATAAATTATGTTGATCTAATCCATTTCAATGTAAAATGTTTTGTGTTAAGTTATATATCATGTTAGTTTGACACTAGCATAAGACGTGTTGCCAGTATGCCACTAAGTTATATCACTTGTATATTCTTTTGTAGTGCATGATCTAGTTGTATAGTTATCTCAAGTTCTTGGATTTTTCATATATGTTTTCCTGGCCTTCTCTCTCCCCTTTGTCTTTGATTTGCATGAGCTTGATTGCATGAGCTGCTGGAGTGGTTGCACAATTGTGCTTGTTGACCTTTAAAACCACACTAGCCAACAAATTTTTTAAAATTATAGATTAAATTAGTTATTATTTTCTCACATGAAAGAAGTTGTTTTTGCTGACATCCTTCCTTGTTCATAATAGTGTTGTCACTATGACCATAAACCTCTTATAAAGGACAACAATGTCTCTGAGCCACCAACCATTCTGCCAAATAACTGAAAGTTCACTGTGTGAGAAGATTGTGCTCTGAAACTTAATGGATGTAGGGGGGGGAGCGTGCCCACTTTTGGTGCATCCAAAACCAACCATCCATACTTGTTCAAAAAAAACAACACAGAAAAGCAAATTGTGTACAACTTCCTAATTTCAGACTTGCATGGTTGATCTAGATTCTCTGTGACAATGTGCCACGCCCCCACAAAATTCTACTCCCAAGATCACCAGGACCCAATTGTTGCATTTTTCAGAGAGCTTCAACTTCTAAATGCCTGTTAAGTAAAAAAAATGAATTTTTTTTGGGGGGGCATAATAAATTATGGGTGTGAATGATCATAGATCAAAATGTACCAGAAGTCATTAAAAGTCCATGGAAATAGGAGTTTTTTGTACTCTACATTCAAGATATTAGATTATGAGAGAGCAACCCGGAGCAAGTTACTAGTGGTTTTTGAGTATGTGAAACATTTCCTAATGCCCTCTCATTCAGTGATTCACAATTGTTTCGCAATAGGTACTCTTTTATGCTCGTGATGCTCTTTGTGCTGGTGATGGCCTTTGTGCTTGTGACAATTTTTGAGGTAGGCAATGGCCGGACAGCTACATGGAATAGGGTAGGATTTAGGGTTTAGGGTTTATTTAACCTCTAAACCTTGGAGGAGGTTCGAGAGGAAACAAATCCAATTTTTATGCTCACAATGCTCTTCTTAAGCTCACAACACTGTCGCTGCCACTTAATTGACTACACACAAGTTTGCTATGTTCCAAAAATGTTTGTGTGAATCCAAGATTAGTATTTTCTACACAAGGGCTGACCTTGCATTCTCTTGATAGAAATAGCTGCGCCCTCAAAGCCCATGGCCATATAATTACAAATCTCTAGATTTTCTTCTTCTTTATAGCTTATATTCATGATTTTGTTTTCAATTTTTTTGGTACCACAAAGTTGTAAAAGAAAATCGTAAAATTAGTCAAATTTGCATTAGAAAAACACATTTCTTTGAAAAATTTCCCAATTTTTGGGGTCAGAAGAACAACACATTTCTTTTTGTTAAGAATGCAAATATTGTTAAAATGTGACAATTGGGTTGGTGTGGAGTCAAAGGAATTGTGCCTTTGATGACTTTGTATTCATTAAAGTTACATGGATGTGATTTGTTAACATCTGAAGTCAATAGGTATTTTGTCTATATTTGGACATGCGATAATTAACAATCACATGGACATGTAACTTTAATGTAACATCCATGTAAAATTTGACAAATTTGGCAATGTCATTTGTCTATATTTAGACAAATATACACATGTCATCGGCAATTTGGCAAAACAATACATTATACACATGTGGTGGAAGAAAATCTTTATGATTAAAAATCAATCATTTATGACTTTTTGAACATGGAAACTTGGAAGCTTTTGGGAGGGAGGACTTTTGAGTTTCTCAAGTACCCAAGCTTCAATTTTGTCAAACTCACTCATAAGGGATGCTGGGTAGTATTGGGTAATATTGTCAAACTTACTCATAAGGGATTCTAACAACCCTAATAGAAGTGTGAATTGTGCATGGAGAGTGAAGATATTTCAATTTTGTCAATTACACCTTTTGACTTTTATCAAATTGCTCATGGAGGAGGGGGGGTAATAGGGTTATCAATTGTACATTTACTTGGGCAAGGTAGGTATTGTCATTGGTGAAGACATTCCAATTTGTGAACCATACATCTTATTGTTGATATTTCTTGTTGAAGCAAAGCTCGGTGTTAATGCACATCACAAGTTGGTTTTCATGATTCGAGGGGAAAATTTCCCAAGACACATTGATGCATTTGTAATCCAAATGTGCAACATGCAAAATGAAGTGACCAAGTCCATGCACAAATCACACTTAAATTAGGGTTGTTAGAATGAATGCAACACGATGATCTTAATATGTTATTTGTCACATAGTTACCTAGCATGAGGAATGCAAATCAAGTTGGACAATGGCCCTTTTTGGTGGAATTTTATTCAATCATGAAAGAAACTACCCCAGATAAATAGTCTTTCTGGTTTCGTAAAGTGGGAAAATTTTGCAGTATACCCACATTTTACAGTGCAAAAAATGTGATTCCAATTTTTTTCTCAAAGAAAAATTCACAAAATAGCCAAAATTTGCCCACATAAACATTACTACCTCATATGGTCTATTGGCAACTAGTCAAGTCCACATGGACTAGACCAGTTGCAGCTCATGACTGGACCAGTTGCCTTGGATAGTGATCTAGAGCGGGTGATTGTCCAGAGTGAAAGATGAATTTGGTTAGTTTGATGTGAGTATTTTGGCATTGAGTTTAAATGTTTTGTTTGGAGAATGTTACAAATCAAAGAAGTGGAAGAATATCATGAATGTTTTTTAATGTCCAATACAATATGATATTGTTTCACATTTTTGACAAGAGCAAACTTGTGAATAGAAAATTGTCATGAGGCTTGAAATTATAAACATCAATTTAGTATATTACTATTTTTTGAAAAATGACAATGCTAGGAGATTTGCAATTAATGCTCGAAAATTTTCTAGGCTTTCTAGTTTTTAAAGATGTGGTGCCATTCTACAATATTGCTTTACAATGTGCAAAGGAAGTCTAGCTCAATACAAAGTTACATATAATGGTCAAATTACACTCCTTTGGTGTGGAAAGAAGTTTATTATGCAACATTTGTGTGCATGTTTTGGTGAGTGTGACTATGTTAGGGTTTTGATAGTGTTGGGCAAGAATCTAGTATTTTCTCCAGCATTTGTGTGCATGTTTTTATGTGAATGATGATCATGATGATGTGACTTCTGATAATGTTGAGCACAGATCTAGTATTTTATGCAACATTTGTGTGTATGTTTTTTATATGAGACTTTATCAGTTTTGATCATATTATTTGACGGTCATGTAATGTGTTTTTTTGCAGTGTTTGTGTGCATGCTTTGTTTTTGTGAGTGATTTTGTTAGTCTTGATAATGTTTGGTGCTGCTGATCTGGTATTTTTTTTGCACCGTTTGTGGTGCATGTTTCTATACGAGTGATTTTTTAAAGTTTCAATACTGTTGGGTGGTGCTGATCTAGTGTTTTTCGCAGCATTTATGTGCAAGATTTTATGTGCATAATTATGTTAGTTGTGATAGAGTTGAGTGCTGTTTCGATAATGCACAATTTTTTTTTGAAGAAAACAATGAAATCATGACGAATTAATCCATTGTGGTGAATGGATTAAAAACTCATGACTCTTGAGACATGTGCCTGTGCAGCCTGCAGACTAGAGCTCTGAAATCTGGAACTTGCCAACAACCCAACTTTTCCAAACTTCAAAAACCAAATGCGCTTTTCCAAGGACACTCTGTAACTGGTATTGTAAAAGAGATAGGAAGACAATGTGGTGCAGAGTGCCAAAGGAATGCAGACATGACATTTTAAGGAATGCAGACATGACACTTTTTTTCCCCCTTCTTCTTTTTGTTGATGTTTGTTTCACAAAGTCAGTTAATTGTCATGTTTTGCGCTTGTTTCTTGTGACATATGACAATTGTGACATCTCGTGTTTTTGCCAATTAACAACAAGGCTCAAGGCTCACTCACTGAGGCAGGGAGGGTTGCTCGCCTTTTTCTTTTGTTGTTCCTTTCCTTCAATTCAATTCAATTCAGTGCTGCTGCTGCTACTACTACTACTGAAATCGGTAGTTGATAAGAGACGATTACAACTTACACCATTACATGACTAGAATTGACAAATCATCGGGCCCAAAAGTGGGGTCCTAGCTAAAAACCACGAGGAGGCCCACACCCACATAAAAATACACAGGCGCAGATTTTTGTTTGTACCCGATGATTTTCAGCACAAAGTGAAAACCAACAACATATCGCATGAACAAAAAGACACCGCAAGTGAGCAAGCAAGCAAGCAAGCAGTAAATAATAATAATAATCATATGCTATTGTCTCATGCCTGACATTATTACCAAAAAAAAGGAAAAGATTGTGGACCTTTCCTTGTACCCTATTTTAACTCTTACCATAAAGTGAAAAGACCCACAACACCACAAAAAGAGTAGTTAGTTACAACCCGAGTAGTTACCACCCAGTCTGTCCCCACTATTCCCACCTCCATATATATCCATATATATATATATATTTATCATCACAAAATAATGATTCAAAAAGTGGAGAGTCTAATAGTGATTTTTGAAAATAAACTGTTGATTCAAATAAATAAATAGTTTTTTTTCGGGGGGGCTTTAAGGTCCAAATGAATAAATGAATATAAATGAATGAATAAATTTTGAATATTAAAAATTTACATCTAATTATAAAATTAAAGACATGTGAATTCACTACATAAGTAACTTTTCAAAACATGAATATTCCGGCCCAAGGTTTTTGAATGCGAGATGTGAGTAGTAGTATCCTAATATGTAGAAGAATATTGTTTAATTTTCTGTAAATATGTTAATATGTTTTTATGAACTCATAATGCTTTGGCACACTATAGGCATGACTCGTATGGTTTTTATTTTATCTTGATCAATGGATGTTGAGAAGTGTCCTTAATCGTCACATTGAAATGGGTTAGTTTTTTCATGCACCACTTTTGACACCAACTCCATCCATGTATGTATACACAAGGTGAGTACCCATGTTTGTTCTTTTGTTTTGGTTTGCTTTTGGATGTTTGGCATTATTGTCAACCGTGTGAATTTGAGACTTTTTTTGGATGCAATTGGGGGTGTCTTGAGAATACTAGTGTGTACTTCTACCACCTCATCATGCACTTGTGATTAGAGATCTTGTGTTGTAGTGTGGTAGAAAGCATCAAGTGGATTGCAATATAGTGGCATCAAG
>Ga0116230_10008179_pt1 | contig 10334 bp, 5 predicted proteins | sample S1TSphfallax_3_FD_88678 | JGI IMG/M metagenome (GOLD analysis project Ga0116230, IMG submission 88678) | Host-associated microbial communities from peat moss isolated from Minnesota, USA - S1T2_Fd - Sphagnum fallax MG | ecosystem: Host-associated > Plants > Peat moss > Unclassified | place: USA...
ATTTGAGTGAGGATAGTACAAATAGTGGGTGACTACAAGATCATGAAAACATACCCTTACTTTTTTAATGTCAAAATTTTAGAAAATCATTTCAAGAATACAATTCAAAATTATTATAGTTTCAATTTTTTTTTTTAAAACCCTAAAACTCATAAGTGGCCCTCAACTTGATCTCAAAATTGTCGAACATAAGAGTCTAAAACTAGCTTTGCCTCAAACCCAAAACTAATGAGCATCACAAAGCCCAAAACCATCAATCCAAGTAGTTAGCAATCCAAAAAATTGGAATTGGCCCTAAAACCAATGATTCTTAGTTTTTGAAAATATTCCCTAAACTTAGACACAATAAGTCATCCATTTTGCAAAAACAATGGACCTCAACCTAATGGTTCTTTTTAAAAATCTCAACCTAACCTTACCAACATTGGTTCAAACACACATTCAAGGTCAGAAGGATTGTGCGAGAATGCAAAGAAATAACCCCAAAACTCCTAAACACATTTTCACTTTGGGAATTGGAATTCAAGTGAAATTTTGAAACCTTTGAAATAAAATTTGGAAAATTAAATTATGTTTTAATCAAATGATCCAGGCATAAAATTTAAAAGGTTTCAAATGCAAGCTACAATGCAGTGGGTTCACATTGCCATATAGATTTTATGGCTAAAACTTGTGGCTATTTGAAGATTCTCACTGGGACTAAGAAATTCAATTTCTGCTTATGTAGAACCTTGTTTGATGGTCCCTCTTTTGAACTTGTTGACTAGTGCAAATATATTAGAGCAAATCAACTGTCACTTGGGCTACAATTGGGTCAAGATGGAGCGATAGCATGGATCTCAAAGATCAATTAGGTCTCTTACCTTAGGCTACAAGTAGGATTTGTGTTCCAAGAAGAGTCAATTTCACCCCTTTATTTCACATTTTCAAAATCAAGTTGATAACCTAGGCAAAAATAAATAAAAATTCTAAGAAGAAGAGCACTATGGGCCAATCATGTTTTCCTTGCTTTGATGTGGTACATTATGATGTGTTAGAGTCTCACTTCTTCTTTGTGTGACCAATTAAAAGGACTAAAAAAAATGTATTCAAAGAGCAAAATGTTGATGCACCCAAACTAAAGTTAAGGGAGATACCCTTACCTTACCCATGCTTGAAGGAGGTTCGAAAACATTTTAATCCCAAAGCCCAAACTCCAATACTATTAATCAAGAATTTCCTTAATATGAAAGCTAGGTTCAAATTCACTTCCATCTTTTTCTAAGTAGCATGCAAAAAATATAGGGTTCAATTAATTGGGAAAAGATTAAATTTTATCATTCCTTTAAATTTTAATAGGGTGCTTAGAATTGATTATGAAAAATATACCTAAAATAGATTTAGAATATATTATATTTTAATGTAATGTTCTTAACATTTTATTATTTCATACCATATTAAAAATACAACTTTATTTCATGTGTTTCATAAAATATACAAAGAGTGATTTCCCTAAATATGAAAAGAATCTCCCTTAAGATTTAAAAAAAAGAAAACTTAGTATGATTAGAAAGTGGTTCAGATACAATTAGTTGATTTTGTAGTTTAAACAATGTTTACGAACATCTCCAAAGCTGCTCCCCTATTTGTGCATGCACTAATATCTCTGTGTCCAAGATATAGTCATAAAATATTCTCCGTTTGCCCATTTTAATCAAAAATATTATAATATAAAATGAGAAACTATTAAAATTTCACCAATCATTACCATTAATGAATTGAAAATAGTTATTTTCATTTTGTGTCATGTTTGTTGCTGTCACTACCCAAGGCATATCGTGCAAAAGAAACACTTTCACACCATTCAACTATTTCATTTCATTAAAAATGTAAGGTACATGAGTTCTTATTCCTATGGGGCAAGACACTCTAAAGACCTTAATTGGGTTGTGGTTAGTGTGCAAAGTTCAAATGCCCCTCTTCCAATATTTTTTTGGGGGAAATTTTCACATGTTGGCAACAAAAAAGATTCTAAGGGATTTTTGAAAAAAAAAAAAGCAAAATTGTTAGATTTTGAGGGGGAAAAAAAAAAGTTGCTAGAATTAAACATTCAATTCTTGTAGGTCATTAGAACTCAGTAGGATTCCCAAATTTTCCTACTATTTTGTCTAATTTCTAGCCAACTTTGGTTCATTCCTTTGGTGAATGATTGCAATTTCACATATGTGACAATTTTTTCAAAAAAAAACCTTACCCTCTTTTCCTTAAGTAAAGAAATCAATAATAGGTGCTTGAAAAAGTATAAGTCATGGACTCCACAAGGTTAATTATGAAAGCCTTCAAGAAATCCTCCAACATCTTCTTTTTTGAATGGGAATTTTGAAATGTGCTTGCGAGATGACCTTTGTTTTGGGCACTCCACTTACAAAGGTATTAGACTCTTTAGATGCATGGGTTGTTTAAAAGTTAATGACTTACATGGAATGAAATGAAATATAAGTGAAGGCCCTTAGAATGGATTTTTATTTAAACAAAAAACCAATTTGTTACAAGTCAAAAATTGGTCATTAACTTCATTTTGTGGAGGTTAAAAAAGTTGGCAACATTTTGCAAAAAAAGTGATGAGATTATCCATGATCCCCTCTTACAATACAAAGTGAATTAACCTCGTCTCAAATGGATTCAATTAAAATTCATGATAAGCATCATGCCCCTCGATGGTGAAGGAATGTGCAATTGACTTTATGTTGAAAGATCTCTTTCCATAAAAACTATGTAATTATAATGTTAGTTAGTTTTATTTTTCATTATCATCAAATAAGTTTTTTCTAGTGTTTTAATTTTTGGACCACAAAGGATATGATCAATATCAAAAAAATTGAAAATATTAAAACCACATATTATCAATTTTGTTGTTAAATTAATACCACACATTACCATTTTACTAGGTTTTTTTTGGAAATGAATGTTTGTTATGTGTATGAAGGTTAGTTCTCAAATGCACATCTTGATTAGAGCCACCTATGATATTGCCCAACATGATAACTTTTAGTTTTAGTTGAAGGTATGAGGACTATGAAAAAAGGAAGTTAATTGCGTGTGACTACAAAAGCATTATGCATAAAATGCTCAAATTCTAGAAATGTTTCAATAAACATTTTCAATGTAACAAATCATATTTCAAACAATGAAGACCATGTTTAGTACCCAAAAAGGCATTACAAACAATTGAATTTTGTTTTGTTTCAATGGGGGGAAAAATACCAAAATAAGAGGTGTTTAGGTTCTAAAATCAAAATGATCAAAACATGCACTTGGGGAAAGTTGCTCTTTGTATATTTTAGGAAGCACATAAAATGAAAGAGTATTTTTTAGTTTGTTATGAAATAATGACATCCTTTAAATATATATTTAGGCACATTCTAGAATATATTCTCTTAATGAACTATAAGACCCTATTTACATTGAAATATAATGTTATTATTATTATTATTATTATTATTCATAAGTTGCACCCTATATTTTTTTTCACACCATTTGGAATAAAATGAAAGTGACTCCTTAGGAGCATGCATTTCAACCCAAGTAGATGGACCACTAAGGTATTATATTTGGACCTTCATACAACTCCTTGTCTTGACCAAATAAACATCACTTCATGCATGTTATTTCTTCTATTCATAACCTTTAGCATAAATTACAACCTCTAAGCAATGGACTACTAATGGAAACTATTAAGAACTAATATTTATTATAAGTTTTAATACATTTTTTTTCCTAATATTTTTAATGCCTATTATTAATGCATACCTTACATCAATTATATTTGGATTTTGAAAATAAACATAATCATGCTTAAAAAATTTGAATTATAATTTGTATCCATCTACAACATATGGGACTGTATAGTTCTATTCATATAGTTTTCAATTACCCAAAAAAAGTTACCCAATAGAATCAACTTCCCCCTAAGTTTTTACTTTGACAAACTTTTTGGAATGCATATTTCATTTTCATAATCAACATGTGTTTGCAGTTTTTAGATGAATTAATGCGACAACAAAGTCCTAAAGTTAAGAAATAAAAATTCACCAACTTATCAAACATCACATAAACATTATAATATATGAAAATTCATGATCATATTTCAATCCATGTTCAAAAGGTTGACACTTGTTTTAAATTGCCAAGGTTTAAGCTCCAAAATTTTCAATTCCAGATTATTAAAGGCCAAATGTTTTATATTGTATTCACTAAATGTTGGACTTTTTGGAGGATAATGTCATTTTGAAGACAAGTGTTTTATTAGAATGAAATATATTGCATCACATTCATTCCAAATTATAAACAAATTCAAATTGTGTATTTAATTGATGTATTCAATGATGCAAATTTGGCAATAGACTATGATGAAATTTGTTGGGACATTTTCAAAATATGAAATTATAAATATCCTCTTCATATTTTTCCCATGTTTTCATAACATACATTAATAGATATCATTATGGATATTATGTTAATTCATAATTTGAATTTTCTTTTTTGGGACAAATATTAAATGATTCCTTGCAATTTGGAATATTTGCCATTCTACTTACTATTCATTTTAATATATTATATTATGTAATCATTTGAATTTAAAAGAGGGACACTTAATTCAAGATGGAATTGCATTTTTGGATAGGGAAATGTTCACATTAAACTAACTTAAAAGTTTAGCTTGCACCAAAAGTCTTTGCCATAACTTTGGCAAATTAATGAAGATCATTTCTTTTTAATGGTGAGTTTGTTAAGTTTCAATGAGGCAAGACCTAGTTTGTTGCTTGGACTTTGGGTTTTAATAACAACTTTATTTATCAACTTATGGGATAGCTTGTAATGATGGCTTGGGTAGATTGTTAACAACTAAGCATTAACTAATTGTAGTTGACTAACTACCAAATGGTCATAAAAAAGATAAAATAAATTACAATACATTCTATCCTTTAGCATGCAATTAATGTTATTCAAATTCTTAAAGTTAAAAGGATGAGTTGCCTTTTTGTCAATACAATGTTGTCAATTTTCCAATTACATACATGTGTGACATGATGACTAGAATTATTTAGTTAGACATTTATTAAAACATAGGTAAATCTATGAAGCATGAGCAACAAAAATCAAATTTTATGAAATCTAAATGATTGGAGGCATTTTAAGGTATCTATATGAAGATGAACTTGTTATGAAATCACTAGGATTGAAATTATCGTTGAACACATTGAAACTTTTGAAACATTAGATTTTTTTTGCATTTGTGCTATATAGTATGAGTTATAAAATTAATTCAAATGACTATTCAAAAGTTCCAAACAAATCTTCTGCATAATATGATTAACAATAATTTTTTAATTATAAACTATGAAATTTATATTCATTATATTGTGTGTACATACCACAAATGCATCCAAATCAAATAAAAATACAGCTACCTACTAAAATGTGTTGATCACTTTAATTAATATACCATAGTCTCCAACTATCTAATTATCCAACATTTGCTAATTTGGATTATTCACATGTGCAAATGTTGTTCATTACTATGAAATTGGTAATTTGATTTTAGTGATGAGAATTTCAAGGAAATGGTATATGGGTGATTTTTTCTAAATTTTTATAGGCTCCTTATTGATTTTGCATAATCCTTTGTATGGTTGTCCTTGGACAATTCTAGAGACATTTCCAAGCCTAACTACTTCACTTCCTTCTTAATAAGTACTTTTATTTTTATAAGTACCTCATTCCTTTCTTAATAACTATCTCTTATCCTTATAACTATTTGACCCCTTTCTTTACCCACCAACATGGATATGAAAGGCAAATTAATGCGTGCCTTTTCATGTCCATGACATTTAAATTAATTCAAATTAAATTTGACATTGACATAAATAATGATGAATTATTGATAATCGTATGGGAACATAATACAAGGGAAAATTTTCATTGGTGGTGTGTAGCAATGTGGAGCCCAAGTTGTAGTTGGTTGAAAATGAAAATTGCAACTACATTTTGTTGGTGCTTGATCATACTAAAATGGACCAAAAATGGCAAATGAAAATCCATTTTGAGAATTCATTGATCTCATGCATTTGAATTTAGCTTGAAATTAATCATGTGACCTTCATTTTTTTAAAAATTTGATTCAGGACAACTATGTTAAAAACACATTTAGACTCCTTTCTAAAAGGTGATTTAAAAAATCAACATTTTTAATGCCTATATGGCTTTGCACAACATTTTAGGTGTTACATATTTGATGCCATGGAACACAAAAATTAGGACCATATTTCGTTCATTAAATGAACTTTAAGGTCCTATATTTCAATCATGCAATATTTTAAAGTTTCATATATATTGAATAAACACATTGTGAAATAAAAAAGCTTATATGCATGATTTTATAATTTGTGACCCTACATTACATCAAGATTGTAAAGTTCATAATTAATTGAACCTTTATGATTTTATCGTGCTTTCTTCAATTTTGAAATATTTTATGTGTTCTTTCACATAAGTAGGTTTCTTTTTGTTATATCCAATAAAAGTTTAAACTTTTATGCAACAACATTTTTCAAATTTAGAAAAAATTACCATCTATATTAGAAAACGAATTTTGTTTCAAGGAAATTACCATTTAGAAAAAAACAACATTGCTACAATGTATTTAGCATGTCTCATTGATTTCAACATTGCATTGTTTTGGTGTATTTTTGTTGCACCCTCTTGGTCTAGTTTACCCTCTTATTCAAACTAAACCATTAAACCATTTACATTTACATCCCTCTTATTTAAAATCAGATTGTACAAAATGCAATAATAAATAACAATATCATGAAAAAAACAATGTGAAGATTGATTTTGAGCAATTTTTTTTAAAATGTTGCATTTTCAACTACATTTCATTCTTTAGAAAGGTGTTATTTAAAAATAAAATAAAACTAGGTTAGAAGGCTACATTTTGTGTATGGGGGATCATGAGCTGAGGTAAAAATGGGTGCCTTTACCCTCAATGATGTATGGGTGAGTGATGTATGGGTGAATGCTATCTTGAGATACATGTTCAGGGTTGAACAATACATGGCATGTTGCATTATGGTAAATAAACAATTATACAATTCTAGAATCTTTGATATATGGAACTTGATAATCCTATAAATAGCTTTTGGAAGTGATTTTGGTGGTCAACAACTTATAGTTGCATATTGTGAGATTTGAATTTGTAGGTGAAGTGATTTGCAACAAATGGTGCACCAACAAGTTTCTAAATGTAGATTTATGTGCTATCTATAACACAATGAATTGATGGTAGGTTGAAAAACTCTTTGAACCCTTACATGAACAAAGGTTTGCCCTTGGTGGTGCCTACCCTACCTACAACCAAAAAGACATGTAAGTGTGAAGAATGATAGGCAATTTCTTTTAATAAATACTATCACTAAAACAATAGTTGAAACACCTTGTCAACAAACACTAACCTTACATTGAGACCTGTGTTTTCATTGCTAAATTAAAAAAAAAAATATAGATCATGAACATGTATCAATTATGAAGGGTCTTAACCAATTATGAAGGATCAAAGAAAGTATGCCACCCAAAGCAAAAGGAGATGGGAAATGCATAGTCCGACAGGAAGCATCATGTTTTTCGTTCCTTAAAAAAACACTTGAAACCATCAAATCTTTCAAACAAAAGGTAATGGAGTCAACAATTAGGGTCCTTCATGTTGGGAAAAAAAATACCAACCATGTATGTAATAGAATTGATAAGGTTCATTCTGTATGTGCATCTCTACCACTGTTGGTCATTTATCAATCCAATTATTGATAACCTATAGTTGGTTATTGATTTTTTGATAGCCAATTAGTAACCTATCCACTTGTTATTGAATTAAAAAATTTAACAATCTACTTAGATGACTTAATTATCATCTAAGTCGGTTATCAATCTTAAAATTGTGAATATTTTTATGACAAACAAAGACAAATAAATAAATAAAAATAAAATAAAAAGCCATATAACCTATGTATAAACAACCATATAACTAGTGATTCTCAATTGGAAACTTGATAATTGATGATTATTACTCAAAATAATCAAATAAATTGATAACCATGGGCATTACTTTGATAATGATTGATAATGGATGGGTCTTTTGGGGGGAGGGGAGGGGGGCCGGGGAACTACCCACACTATTATTGCCAAAAAGCAATAACTGGCCAACACTCATATTTACGAGGGATTACCACATCTTAAGTACTGCTCAAGTTATTTCTTCACCCACTCTGTAAACATGGAATATCAGACATTGTATAACAAGGATCAATTAAATACCATCACATTAGGGTGGTCATTGTGATTGACCACTTGAAATCAATCTCATATATATATATATATATAGGACCCCTTTTGAAGAACATTGTGTCTTATGTATGTTTGCAGGTCCAAACTCCAAACTCAATTTCATACCATTCAAAGCTTGAAATTTCTCCAAATTATATAATTTATAGATCATTATATTACTACCGGTGGACATGTGCTAATCTCCTCATGATTCAGATTTTCTTTTCCATAGACTTAATAAATGGGAGGAGAGTGTCCATGTAACATGGTACAAGAGATTATGGAATGTTGACAAGCGCATACTACCAATGCAAAACAATATTAAGAACCCCATGATGCCAATAACAAGCAAAAAAAGACTCTGCAGAATTTTCATTTTTCAGTTTATTTTGAAATAGTTATTTTGCACAGTTGAAAATTTCCAGCATCAAATAATTAAACAAATTTTCTGTTTTGTTGTTTTCTCAGGTATTAAGTTGTCTTTATTGCTTCTCCCAAGAGTTTGTATTTCACTCTTTTTGCCTGAGGTCTAGTGAACCTTTATTTACTTTTCCAAGAGTTTTTGTTGAAATGAAATTTGGGGATTCACTCATGCACCATTTGCTAGATATAAAGCTTGCAATATAACAACATCCATTTGATAGGACCTAAATCTCGGAGCCAAGATCTTGTTTCCTATTTGTGAATGGAAAGTAGTTTTGAAAGGTTTCTAGAGTACATTGGAATGTGTTAATATATATTTTCTCACACTTGCCTGCCTACGCTTTGTACTTGAACAAAATGTTTAACTTGTGCAAAATCATATTACAAATTAAGTTCTCTCAAATGAGAGAAAATTTGACTAATGTTCACAAACATTAGTTCACCCAAAAATTTTAAGTTCTTTACATTCTTTAATCAACACACCTTGACTAAGCACCTATTATAACAGGTGTGACATAATCCATATATCATTTGTTCATGCATGGTCCCCCCAAATGTGCAAAAGGTTGATACATTGTGAGAACAATTTGTCTTACTTCACCCATATCAATTGATATGCAGGCTTTCTCACATTTTCATGTATTCAAAAAGTAATTGAACAAACCATTTTATTTAGAAGAAAATTATATGTAGTTGGTTAATATATTTTTGAAGGTCTTCCCAAGTTCCCATGTTTTCAATTATGTTTCCCATGTTCCAAAAGTCATTAAGGTCTAGAAGGATTTAAAAATCAAATAGACCAAATTGAAATCATTATAAACACTGACAACCAAAACCAATGATCATTCCAGATAATGGATCAAAGTGTTGATGCACCAGAAACTAATATACAAAAGGCTTATTAAACCTGCTTGAAACTTATAATATTTCTACACAAACTTGCCTTGCAAAACAAATTTTTTGTTACTTCCAAAGTAAATAAGATGCTTCATCACCAGCTCAACTATAGGACAGACTTGAAAAATATAGATTGTTTTTTAAGGTCAACACCCAAATGACCTTACAATGAGGCATCCCATTTGTGGGATATTTATATACAAAACATATGGAACTTAACTGTTGATCTTAGTCATGGATCTTGATGCTCCCTCTGGTATTGTTCCTTTTCTTGTGATCTTAGCTGGAGGTTGATCACAAGAGACGGGGGAATTTTGTAAAGCCATTGAAAGAATTTGCAAGGTGGCAGGTAAAGTTAGTGAGGTACATATGAGAGAATAATCAAGCTGATATATAGCCTGGTTGCTAGGATTCATGAGCACCTTGCACATGGTTGTGTGGAATTCCCTACTAGGCTGTGCTAGATATATACTACTGATAGCCAACCTAAGCAACAATGGCATCAGTATATGAAGCAGTCCTCCAAATTTGTATGAATCTACTTCAGCCAGCTGCAAGTCATTCAGGGAAATTAACAACTACAAGAGGAAATGTGTCATCTTCTAAGGCAGTATCCTACACATAAGTCATTCATCTTTGACCTGTATGCTGCTGAG
>Ga0116230_10008180_pt1 | contig 10331 bp, 9 predicted proteins | sample S1TSphfallax_3_FD_88678 | JGI IMG/M metagenome (GOLD analysis project Ga0116230, IMG submission 88678) | Host-associated microbial communities from peat moss isolated from Minnesota, USA - S1T2_Fd - Sphagnum fallax MG | ecosystem: Host-associated > Plants > Peat moss > Unclassified | place: USA...
AGCTAATAGTTCTACTAAAATTGTGTAGTATTGACGCACCGCATTCGAACTAACTGCAACAATGAAATAGATTTCGACATGTAATTCCCAACCAGTGTCAAAAGAAATGTTAGAATTTACTTTGATACGGAGGACTCTCTGACTATGGCAGTTTCAGAACAGCCGATGCGCAAACTCCTTGGGGTTCTTTCCCCAACAATATTCTGGTTGAGTGAACAAGGCTCTGTAGCTATTAGCGCGGTTCCAGCCAGCCATCTTGAAGCAATTAAGCAGCTAGAGCGTATTGGAATTGTCTACAAAAGAAATAATCGATCTTATGAATTACAAAAGATCAGGCTGAAAAAGCTGCTTGGCAATGCCACGCTTGAATCCTTGCTTCCTCAGGAAAATCTAGATCCAGTTATAGATCCTGACTTGAAGGCCACTTTAAATTAGCTTCATGCCTGAGCTTTCAGTCGTCATACCGGCTTATAACGAAGAAAAAAGGCTAGCGCCGGCAATCGATTCGATATGCAGCTTTTTGACTGGCAAAAAAACAGATTTTGAAATTATTATCGTGAACGATGGTAGCACCGATAATACCGGCGCTTTAGTGAGACAACTCATCCTTAAGTACCAGCAGATTAGGTTGATTGAAAACGAACCAAACAGAGGCAAAGGCTATGCCATTAAAACAGGTGTATTGGCATCAACTGGAAATCTTGTACTTATTATTGATGCCGACGGAAGTTCACCTATCTCAGAGCTTGACCGTCTACTAGCGTCCATTGAGAACGGGGCTGATGTCTCTATAGGCTCGAGAGCTAAACCAGATGCCTCGTGCACTATAAACGCTTTACCTTATCGTACTTATATTGGCAATACGTTCAACCGTATTGTGCAGTCATTACTTGTACCTGGTATATACGACACCCAATGCGGCTTCAAACTTTTCAAAAAGGCAGCAGCTTTCGATCTCTTCTCAGATGCAACGATTAACGGCTATGCTTTTGACGTCGAAATCATCTATCTGGCTCAACTTAAAAAATATCGGCTAGAAGAAGTTCCTACTAGCTGGAATAATATGCCCGGTTCCAAGATCAATATTTTGGTTGACTCGCTAAAAATGCTTTTAGAAGTACTAAAGATAAAGTACAACACATTACGAGGAAAATATTCACGCCAAAGGACAGAGTCAGCAAATGAGTACACCTCAAGCACAAAATAGAACCTGGTTCTTACCGGGTCCGGCTGATTTTATCTTCTTGTTTGTTCTTTATGTAGCGCTAGCACTTAAACCGGAGATGATTTTTTTTGACGGCTCTACCGGTTGGCATTTAGTAAGCGGTAACTACATTTGGCAACATCTTTGTGTCCCACGCTTTGATCTAATCTCTTATACATTCACACAAAAGCCCTGGGTCGCGTATGAATGGCTTTCTGACCTAATCATGGCAGCTCTGGTTAAATTGGGTGGAATGAGTTTGCTACAGGTAACTGTTGCTTGTGTTTTAGGTCTTCTATTTTTGTTGCTGTATAGACGATGTCGAGATAATGGTTGCAATTTTATTTTAGCGACCGCACTGACAATAATAGGCGCGCTCGTCTGCGCCATTCATTGGTTAGCGCGCCCCCACTTATTCACCTTTTTCGGTATTTACATTTTTGCCACTCAAATGGACCGTCATTATAATGGAAAAATTAGCAGCAGAAAACTTCTTATTTCTCTCTGTTTATGCATGCTCGTATGGGTAAACTGTCATCCCGGTTTTCTGATTGGTCTTGGTCTAATATCTATATATTTGGCCAGCGCAATTATTGAATATTGTTGCTTGGATCAAAGCAAAGGTAGTCGTGTCAAAACTTTATTTAAAGCTTTAGTATTAAATCTAGTCGCCACGTTCTGTAACCCATACGGACCAGCGCTTTACGTATACATAAGCAATTATCTATTCAAAACAAATGCAATACTTGGTGCAACCGATGAGTTTTTATCGCCTATATTTCATGGCAAGATGCAACCGGCTTTATTAGAGGTGCTTTTTGCTTCATTTGTTGTCGGCTTAGTAATAAAAAAAACAAGAATCAGTCTGCCTGATTTATTCTCTTACCTAATCTTCGCTTATTTAAGCTTGTCTGCACAAAGGAATATGGCACTATTCGTTATTATCGCTGTACCTATTACCGCTCGTCTTTACTCCGACACTATTTTCAGTTCTATTAACGGAGAACTTTACGGTCAACTGAAATCTCACTGGCAGCTTCTTATCACCAAGTTCGAACTTTTCAACAAAAGTTTCACTAGCAGCGAAAAACATTACTCTTCTCACTTACTAGCAATTTTTGTATCCATAACCCTTATACTCATGGCTATTAATGGCGGTCAAATATGGGGAACTCATTTGTTCAACTTTGACTTCCCGGAACAAACAGCCCCCACCAAAACACTCTCCAAAATCAAAGAACTCCGCCTGCCTGCCAAGAATGGCCTAGCTTTCGACAACTGGGGAGGAATTATCAGATACAAGCTCGACTATCCTGTATTTATCGATGATCGAGCTGACTTCTACGGCGAAAATTTTTACAGTGATTATGTAGTGTTGATTCAAACTTTACCTGGTTGGCAAAAGAAATTAGCTGAATACCATATCGACTGGGTATTGCTACCTCACACCAATCGTCTGACTTTTGCTCTAAGCGCCGATAATAACTGGCAAATAGCAGAGCAAGACAAAGCCTCAGTACTTTTGGTTCGAAAAACTAAGGATATCTCAATGCCAGAAAAGGCTCATTTATGATACCGTCTGCTCAGCATTATATTTGTCCCACATCATTGTATTTATGTTTCTGACACGGTCCGCAAGGTTAGTCATAGCTACAACCTTACTCGCGCCGCCATGAGCAGTCAGTTCGCCTGCTTTTTCATCGAGCACTGTAGCGTCGTAATTCAATCTATCGCCTTCGGATACGAAATTTCCCGTATTGGCTAAGTCATACTCCGGAAAACCAGAGGGCAAACTGTAAGCGTCCCTGGCATCATTTATAGCCTGTTGCACAATTGAAGATCCGTTGGCAAAATCTCTAGTAATTTCATCAAGACAAGGATTAGCATTAACGTCTTGCCCATTAATTTGAGACTGATCCCCGCCGCGAATAGCAGCATAAAAAGGATTATTGCTGGAAGGAGGAGCTATGACATTATCAGTGATAAACATGGGTTTTGCGGTTCGACAGAAATACTTGGTATATAGGGGGCTTTCTATGCTCCTCTAATCTACTCCTAGCAAATGACTTTGTCGTTGCGGAAAATACGTATAAAGTCGAATTATTAACCCGATTTTAACTTGCTTTTTCGCCTAACAATCCAGCTCTGTTACAAATTCTTTTTATTCGATTCACACAATTTTGGTAAACTACAGAGGCAGCGACCCTTGCTGTAACGAGTACGAACAAAAAACTACCGAAAGAAAATTGAGTAATAAAACTGCCAGCATCTATGCCTACATAGGCTTGTGCACGTGGTGCAAATAGAAAAAATATAAGAAGGCCAATTAGAATACCCGCACTTAACATATAGGATTTCATAACGGAGCTCCCTTTGCAGCAAATCCTGCCGCAGCAAAAATCACTTTATCGTTAGTAACGTGCCAGTAGCACTATCCTCATAATAATGGGAAAGCGTGGAGAAATCGTGAAATTAAAATATTTGCCCTATTTCCTGTTCTTTAGAAACACGAAAAGACCATACGAACTTAGACCGACTTCTTTTTATGCAATAACGCTGGTATGAGAGAATGTTGTGGATTTTGATTCTGGTCTAGCTATAGCTTGGTCTAGTTCCGGTGGAGGATCTTGACCCAATATTTTATAGACATTTTTTAGCCTGATTCTAAATTGTTGGTCAAAAATAGAGTCTTGAGCGGAATTGTTAGGTTCTCCAAACCACCAAAACCAGTCGCTACCTTCTGCCGCGTAGATCTCTTCCCAAGCAGCTTGCTGAATTGCCTTTGAATAAGTCTTGTTCTTCAATTCGTCCACTAAAAAATTCCTGGTTGCTCCCAACAAATCCCAGGCTCGATTTTTTTCAGGGTCGCCAATCCATATGTGAAAATCTGCCCCAATCCAGGAGCCGGTCTCAATGCGATTCAATTGAGCAGTAGCCGGCTGCCTAGAAAGATAATCACTCACTGTACACACAGTCAATGTGCTGTCCGAAGAAAGACGCTTGTACAGAGCTTTCAGAAATGGCCAGCCATCGTCTTCATATGTTTCCCAACAATTTTCACCATCTAGAGCTATCGCTATCATTCCCTCTCTGCTAGAGCTATAAAGTTTCTGTTGAATATGTTTTAAACGCATGTACATAGCCGATGCAGCTTCCTCTGGATCTCGACTACCATAAGAGAAACTAATCTCATTTGACATAACAACTTCTCTAAAAACAATATTGATTTTTTCATCACCGACTCTTAATTGATAAGGTTGGCAGAGTGTGTCAGCACTATTTAAATTTCCATATTGATCACGATAGATATTCAACCCAGTAGTCCGCGCCAATAATGCCTCGTCAGCAATTATCCATTTGACACCCTGACTGGCAAGAATTTCTAACGCCGCCGGACTGATAGAGAGTTCGGATGGCCACATCCCACATGCTTTTCTTCCCATGTAGTGCTGGTAAAGATCAAGCCCAGACTTCACTTGATGAATAGCATCTTCACGATGGAAGAAAAGTCGCTTAGGCAAAACGACATTCGGATTGGGTAATCTGGCCGCATAACTATCTACCAATAGAGGCAAGATGGGATGATAATAAGGAGTAGTGGTTACTTCAATTTGTCCTTCGTCTTGTTTGCGGCGGTAATAAGGAATAATTTGTTTGATTATCTCTCTTTGTATCTCAATAATGCGGCATCTTTGTTTGAGGGAAAAATTACTTCCCTGTGCATATAAAACTTTAAGCTCTTCATTCGACTGCTGCCACATAGGATCAAACCAGCATAAATTCATCCATGCAGCCATATCAGCGTATTCCTGATTAGTAAACTGATCAAGAATGCTATCAACAGAGCGACCTTTATCCAAAAACTTTTGACGCTTAATGTACAGCTCTAAATATGGTGCATGTACCTTAATCTGCCTAGTAAAATTGGCATGAAAAGATTCGCTTAAAATAAATTTTTTATCGTCAGCAGTATAATCTTCGGCCGGTTTCGTAGTGAGAATTAACTGTTCATCCAAGGCCTGATTGTGCGCATAGTCTTCAAGTTGTTCAATCAAGGAGGGCACCAGATTGAACGTTTGTTTTATCTTGGGAAAATCCTCAAGAATTTTCACCATATCGAAATAATCTTTTATACCATGCAGGCGCACCCACGGCATCAAATACTTGCCGGTAACACGGTCTTTATACAGGGGTTGGTGCATGTGCCAGACAAAACAGACAGACAATTGCTCGGTCATTATTTAAGCCCCGCAGATTCGGATAAGTTCCGTTGCCGCTTCGCTGAACTATCCTTTCTAATACTCATAAGTGTTTTTCCAATATGCAATTATATACAGCCCTTAAACAGTCACTTGGTTTTGGCAGCCTGGAGTTCGGCTAAAGTTGAGATAAATTCCTTGTGGATCTGCCCATTTGAAGCAGCAATATTAAAACGTCCATCCGTTAGGACCAATTTATTACCATCCATATCGGTTACTTGCCCACCGGCTTCCTGAATAATCAGTATGCCAGCACCTACATCCCAAGCAGCTATTTTCAACTCCCAATAACCCTCCGTACGTCCAGAAGCAATGAAACATAGATCAAGAGCAGCCGAACCATCCCGTCTTACGCCGTGAGTAATACTAGTTAAATGCTTAAACCTCTCAATATTGGATCCATTACCTGAAAATCCGGTTGATAAAAGACTTTCTTGTAATCGACTAATTTTGGAAACTTTTATTTGTTTATCATTCAACCAGGCACCCTTACCTGTTTGCGCCCAAAATAACTCATTTGACACCGGATTAAATACCACGCCCATTTGCAGTTTTCCTGCTTCTTCCAAAGCAATAGAAACAGCAAAGAATGGATAACTATGAGCAAAATTTGTAGTCCCATCAATAGGGTCTATCAGCCAGCGACGATTTGTACCTTTACTGCCACCGGCACCGCTTTCTTCAGCTAAAATTTCATCGCCAGGAAAGTCTTTTTTCAAGATATCTAAAATAATTACTTCCGCAGCCTTATCAGCATCAGTAACTAAATTATTGAAGCTGCCTTTTTGATCTATTTTGTTGTTTCCCATCTTCTGCAATATTAATTGCCCTGCACTCCGTGCGGCCTTAATCGCAGCTTCTCTAGCATTATCCATCACTAAAACACTCCGTCACCTTCATACTTCGGCTACTCTACTCGTCTACCGTCATATACACGCTTTCCACCACGAACCTTTCTCAATGTCTTATTGATTATATCTGCTTGCCGGCTAAGCTTCAGTTAAACAGCAATGTTTTGCACGGATAATATAAGTTTGGTAAACCCGCCAATCAGCTTAAATTGACGTTATTGCCCGAGCAGTTATACTCTAATTAGATGTCAAATCTATAAATTGTGGACTGACTTAGTCAAGCAGTAAATATCGAGTGGCTTTATATTGGCTATTGGATGTTTATTCTATAAACCTAAGGAATTATGGCGCAAAAACAATACAGCATTAATCCCGTCCAAACAAGCTTTCCTATGAAAGCTAATAGCCAGGTGCGCGAAGTCGAAATTCAAGCCTGGTGGGAGTCAATCAAAGTTTATGCACGCAATTTAGAAAAACGAAAAAATGGCGAGAAGTTTGTTTTACACGATGGTCCGCCATATCTTAGCTCAGCCAAGATTCACATTGGTACTGCCTTAAACAAAGTATTAAAAGACATTGTCACTCGATACAAAGCAATGACAGGCAAATATGCGCCATATGTGCCGGGATACGACAGTCACGGCTTACCTATAGTGACTGCCGTTCTTAAAGATGTGAAGGGCGGAAGGCAGACTATGTCTGTACTGGAGCTCCGTAAACGTTGTCGCGAATTTGCACTCGCCAACCTAAAAGGACAGGAAAATAATTTCAAACGTCTCGGCGTTTGGGGTGATTGGGAAAACCCTTACGTAACTCTAGACCAGAAATTCGAAGCCGCTCAAATACGCGTCTTTGGAAAGATGGCATCAGAAAGTTATTTGTATAAAGGTCTAAAATCAATCACCTGGTGTCCGAACTGTGAAACAGCATTGGCTGAGGCCGAAATAGAATATAGCGATATTACTTCTAATGATATCTACGTCAAGTTTGCAGTCGAGCCGGAATCAAAAACAAAGTTGGCTCAACTACTAAATAAAAAATTCAATCCCGATCAAAAAGTCTCTTTTGTCATATGGACGACCACTACTTGGACCCTGCCCGCCAACGTCGCCATCGCTGTCAATGCAGAGTTTGACTACGAATTTCTCGAACTAAAATCTGGAGAAGTATTGGTTATCGCCAGTTCGCTTAAAGATTCGTTTATCGAGAAAACTCAGCTCGCCAGTGACTATGTAAGTTCAGCGGGAACAATTGCAGGCAAAGAACTGGAATTTTTAAAAACCAAACATCCATTTTTTGATAGAGAAAGCGTTATCATTTTGAGCAACCACGTTACCGCCGACGCCGGTACAGGAAACGTTCACACCGCACCCGGACACGGTCCAGAAGATTTTGAATTAGGCATAAAATACAAATTACCAATAATTTCGCCCGTCGAGGGCAATGGCGTTTTTAATAAAGAAGCTGGTCCATTCGTTGGGCAACGCTATGAAAAAGCCATACCGCAAATTCTTGAACTACTCAAAACGAACGGGTCATTACTTCATGTCGGTAAATTTCAGCACAGTTATCCACACTGCTGGCGCTGCAAAAAACCTTTGATCTTTCGTGCCACTGAACAGTGGTTTGCCTCAGTAGAAGGTTTTCGCCAAAAAGCTCTGAAAGCTATCGATGAAGTAACATGGTTACCGGCTTCAGGACGTAATCGCATTTACAATATGGTGGAAGGACGTACCGATTGGTGTATAAGTCGCCAAAGAAGTTGGGGAGTACCTATACCAGTATTTTATTGCTGTTCTTGCAATCACATATTGATGACGTCTGAGATTATAAATCACGTTGCCGATATTTTTGCCCAGTCCGGATCAGATAGTTGGTGGGAGAAAGAAATAGAATTTTTCTTACCTCCTGACATTGCTTGTGAAAAATGCGGCAGTAAAGACTTTCGCAAAGAGACAGATACTATGGATGTCTGGTTTGATTCAGGTTCAACACATGCAGCCGTGGTTGATCAAAGAGAAGAATTGAAAGGCACACCTTGCGAGATGTACCTGGAAGGCAGCGATCAGCACCGCGGCTGGTTCCAATCCTCTTTGCTCACCAGCGTAGCCACCAAAGGCCGCGCTCCATACAAAACCGTGCTGACCCATGGTTTCGTAGTCGATGAGAATGGACGCAAAATGTCCAAATCACTCGGTAATATCGTCGAACCGGAAACAGTAATTAGTCAATATGGCGCAGATGTGCTTCGGCTCTGGGTAGCTTCCGTTAACTATACTGATGATATCCCCATTGGTAAAAGTATGTTGGCGCAGTTAGCCGAAATCTATCGCAAATTACGTAATACCGCTAGATATCTTCTGGGCAATTTATACGATTACGATCCAGCTAAAGATCAAGTCGCTTATAAAGACCTGAAAGATCTGGATAAATTTATCTTACATCGTCTGCAAAAGGTAATTGCAGATGTGCGTAGTGATTTTGATCGCTACGAGTTTTTTAAGTACTATCAAGTGTTACAAAATTTTTGTGTGGTTGATCTGTCAAGCTTCTATTTCGACATAGCCAAAGACAGACTCTATACCGCCGCAGCAAAATCGGAAAGTCGTCGAGCTGTGCAAACGGTACTGGCAGAATTACTTAAAGTAATCACCCCATTGTTAGCACCGGTAGCTCCGCATCTAGCAGAAGATATATGGTCGCACATACCAGAAGCGATTAAAAAATCGTGGCAGGCAGAAGAGAGTGTACTGTTAAGCGACTTTCCTAGCCCAAACCCTGAATTTATCGATCAACAGAAAGAAGAATTTTGGTCAGATCTTCTCAATCTGCGCACAGTGGTAAACAAAGCCCTAGAACAAGCCCGCTCTGCTCGCTCCATCGGTAGCTCGCTTGAGGCTCAAGTACGTATTTCTATCGCCCAAGAAGTACTAGCTAAAAAAGCTCAGACAATAACCGAGCAGCTACCAGCATTTCTTATTACATCTCAGGTCGAACTTTTAAATAATGGCAAAGAAAATCACAGTAACGGACAGACATTATCTTATATCGACGAAGATGGCATACAAGTAGCTGTTTTACCTGCCAATGGCAAGAAGTGTGTGCGCTGCTGGAAATATTCCACGATAGTCGGCACCAACACAGAACATCCTGAACTATGTGAACACTGCCTAGTAGCGATTACTTCTTAATGAGTGAGAAAATGACAGACCAGCTGGTTAAGTTTAACCAGCTCTGGAAAGAGACCCGTGATTTATGGCCACCAGCGGGATTCTCCCGTAATATAAACTCGTCTACAAGACTTGATTGGAACATTATTGCCATTCCTCCTCCTGAAAGTTGGAGATCACTCACTCCTATCATCGAAGTAGTTGGCGAGCAATGGCCCTGGAATATTCCCTACACGATTCCTCAGATGCATATAACAATTGCCGGACTCAGCAACACCATGAACTGGACAGAAAGAGAAAAAGATCTTAAATCGATCCTGACAGATATCACCACAGGTCAGGTACCGATAAAACTCTCTCTCCGCGGCATCAATATCTTACGCAATACAATTATTGTCCAAACGATTGATTTAGATGGCAGTCTAAGAAAATTAGTCGGTCAATTCGCTAAACAGATTAGAGACAAAAAGATTGTTAGAAATTTTAGAGTAGGTGTCCATAGCGAATTATGGTGGGCTTCTATAATACGTTTATACAAACCGATTCCAGACGATATTTTGGCATTAGTCGCCAATTTTAGAGACACTGATTTTGGTTCGGCAGTCATAGATTCGATTGAGTTATGTCAAAACAATAAAACATTTGACTCTAAACAAACTTTGCATACAGTAAAACTTAAAGGTTAGCCAAGTTTTGCAGTAGCTCGTCTCAGTCGGTCAACAACTGCTAGCCAATCGCTGGAACCAGGCAACTGTTCGACAAGAATTCTAGAGGCTCCACTGGCGTCTAACAAACGCAGATTGTTATAAAGGTCGTGAGCATAAGATTTAGGTTCTGACGATGCCTC
>Ga0116230_10008181_pt1 | contig 10331 bp, 5 predicted proteins | sample S1TSphfallax_3_FD_88678 | JGI IMG/M metagenome (GOLD analysis project Ga0116230, IMG submission 88678) | Host-associated microbial communities from peat moss isolated from Minnesota, USA - S1T2_Fd - Sphagnum fallax MG | ecosystem: Host-associated > Plants > Peat moss > Unclassified | place: USA...
GATGCTTTTAAATCAAACTATTTATTACTTTGAAACAAGTTTTAGAAATTATTTTTATAAATATTTAAAGGTGGGCAAATTCATGTCAAAACTTAAATCATTATGTGAACAAATGTGACCAAAATAAACAAGGGGGCAAGGGGAAGAGGGGGGGAGGGGGTGTTATGTACATTTAAACACCTTAATTTCAATTGCACCTTCCCTTAACAAAACATGTAGCAAGTGAGAACAATTTACATTACATAAAAGGTTTTTTTTTTAAATGGACTCTATTATAAGCATCTCACATGTTTCAAACAAGTTTCCCAATAATACAAACCAATGTAAGAACTTGTAAACATCCTAAACAATTTTCAAATTTACTATCCTAACACAATTTAAAAGCTCCTAATGCCAAATTCACATCCAAAATGTGCAATGGAAATTGGAAGATTGTTGGAAATGCTTCACATTGTGTTCAAATGACATAATATTCAAAATGCAAACAAATTACAATTGATCAAATTTAATATTTGTGTCTATTTTTATTAATTTTTTGTTCTCACTATTACACATAATATATTGTGATGACAACAAGGTAATTGAAAGCCATGAAAATCATGCCATATTTCTTAGTACACGAATAGGCATTTTTGATTAGAAAAGTTGCAACTAGGTTGGAAAGTTATAAGTAATTAATGTTGAAAATGTTGCAAACATGAAACATAACAATTAATTGTGTCAAATCAATAAGAACTTTTCATGACTTGAACCTTTCACCACTTAAAAGGTTGCATTAATCACAAAATATGTTTTTCATGAAACAATATTTTAACAACCTTTTGCCTGAATGTCATTAAGGCAAAGCCCCTTTCTTTTCACCAAAATTTTGAAAGAAAAAAAAAAATCACCATTTTGGCCTTTATTGCCCTTATGTTGTAGCAACAAATATATATCATAAGTACCTAAAAAGCTTGAAAGAGAAAATTAATTTGTCATCCTAACAACCTTGCCACAAAACCCCTTTCTATAATATTTGAGAGGTCTTCAATTGTGATTGTTTTGTTTATAAGGAATTTTTCAATAACACATGTTCATGTGAAAATATGACAAATGCCAATATATGTTGATGATTATGAGGTTGACAATTAAATCTCAAAGCTTTACAATTCAATCAATGCTTGACTTATAGAATTGGGAGGTGATTTTTTAACTAAATTAAAAGGAAAGATGTAAAAGACAATTGTTGTTGGGGTAGAATATGTGATCATAAGCACTTAACAAAAAGACACCTCAACACAACTAAATAACGTTTCAAGTTACCAATCCTATCATGATTTGTTACAAAGTTTTCATCTTGCAAAAAAATCAATCTAACCATTTATATTCATCCATTTAGATGTTCCACAACATAAACAAACCAATAAATAATCCCAACCAACAAAAGTTCACCTTCTTCACTATCATTCTTCACATTCACACATATCTAGAATAAATGTGGTGGCTTTTTCAAAAACTTGATCATCCCTTGCAAAAATGTTAACTACCCCAAAATGTCATTTGATCACCATCAATGAACCTACTTTGAAAAGTTTTAAAACACATTGGCATTCAAGATTTGCACACAAGTCATTTGATAGAAATGTCATTTTCCACAAGTTACCATTAATCCAAACCTTAACTAGAAATCCAAAGCATGATCATGAGGTCTTGGTCGAGCACGATATTAACATTAACAAACTTAAAACTACCCTATTAGCATACATTTTCTTTCCATGGGGTGAAGATGTGAAAATATCAATACCATCAAAATTTGGCATGATGCTTATAAAAATTTCAAGGTTGAATTTAACTGATTAAAAACTTTCACCATAAAAGATCGTACAATTATTTTACATATTGAAATAATTTTGCACCAATTGTGTGTTATTTCCAATTATTTCTAATCACACATCCAAAAGTCCATATAAAGAAACCATGTTATCCAACATGCACACACATGTAACATAATTTGACCCAAAAAACCAAAAATTAGCGTTTGAAAATAATTAAGCATGCCCTTACAACAATACAAACAAATTATCTTCTAATCAAATCTAGAAATGATGATCAATAAAACCAACTATCATGATGATTGAAAGCAACAAAATCAAAATAATCCTTGTACAAGAGTTATATGAATCATACATTCATTCTTGTTAACTTCATATAAGTACACTAGTAAGTATTCAAGTGTTTTCAAACTATTATTGCTTTGTAAAATGAAAGTTATCAATAAAATTAAAACCTTTAGTGTGCATCAACAATTTAACATCCAGTTATGCCATTTTCAACTTGTTCTTCCATTAATTTTTAAAGAACCACATCTATTGATAAGGGCATAGGGATAAAACCCCAATATAAACTAGGTTTAGGTTGATATTTCATCCATCTCATGAACTTATGGATGAATATTGAACATTGCGTTACTATACATAGTTCTTCACCTAATTATTATGTATTGACTTAATTGTTGTCACCACTATTTATATGCTCATGATCACACTTGTCAATATATTATGTTATTGTTTTAATTGAAATGTTGTTTCATGACAATGTTTTACATATTAATTTTGTCGTACTCATTTTAATTTCACTATATTTTTGCATTCATATTTTTATTGTGAAAAATTTCATTTCACATTCAACATGATCTACCACACATCCATTCATTGTCCTTTTTTGTTGTGAAAAAGTTTACTTCACATTCAACATAGTCCATTACACATCCATTTGGTCCGATTGCAAATGTCATAGCTATTAAACATTAGTTATGAACTTGATAACCAAACCTTAATGAATGAGGAACCTAAGAATTAAACAATGTTTGAATACATGAAAAATGTAATATCATAATTTTTTACCATTCTAACAATAGTTCAATTATTTTCAAAAAAGATTAATCTTTTTCAATATTAGCTACCCACAATGCTAAAGGTTCTATGTTGTTATCAAAAATACATGGTCATTTCACTTATTATAAGTCTACATGGCCAAGTAAAGGTATTAAAGTAGTTTCACATTATAATAAGTTATTTTGCAATTTCAATTAATTAATGAGTAATAAAAATATCATTGATTTGGTTAAAACAGAAAATACCATTGCATGAAACTTGCAATTTTATGATGCAATGTGATTTGAAGTGGATCAATTAGTCTTGGTCTACCATTGAAGTCATTGTGCAATTTTAATATTGATAGCCTTTATTAAAAAAAAATGACACAAAATGAAGGTTGTTTACAACCTTTCAAATGCAAGGATTAAAGGAACATTTTCATTATAATGAATGACATGTATCACAACCAACATTGACATACTGTACATTTTATATTAAATTATATATAACATATGTTATATTATAAAATATTTCATATGATAATTTATGTAGGGCAAAAGTATTTTTGGGTAATATTACTAGGAATCACCTCAAAGAATTCCTTAAGCAATAAAATTTGCCAAATAATAAGCTTGACCTTTATATAAGTTTATGTTTTTTCATGTTTATTCATTATATGCTAAAATGTATGGCTTGTAATGTTCATGGGAGTAAGAAAAGGTGAAAAAGAATACTTTTTTTTCCTAATTCGAATAGCATTTTTCATAATCATGACCTTAAACTTTGGAAAATTGTAATTAAAATATACTTGTTCACTTAATTTAATTATTAAAAAATAGAAAAAAATCAAAGGTAGTTCAAGAATATATTTGTCAAGGAAAAAAAAAACATGTTTCAAATTTGTGTTGATGACCAAAAAGTTCAAGGATACAAGGAAATGCATTATTACATTTTTTTTAATGCAATTATTAGGAAGATCAAAATATAGTATGCTTTTAATATCATTAAAGTTTCAAAGTCTATACAATTTAATAAATGTGCTCACCAAAAAAAAATTAAAAAAATCCTTGTTTAAATGTATTTAATAATTTTATAAAGTTTGATGGGTGTAATATAATGAAGGTGCAACATTCAAAGATATTTTTGCCTTGTATTTTATCAAAAAAAATTCATGGATGAACTTGCAAGGGTTTTTTTTAATCAATAATGACAAAAGCTTCTTTAAAATAGTTCCCCATTAAATGAATAAAACAAAAGTATCAAATTATAATCCATCACCATTTCTAATGAATCTCAAATATGTGTCATGTCACTTTAATTAACTACTTGGACCATTATTTTTTGGAGAATTACTTAAATGAACATGTGTGGCACTTGTTATTGTGTATCCAATTTGCATTCACTCATGTTCTTCAACACTATGGAATTAGTTTTTATTATTCAATGGTATGGACTTATTCCTATGTGAATAACAATATTCAATAAAGTTGAATTTATAAAATACATAACATTTACTATGACCTTGTTAGAATTGCATTGGAATATTATGTGAAGATCTTATGATTAACATAAAAACAAATGTGAGTAATTTAAAACCTTGTGCTTTGGGTAGGAATTGTAACCATCTATAGGTTATAATCTTGTACCAAATGTGTCAAGTGCAAACAATTGAAATAACAACAATTGATGATCAAAGGATTTTTAAATAACAAATACAACAAATAGTCATCAAGAGTGATCACATTTTCTTGATTAACCTCTTCCACACCTTGTTTTTAACAAAATAAATATACTTGAAAATATGATTATGTAATTTGGTTGCAATTGTAAAAAAAAAAATCAATGTTAAAATGCAATAATCATTTATCAACCAACACTTGTCAAATATTGAGGCTTTCATTGGCCTTCACCTTCAAAAATCTTTTTAATCACAAGCAAATATAAGATTAAATTTAATAATATTTTTACAAGGCTCAATTTTGCAATACTTGATTGTATTTCATTAATTGAGTTGTCATATTGGATTCATGTATAATTTTTTGTTAAAAAATTCAACCGTGGTGTTCTACCTATGGTCAAAATTTTTAAAAACAATCATAATAAATATCATTTAAATATTTTTAAATGGACCATTATGTAACAATAACATAAATTTTCTTTTTTTCAATTTTTAAAATTTTTCTTCATGTATTTCACAATCCTTTTGTAACGAAGGCCATATTATAAAACGTATACATCACAAATGGCAAATCTTTAATATTCACACCTAAACACTAAAAATGCGCAAAATTATATTTAAATTTGCATAACCATATTACTTAACCAATGAATTTTTACATCCAAAAATGGTGTTAGTGGTTTTTTTCAACAAATGTTTATTTAACATGGTGTTTTTTCGAAACCTAAATAAGCAAATCCATGACATGAAGCCAAGTATTGATTCAGGTTCAAATCACAAACATAGTAATTGTGATTCCACCATCTGATTTTTATTTTTTTAATGCATGTTCATGCATGTCGATCCAAGTTCCATGTTCATTTGAAGTTTGTACATAACAAGCATGTGACATTTTTCATCTAGTAATGCAAACTTACATCCTTCCTTTAGAATAAAAAAAGTAGGGATTTATTTGTTATCAAGACAACATTTTAGAAAATTTACACAAACGTTCTTTTATCAACATCATTTCCGATGTTCATTGTGTTTGCTTGAAATCTTGCAAGCCCAAATTTGGGTGTTTAGCTTTCCACTCACCAAATCATCTTGTGATTTCATATGGTTGTAAACATTTTATCTTCAGCATTATGCATTAAGTTGAGCCTCCCTCATGGCCTAACATGTCACATTTATTGAATAATGGTTGTGAAAATTGTAACCACGTAAAGGATAAGTTATATTACAATTGGCACTTGAAGGATGCAAACCCATCCTTAGGTGGGACTACTAAAAATGCCACATTTTCATTTTGTTAGACCCATTGAATTTGAAATAAATTATATATATATATATATATATATAATTTAAATAAGGATTTTAATTATATTTTCTTGTAAGTACATTTATTAAGGTGTATATATTTTGAAATTCTCATAAAATTAACATTTTGTATGTTGATGTTTAATCATTGCATTAGAAAAAATTCAAAATTGTAACATTGTTTTTTTTCCTTGAACTTTTTTGTCAAGAACACAAATTTGAAACATGCTTTTTGATGTTCATTAAAAAATAAAAATTTAAGATATTTTTATGGTATCTATTTGGTATTTTAATTAGGTAATTGATTGAGTTTGTATAATTGAGTTATGAATTTATACAATTCATGAATGTGATTCTTAAAAGGGCCATGACAATAATGAATACACATTTTGAATGATTTCCACCTTTTTGATCCCATAAAATTCAAGGTCGTTAAAAAAACATATTTATAGTTGTGAATTTTTTGAAGGAAAAAGCCTAGGAAAATTATTTGGATAATTAATTTAGGTCATTAACCATTTGTTAATATCACACAAGGAAAAGTTTGCTGAGAAATTTAGCAAAATGATTTCAAAAATACCATTTGAAAACAAAGGATATGAATAAATGTTTAACTAACAAAATCTTGACCAAATGCAATTTAATCTCAAACTATCATTTATGAACACAAGTACACTTAATTTCATAAATTTGGCATTCATGTTTTATTTTTCCATATACGTGTGTGTGTATAAAATCATTTTAACAATGGAAAGTCATCAATACCTGACAATCCATCAACCCAACTATTACTTCAAGGGAATTCAAGGGAATATAATTTTAATATTGGCTTGAGAATTAACAAAAAAAACTCTAATGACATATTTGAGATTTATAATGCATTGAATAATGAATTTTTTTAGTAATCAAACAACAAATAAAAAAGGCCTTGTGACAAAAACAAAAGTTTTTTTGGGGAAAAAAATGGCTATTTGTCATCACAATATAAGGAATTTGAACTTGCCATATTTAAACAATAGATTGTAGCATGTAGCCAAACAATAACATGATTCCTAATCATACTAATCTTTATTATGTGTAGCCAAATTTGGCTAAAGCCTCTTGTGGTCTATCACCAACCCATGACCTACATCACAAATTTAAAAAATATAAAATTGGTGTTGGATGAGAAACTCAAATTTGATTTCCCATTTAAGTTGTTATTTACATTACCCATATTAAAATCCTTTTGCTTTTGTTTTAAAAAAAATTGTACATATAACAACATGGTACATGAATATAATTAATCATCAAAAAATAAATTGAACTTTGGGAGTCTCCACAATTGTTCAACAAGTCAATTTTATTCTTTTGGGATGGGAATCTTTAATTGACCCATCTCAAAAACAAAATAAATTAAGATTTGGACAATCTCAAATGGACATGTAGTGATTTTGTGCTTTGGGTTGCTCTTATAACTTACAATAGTAAAACTTAGGACAAGGGACATGGAATAAAATGAAGAGTTATTAAAAACTTACACATTGAAAATTTGGTGAACAAGTTGGGAACCCCTTGGGAATTTGTTGAGAAAACCATGAAAACTTCATGGGACATAGTGATAACTTCATGGGAACACATTAAGAGCAACAAAAAAATTAACACCCTCATCCTCCCTCAAAAGAAAAATTATTTAAACCCTATGGGTGCATGTTACCTCACCTCATTGGGTGCAAGATTTTTCTGAGTTTACATGTGTTATTTGTCATTTTGGGCCCATACTAATGCTAGGGGCATGAATTATGGGTGTTTATTTTAGTGATGCAAAGAAGTGAAAGTGGGGATGTGAGGACCATGAAATTATGAGGTTATTATATTAAAAAAATCATCCCAACTATTAACTTTGAAGGGTGGGTCAACCTTTATTAGTGAAGTTCTTTAAATTTTCTACCTTTCATGTTGAAGGGTTGTCAAATTCATAGCCCTTTATTTTTTCCTATGTATGTGCGACAAATGTGTTTAGGATATTAAATCACGATCAATGATTAAAAAAATCATTGTAATAGAATAAGCCAACAAAACATGATGAAAATTTCAAACATCAATATGAATTTACATCCAATTCAATTACTTTTTAATGCTTCATGCCATTCCAAATATCAAATACTTCGCCATTCCATATCTTGCAACTCTTTTCCACATGAAAACATTTTTAAAAATGCATCCAAAGTTTTGAGTTTCATTCAACTCCTTATCATTTTTTGCCCATTTTTTATTTGAAAGACCTATGCGTGGTATTATGGAACATGCACGGGGGTGGTGTAAATAAACTGGAAACGAGGGTGCAAATACTAGAGCTATTTTAGGGTGCTGACTTCATCCTATTAATCAAAACCTGGCATTTCCTAGGCCAACATTTGCCACATGTTGAAGGGTTTGATTCACTTGCGGTAATGTACATTGTGCAGCTGGGAAAAACAAAATTGATAAAACATAATAGGGGGGGGGGGGGGGTTGTTTTTTTTTTTTGTAACCACTTTAGCCAAAACTTTTCCAAAGGGAAGGAAGGAAGCCATGATTATTATCTATGGCTACTGGTCCAGTAGGGGTGTTGCCCTTGATTTGTTTGTCTGCGTGGTGTACGCTGCCCCTATGGGCTCCAAACACGAGAGCGAATCCTTGTTCCAAAACCTGGTAGTAAATATTGTTGAAGTTCAAATTCTAGGAGGCGTAGTCCTATTGGGAGGGGATTTTAATGCGCGTATTGTAACTCTACCATATACCATTGACACTAGCGACCTTTGTGAACTATTATAGGCGCTTGAGCTCGTTGAAACTGAGCAACCAAACATTGTGGGTAAATGATAGAACTATGATGCCAGTGTTGGCGGCTGGGGCCATGAACTCCTAGACCTATGCTATGATGTTGGGTTATTCATCTTCAATGGCCGGACACCTGGTGACGAATCAAGGAAGTTCACTTCTTTAGCAAATGGGGGGTGTAGCACTGTCGATTATATTGTTGGCTCTTCTATAGTTTGGCAATCTGCTACACACCTCGAAGTGATAATAGATGACAATCACTACTACATAATGGGGGGAGACTTTGACCACATGCCGTTGCGCCTACGATTGAACATTGATTGCAACTTTGTTGAACCACAACATACGCTTGTAACAAATTTTTTTTTGCTTGGGTTCAAATATAATAAATCAAAAGTTGAAGATTATTAGATTGCCCTAACAACAAGTCTTGGAAACTTGTGGGTTATTGATTCAATTGGACATCTGGGGGCAGATAAGTTCATTGACCTATTGCAACACTGCATGGGTGTTGTAGTAAAGTCTATTTTCGGCAACAAGCCTTCGGGAGGGAGCTATAGAGAGAAACGTTGCCATAAACCCCGATTTGACACTGACTACCGTATAGTGAAACGTGAGTTGAAGCTTTGGTTGAAAGCCAACCCCAATTCACACGTTGTTAAACATTAGAAAAGTAAAATTAAAAATTTACTAAAAAGGAAAAAAAATTCTTGGGAAAGTATAAGAACTCAACATATGTGTGCACTTGCCAAGGTGGATGCATTCTTGTTCTAGAAAAAGTAACGACCAAGGGCACCTGTTGTGGACAAGATCAATGTAGCTATGCTTTTGGAAGGCTTTCGTGAATTAGATGGCCAGTCTCCACCACCCATACGGTTGCGAAATGATCATTTGGCTCAGGTGACGGTACCTCCACCTAGCCACACCCTGAACATAGATATCACACTTGTTGAGTTGGTCGAGGCGTTAAAAAAACTACAAAGGAACAAGGCAACTGGTTTGGATGGTATGAAAGTTGAATTCATTTTGGATGGAGGAGAGTTGTCACACATGCCACTATTAACAATGTTCAATTACTTTTTGGTAGAAGGCTTTCTAGAAGCCCTTTCCACTAGTGTGTCCACGTGCTTTTTAAAGGGGGCAATGCCTCTGAATTTGACAACTATAGGGGGATAAGGGTTGGGCTTATCCTAGTAGAGCTATTCATTATGATCCTTAACAAAAGGCTAAGCGAATGGGCTGAACAACATGGGTTGCGTGTCAAGGGTCAAGTTGGGTTTTGTAAAAATTACTCCACTATTGACCAATTCTTCATATTACGAACTTTGATAAAACAAAAGAAGGTAAAAAAGAAGCCACTCCATTGTTGTTTTGTGGACTTCAAAAAAGCATTCGATATTGTGTCGTGTGAAGTGCTGTGGCAGGTGTTGGCTGGCCTCGAGGTAGAGGGACATTTTTTGCAATGCCTACAAGCGATGTATGCCAAGGACATCATATGCATCAACCACCCAAACCAGGGTGTCACCTCTAGTTTTAGGTGCCAACAATGTGTGAAGTAAGGTTGCCTTCTTAGCCCCTTACTATTTGGGTTATATTTGGATGCCATGGAGGGGTGCTTGGACGACAGAGAATGTGATGCACTAGCCCTAACATATGTGCATGTATGGCTATTATTTTTTGTAAATGACCTCACTTTA
>Ga0116230_10008184_pt1 | contig 10329 bp, 10 predicted proteins | sample S1TSphfallax_3_FD_88678 | JGI IMG/M metagenome (GOLD analysis project Ga0116230, IMG submission 88678) | Host-associated microbial communities from peat moss isolated from Minnesota, USA - S1T2_Fd - Sphagnum fallax MG | ecosystem: Host-associated > Plants > Peat moss > Unclassified | place...
AAATAGCTTGGTTACAATGTTGCAAAAAATAACAAAAGTAGGTTAGCAATTTGTTACATCTATGATACAACCTATAATTTACAACATGATACAAGCTCTCACTCTTGAAATCATACATGATGCACCTAGAGGTTTCAAGATTGAAAGTGGACTCATCAATTTTTTAAGCAATACATGAATTAGAATTTCAATGTGGGAACAATTGCAACAATAAAACTTCCTACTAACAAGTGCAAGACATAAATTATAAAGTTTCTTACCTTGTAAAAAACTATGACATTACAACCTTAATGGTCAATAGTGGCCAAATTAGATTGTAGCTTATACGAATACCAAGAAAATAAAGGTACAAAACACATCAAGGTCTTAAGGATAGATGATAACTAATAGGTGGTGTTCATTTCATTTGCAAATGGATTGTTACGCCCCTCTCAAGTCATATTTACAAGTACCACATATTGAACCTTACCCCCAAATGCACATGAAAAATGAATGGGATTTTACCTTTAATCACAATCATTGGTAAACTTTGGGGACCATGAAAAGATTTGTTTATAGAATCTTGTTGCCATTTTTGCACTCACAAGTTGAATAATTGGCTTTGTTAAACAATTGAAGAAAGATTTGGTTGTTGGACTATTGGTCAATACACAAGATCAAAAAAAAATTACATTAAATGAAAATAAATCACCCAAACATTTTGGTCATTTTCATACCTACAAACTACACAAGTGAATTTAGCCATAATCTACCATCATAGAGATTAACAAAATTACACTTCCTAAATGTTAACTTGAGTTGTCCCAACAAGAGAAATTTATAAAGAAAAAGTTTTATGAACCTAAAATTACCTTTTAGGACATTTGCATGTTGCAAAATTTCCTTGGACAAAATTTGTGGTAAGTATAGATGGCAAGTTTCACAAGTGGGATGGAAGGTTTGTAGCCACACTGAAGGTGTGATAAATTCTTGTGCTCTAAGCTTGATGGGTTGTATACGCATTGTGGGGAGGAAGAAGGTGTTGGTAGATACCCCTTGTTGACATAAGGGGACAATTTTTCTTGAAAGTAATTACCAACATTAAAAAAATGAAAATTAGTTTGCTACCCAATTTTGGTTAATGGATGTTTTCTACCAAGTATGTGCGGGCATAAAGGGAGAGGAAAATAATAAAAGAACCTAGTTTGCATGCTACTTTTATATTATGAATCAAGGTCAACCAATGACATAATATGAAAGCTTGATGGGTTTGTTTGCATTTTTGAAGTTCAAGCACAACCCAAAAAACATTGGAGTGATTTATCTACATGGGAGATGGTTATGATATTATGTGACATTGTGATAAGCAAAATGAGAAAGGTTTTAAATGCTATCAAGTTCATCTCCATATTTGATGATGAGGTGATTGCAATGGACAACAATAGTTGGGTGGGGATCCATGCATATGTGCTTAAAAGATAAAAACAAATGCCCATTCTACTACCCCTTGAAAAGGTGACAATGTGTGCCTATACAACAAATTTGATCCAATTGTTGTTGCGTGCCCTCTTGAGTTTTGATTGTATGGATGTTCAAGTGGTGGGCTAGAAGTTAGTGTCATTTGGGATTCATGGAAGGTTTGTGTTTATTGGTGTACACAATGGAATCACCACTCAAATCAAATGTAATGTGAATTTTTTTTCTATCCATGTCCATTGTGTTGCACACTAGGTTGATTTGGCTATGAAGACTTATCTACCTAGTCATTGGTTGACAACAATGAGAAGTTGTTTGCTAAAATATATTCATATTTTTTGGGGAAGAGAATTCTTGAACTTGAAAAGCTTGTTACTTTGTTGGATAAAAAAACATTGAAGATCCTTTAAAATGTGAAGACACATTGGTTGTTAATGGCCTCTTTTGCTAAATGATTGTTGTTAAAATACAAAGCCCCCATCATGCATATGTTGACAAGTCAACTTGCATGTGATGTAGCCAAGGCCTACATCACCACGTTGCTCAATGTTTTGATTATGCTTGGTTTCCATTACCTCATGCCCTTGCTTGAATTATTTCATGGGTTCATTAAGATGGTTCAAGCTCGAGACATTTACGTTGTGGATTTTGTTGAAGCTATGAAACTTGTACAAGTGGATATATGGTGTTATTACAATGCAATTGAAATTGCATTCGAGGATGATGCATTTGTTGTCTTCAACAATGTGATCAACTTCCAAAGTGATGTTTTGCCATTAGTTTGGGCTATGAATTTAACTTGCCCTAAACTTGATGTTTTGTGGTGTGCACTTTGTGTGGGGACAAAATTGGCATGGCTACATGTTGATAATTTGCAAATTCATGAATGGAACCACTTTTTTCTAGTACATTAGGGGAGTAACATTTGGAAAGTCAAATGGCACAAAGGTTTGACATAACATCTCAACTTCTTGTGAACTACAATGTTGATTCCCAAATTGGGAACTCGTGAAAGCCATGGGCATTGTCTACCCGCATTATTGGGTGAAACATGATGTTGAAATCGCCTAAAGCATGTAATAAAAGTCTAGGCCCTTTCCTATTCATATCCTCAACATAAAATCAAAATTTATTAAAATAAAGATCACAAGATAGTGTTGTCATGACCAAAAGAGAGCATAGGAGATTTTCCGTGGGTGTTCAGTTCTACTAGACATGAAGATGTACGAACTCACTGGAATTTACTCATTATACCACTCATGGACTCATGATCTACATGATTACCTACTACCCCTGATGCTACACTTCATCTGAGCAAACCCACCAGCATTAGATTGCAAAGATGGCTACACACAACCAAAAAGACTCATGAACCATTCCTCTACACCACAACCTTAAGGCCTGATTTTGAGAAAGACTTGCACTTCCCCTCAAGTCCTAAGATGCCAACATTCACCCTCAAAGCATGCCCATTACAAAACAAAAACCCAAAATCAACACAAAAACACCTCAACTTTGCATTACGTCTTCCTCTTCTGCACACCTCTCTTGCTGCATAACATCTCCTTACTACCTTGATGCAACTATCATCAACTCCAACGAGTCATGTTCAGTATTATTTGCTAAATCCAGTCTAAAACATTCTCTCTTGCACTCTGAAGGGATATCTCTTTATGCCACAGCCCTGTGTAAACAGTACAGGCACATCACATCACACACTGAAGTCTTTAGCAGTAGTCATTTCTAGTGCAATTCACTGAGAGTAGATGGCAGTGCTAGTCTCATAACTTATAAGCAATCTGAGGAGTCACACCCTTTTCAAGTGCTTCCAATTCCTTGATTTCTCTGCAAATCCTCAGTCTCCTGCAGTTTTCATGATGTCATTATCTTCATCTTCTGAATTACATTTAACATACATCTCTGCAGCCTTTCATTTGAACTCTTGTACACATCCTCCTTCTATCCACTGGTTTATCCTCATGATAAGGCAGCTACAGATTTTTAAATTTCATGAAGATAGTTTTGAAAACCCATATCTCTCTTCACTTCTGCATTCCATTAACCTGTGCTGCCCTGGTTTCTTTAGTGAAGTTTTAATGAATTTGAAGTCCATCACAGTGATCACAGGTCATGGGTCCACTCTTAGAGCAGCCTAGAAATCTCAGGTTTTAGAGAAGCTAGAGAAACACCTTTGTATAAAGCAGCAGCATGTATAAAAAGGTCACAAAAAATACAGAAGACAGAATGCTGCTGATGGTTGCAAACAACTGCCAGCACCTAGTAGTGCAATTGGAGATTGACGTTTACAAGGCATTCTGCAGTTTGAAGATAGAGAGCTGTAGTTGAAATCTCAAAAAATTGAACAGCTTGCATTGCAGCCGGAAAGTTGTTATCAACATACCTTCCTCAAGAGAAAATTTCACTTGAGGCTCAGTCAGAACCTGTGGAATGGAGGGTACTTTAAGTACTTCAAAATATCTTCAACAAGAAATTTTTGGAAAGTCTTAAGATTCTTTAAATGAAGGTCAAATGCTCAATTTTGGAAAAAGCACCTAAAAACCTCACTGGAAAGATTAGCCTTAGCATTTGTATTTCAGTGTGGGGATCCTTGACTATCTCTTTCACAGGGTTGCTAAAACCTACAGTGCAGTAACTTTAGTGAAATACCTACTTTGTAGAATCCACATACATATTCAGCAATGCTGATACTGGGGGTTTGAAAGTTTTACTGCTGGTTTGAGGAGCTTTGGTGTCTCGCCAGGCACCACCTAACTCAATGGGAACCAGAGGCACAAGAGACTGTATTACATCAGTAATAAGGGGCCTATAGCTTGGTTCTGATTGCAGGCAGAGCTTCACAACAGCTGCTACCTGCACAAACAAGCACATTGACAAACTCAGAAAAACTCAGTTCACAAATTTCAATTGATAGCAGAAAAAAAACCAATGCCACTCTAAACCTTCCATTGTTTAAATACCCCAGCCAGTACCTGGTAGAGATGCTTCAAGTTGACTGTATCATGAAGACAAGGGTCAATGATTTCTAGAATCTTGGCTCTGTCACTCAGCACTGGCATTGCCTGCAAGGTCATTTTTCCATTTGCAGAATCAGGACGAATGCCAGCTCTCTGAAGCTACCAGAAAAGAAACCAACCTAATCAAATAACAATACTTATTCTAGTCATATTTACAGATGAGTTTCAAAGTGCTTGTCTTGCCCAGACAATACAGAACACAATGAACTTTGACAAATCATATCCTTGTTGGTCTGACTCAGGACTTACCCATGTAACCAGAGACTGAGATCCTAGAGTCATTGCTGAATCTACTGGTAGTCTTCCTGTCAGAAGCTCCAGCAGCACAACACCGAATCCATATACATCACTTTTCTCTGTCAAGGAGCCTTCAATCATGACAACTATGTCAGTAGAGCACACAAACTTAAATGCACCTCTTAAGATCCTTTGTCTCACCCCATCTTTCTCAACATTCTGCCCTCACAGTACCATCACTCAACTTCACATGGCAGAAATTGAGACAATGCTCTACAAAACAATAGTAAAATGTTTTATGGCAAATAGTACCATTCATCAAGTACTCAGGAGCAACATAGCCAAAAGTTCCCTGCACCTGGACACTGTTTTTGGGTGGGTTTCCCTCAGGGTTTGCAATGGCCAATCCAAAATCAGAAACCTGTAATCAATGGAGAACACCAAAGCACATAATCAGTGTCTAGAGACCAAAGAGTGAGGAAATGCAACCTTCTCCCACTTAACACTAAATACTTCATGAGACTTTCACACAGTCAATACAAACCTTGGCATTGAACCTGGCATCCAGCAAGATGTTGGAGGCCTTGAAGTCTCTGTGAATCACTGCAGGCTTGCAATGATCATGTAAGTGTTCCAGACCTCTGCCATGATACAGTCTTGAGTCAGTGGATATGCCCAAAGAAACCACCATACAGATTCTCATGGTATGTTCTTACAATGTCACAATGCTCAGAAGTGGCAACAAGACAAGATATGGAATACTTTATAACAGATATCAGAACAACAAAAGTGGAGAGAATTGTGAAGCCCAAAGCATTTGTGGGACTGGGAGATGTAAATCATCAAAACAGGAGATGTCATTACCGCGCTGCCTCAAGTGCAATCTTGAGTCGGAGATGCCAGGAGAGCCCAGACCCATGTGAAGGACCTGCATTTGCTTACAAGCTCAGTAAGGATGGCCATGATTCACCTTTATCCAAACACACCGAGGTCACACTGCAGTCAAACAGTGGCCTAACAACAGACATCACATGAAGGAATTGACAGCAACAACAGAATCAACATGTTAGATGTGAATGCAGGTCAGGTTTCTCTTTTCTACTTCCATCTTCAGGCTGTAGAAAGAAGAACAAATTTAATCAGAATGGACATGTGAGAACAACTGGGGCATAGTGCAGAAATCAGTTTGACATACCATGGAGCTGATCATGTAGGGAACCATTATGCATTAGCTCATAGACTAGCAGGTGCTCGGGCCCATCACTAGAGAAACCCAGAAGAGCCACCAGATTTGGATGCCTGATCTTGCTCATCAGATCCACCTCTGCCTGTATGCCCCATATGCCACATGAACTGATTGCATTGGTAAACTTGCAGATATCAACATGGACAAAAAGTGCTGGGGAAAGAAATCCACCTGAAATGCATTTTCGCCCTGCTTCCCATTCTTTTCAAGCCTCTTCACTGCAGCAAAGATGCCATAATCAAGGTTTGCCTTATATACATGACTAAAGCTCCCCTCCCCCAGAAGATTGGAGGAGCTGAAGTTGTTGGTGGCGTTCTGGAGTAGAGTATATGCAACTCGACATGCTGACAAGGGCAACCCTCCTTCTGCAATGGTTCGCTTGGAACCCAACCATGACCCATTTAGCTTCAAGCCTGTGTGCGGCAAAGCAAGCTTTCAGGTGAATTTGTCATGATGATTTTGTACAACAACCCTCAGAGCTAATAGTAGTTCAAGTAAATTTTGTTGCCATAATCAAGCATGCATCTCTGTCTCAGCACAAGAAAATCATAATATACCAACAAAGGTTTTCACGTACTTGACAGCTCTCTTGAGAGCTCCATGTCAAGGTGAGGTTGGAGTGTGGCTTGGTTAGTCCAGACCAGCATACGGGAACTGCTTTTGTGCCCCTTGCCCATTCTACAAGCCCTATACAAGCAGACCAAGACTGCCAAGAACAGCAAGGCTGCAGGGACTAAGAGGAGCATGAGGAACCATCTGTTGCTAAGTTTGTGTACCATCATCCCTTGCACAATCATACCTGCGAAGAAATTCAACAAGATAACACATCCAGATGTAGGACTTTGTCTTGATTGTACAATCATTACACATGATTCCTTCCATTCATAACTTGCCCCAAAAATATGTTCACTCTTCTTGATTCAGTTGCAGCAGATTTCAGGTGGAAAATGAGAAAGGAATTATGATCACAAGTCTTTCCTTCAGACATACCATTTGAAGCAGAATTCATCTGTTGACTTGCTGAATCTTTTGGCCTCTGTGCAACTTCCACTGCAAGTGGACGCTCACTTAATGACAGTGACTTCCATGATGAAAAGAGAGACAGCTTGTTGTTGGGACTCGTTGGAATAACAAATATGTTTTTTTCAGTATTTGAAGTTGCTTGCAGTGGAGGAGGATTGCCATGTAGCCAAGACGAATCCTTGGTAATTGCAGCCACGACAACTGGGTGTGGAAAGTGCCTGTTTTGAAAAGCGAAAAATCGTGGTCTGTAGGCGGCTACTCTGTCAATTTTACCAGAGGCCAATATACTGAAGAAAACAACAGTTGCCAACAGGTGGGCCGTGATACCAGCCATAGCTCCTTCAAACTCTTAATATCATGTCAAATGAGTCTCTTCCAAAGTGAAGTCTCCGTACTGCAAAACCAAAATCGGATGCCTTCTCAAACTACAATGTGTCGCAGTAGAATGTTCTAAAACATCAGGAGACTTCTCTCATGTGTTTTCCCCTCCCTCTCTCATAATCATATGTAGATAAAAGAGATGCAGAGTCTAGCAGAGGATCTAGAGCAGTGCAGAGAGGCTAAGGTGCCATCCTGCTCCTGTATACATTTGTTCCACATAGATAGATATCGTCCTTTTGCCCGCCAATTCTCTTGACAGACAAACACATCCTAAAGGCACAAGATAGAGGGAAAAGGATAACGACGGAGAAAGAACTTACATGGAACTCCTTTTGAAAAGCTTTCCTAAACCTCGCTTCCTGTTCGTGGCGGCAAGGATTTTCTTCAGAGTGGTATGAGTATTGGTGCTCATATTCATGCTTGGACTGCAACCTCCTCAGGACTTCGCCATACAACGATTGAAGCGGGAAATAGACATGGACATGCTCATCGCAACCGTGTTCCAACACCAACTATTTATTGATGAACACACAAGAAAACAGAGCTTCTGCCGAAGTAAGAGACATAAGGCCAAAACACAAGCTATATGCACAACAGACCCGCAGCTATACACAACAAAGAAGAAGATATCAGCAATGAATGAAGAAGACGAGCAAGAAAAAATGTGTTTCTGCAATCCAGATGAAGAAAGCAAATGGTCCCGTACCAATTGCAAGCTCAAATGCTAATCAATTTGAAAGGAATGAATAAAATCTTGCGTACATGGCTCCTAAATATACCCGCCTCCTTCCAGGGTTTTTTTTTTTCCAATTTTGTGATGTTGCTCACAGTTGCAAATTGCGCTCAGTTTGTCGTTTTTCCGTTTTCAAATTCCTCAAGTAGGTCCACTGGGGAGGATCCCAGCATTAACTAGCATTAAACGGCGAGTGTCCTACCTGGGCTGTAGCATTTTTGCAAAAGTGCTGTTACAAGTGGTGAGCTAGGAAGTGCCTAGGTCTACATGTGGCTAATTTAATTCTTTTTATTTCCAAAAAATAGAGAAAATCCTTTTTAAATCACAAAAAAAAATCATGCTTTTTTCATTTTCTGTAAAGCAATTCGCCAAATTGCGAAATTTCACCACCAGAAAAAAAACACTGGTGACAATCATTGAATTTTGTGGTATCCAAAATATGAAAGTAAAAAATCTTAAGCAACCTTTCATCTTGTACGCAATTGTGACTATTTTTGACGTTTTTTAATAATACTAAGAACTTCTAGCGAATTCTTTTCCAAAAAACAAAGGAATTCTGAACAAAATATTTTCAAAAAACTATTTTTCAAATTGGTGAAAATTTGGCCAAAAAAAAAAATCATACAAGGAAAATCCCCAGGTTCCCACCAGAACAGTTTCGCACGCAATGCTCAGCAGCACCCACCAATGCACCATCAAGGATGGATGACATGTGATCAGGAAACAGTTTTCTGTTGGGTTCCAGTTCCCTAGCTAATCATGGTGGTTAGCTCAGTTGGTTTATTTACTACCTACCAACTAGGTAGGTAGTAAAAGCAGCCCCTACCTACTATGGATAAACTATCTACATACCTAGTAGTACCCTATTTTGTTACCTACCTGTCTATATGTTAGACCTAATTGTTATAGAATGGGTTACCAAGATGAAACTGGGTAGTAACTCAGTTGAGGAGGTCATCCACAACTGAGTCATAACAGGCATCCAGTGGATGGTGCACTGGTGGGTGCTGGTTCACTGTGGCCCAAAGTACAGTGCCTCTCATCGAAAGCGCACAGAAACAGGCATAGACAAATTCACCTAACACAAGGGTACACGCCCCAGAAAACCACCCACTCGTGCCACAGCACGTATCAATTTGAAAAAACAAGGTTGCTGGAAAAACAAAGGAAAGAGGTAGGTACTATGTAGAAAATAGTGTGTACATATAATAAGTCCAAAGACTACTAATACTTATATGGTGGGTAAAAGCCCAAGCCTATGGGCTTTACCGGAATAAGAACTCTACAAGGCAGAGTTCAGTGTGATTGAGTGTGAGCCCGCATGGCCATGCAGCTGTGTTCATGTTGCTGGCACACTTTACAATGTTTTCGTGAAGCCTTCCTCTGCAAGCTTTGTGGAAAACATCAAGCCCACAAGAGAAACAGATGAAAATTTTCATCCTGTAACAGGACATTGCAATGCAGTAAAACAAAAACAAGTTCCCTAGGTAACAATTGAGAGAGAATAAGTTCCCTAGAATTAAAGTACCTAGGCAGGTTGTAAACTAGGTTAGATAGGTTGTTATGTTGCATAGATAGGGAGAAATGCATTGCCCATTTCTGCCATTTAAGACTGCCATAAGGCACTTGATAAGCATAGTTCTTAAAAACATCAGACACTTGGTTCTGGTATATAATCAAAATTCTCAAAATTTTTAAAATACAAATAACCAGTTCATTCACTGTTCTTTCATTGATACTGTCCATTTTTTGAAGGCTTTTGAAATAACTAGACAAACAGTTCTTTGATTGTGATTTTTCAAAGAACCAGAATCAACGATTCTCTGCTCCAAAAATAATTTAAAAACCATACTGACAATTATTTATAAATTAAAATAATTGCAAAACATTAGTATGAACCTTTATATAACTAGTCTTGGGTCTTCATAATTTAGTACTTCTATAAGGTTTTCTCTTAGGCCTGCTCTACACTAGGAGTCAGGGCCAAAAAAACTTGGGGCCAACTTTGAGCATTTTTGGGTTGCAGATTGGCCCCATGTTACTAATAAATGCTAGAACATTGACGTCAGAATATTAATAAATGCTGGAACATTGGCCCCAGGGGTTGCGAATTGACCTCCCAAATTTGATGGTATCCTTTTTTGAGCCTTGGGTCCAATACAAGGCCATAAAGTTCAGCATTTTTTAGTAGCCTGGGGCAGATTGAAAAGTTTTTTTCT
>Ga0116230_10008188_pt1 | contig 10328 bp, 6 predicted proteins | sample S1TSphfallax_3_FD_88678 | JGI IMG/M metagenome (GOLD analysis project Ga0116230, IMG submission 88678) | Host-associated microbial communities from peat moss isolated from Minnesota, USA - S1T2_Fd - Sphagnum fallax MG | ecosystem: Host-associated > Plants > Peat moss > Unclassified | place: USA...
AGGGTTTCAACTTTCGATTGCTAGAAGGGACCCAAGAAAAGAATAAAAATCATCATATATTTTTGTATTTGCTTTTGAGAGTGTGTAGAAGGAACAATTACACATTTGGATAGCTTCATATCTGGTTTATAGCTGGGTTTGGCTAAATCTTCCTAGGGATGATGGCCACTTTTCCTACAAATCTTCCTAGGGATGATGATTGCCACTTTTTTTACATTCTAAGGAAGATACCCACTTTAGGTTCAATATAAAAAATTCGAAAGTTTTTTTAAAAAAAACTTTTAATGAAGGTCTTATTCACCCAGGCCATTTTGACTTCATAGTGAAATTTTTAAAAGGATAGTACAAGGTGATAAGGAAGGAAGGGCGTGAGAGAAGGGGGAGGAGAAATGATTAGAGACGGGAAAGAGACAAATGTAAACATAATGAAATGCAATTATAAATCACAATCTAAGGCATCCTTTACAAGAAAAGTGGATTGTTCTCTTAAACAAAGAACATCACACCATATCGTGTCACTTAAAAAATAATGCTATCTATCATCATTGGTAGTAAATAGTACATTGGTAATTTCACACATGTTAATCAAATAATGAATTGAATTTGAAATTTTCACAAAGATTCCAATATTCCCCAAAGATTCAGTACCTTTCCTTGACCAAATTTTTTTTTCTTTTAGAGGGAAGTGGGATTATAGAAACTAAAAAAAAATTGAAAAAAAAAAAAACCAAGTTTTGCAAAATATTCGAACTTTTCCAAAAAATAATATAATTAATGTGGAAGGAAGTGCCAAGGATAGATAGATATGTATGGTGTATATGTATTATTGTGTTGGTATATTAAAAGCAATGGAGAGACAGTTATAGAGTTATTGCAGTCAGGCCATTTTCTGAAGCAAAAAATGAACAGATAGAGGAGGGCTTATAAATACGGCTGGGGCTGCAGGGTCCTCTCTAGACGGTGTTAGGTGCTTTTCTACTTACGCCTTCATTTTGGCATTTGATTATTGGTGTCTGCGGCAAGCAGCTGACGATGTCTGTTGTCAGCTTGCGCCAGCGCTTGCTTCCTCGCTCGCTCGCTCGTTTGTTTGCTTGCTGCCTGTTTGCCTGCCTTCCTTTCTTCCATCCCTGCCTGCCTGTTGTTGCCGCCTCCTCCTCCTCCTCCTCCTCCTCACAGCTCCAACCACATAGACAGGCTCCTCAGCCAAGCTTCGCTCTCACACTCCTCCCAGTATTAAAGCAACTGGAGCTCCACTCCTCCCATTGCTGCTCCTGTTCAACTCATGGCTTGTATGTGATAGACAGACACACTAACAGAAAGAAAGAAAGAAAGAAAGGAAGAAAGCGCAAGAGAGAGAGCGAAAGAGAGGGCGAGAGAGAGCGATGGTCTATATATTGAGCTTTCAATAGTGATGTTTTCATTGTAGCTGTGGCGCCTGCAGCTGCTCATGTGAGAGAAGAAACGAAATTATAAACAGCTGGTAAGTTTCTGGAGCTCTGTTATTACATGTGTGTGTTGTGTGTGTGCATGTGTCGACTCTCTCCCTCTCTCTCTCGACTCTCGCTCATAGATTTGTACTTGTGTGGACAGCAGCTTGTGACCGAGTAAAGCACGTCGTCGTGGAGTTGCGAAATTATATAATCTTAGACTGTTGTTTTTTGTTGTTGTTGCTTGCTTGCCGGTATTGGGTGTGGCACTCATGTATAATCAGCAGCTAATTTAATAGAAGAAATCGATCCAGGCTTTCACATGACGAGCACGCGGGAGAGAGAGCGAGAGAGAGAGGTTTAGGACTCGAGCAGCGGCTTTGAAGCTCTAGTTTCCAGTTCTGCAAGAGAGCAGCTTTCAAGAGTTTTCCTGTTGATTGATCACACCAGGCGCTGCGCGGCCGGTAGACAGAATTAGTAGTGTGCTATCTAGCTAGAGCTGCCAATTGTGACGCCGGATCAGACAAGATCCCCTAATTCAGGGCTGTGTCGATGGGCATGCACCTGGCGCATTGTGGTGTATCGTATTCCAGTTGCGACTTCAGCGCGTACATTTCTAAGACTGCAGCTGCTCGTAAATGATCAAATTTACAGCTCCCTGGCTGGGTGCGCTCACAGCGACAATCTTGGATATTTGACTCCGTAAGTACTCGTGCTTAAATCTAAACTAGTAATTTCCGTCCGCAGATATATAAAATTCCTTCTAAGATTTCCAGCGTCGACTTGTGTGTTGCTGCATCTTTTTCCAACACCAGCTGCCTCTCGTAGATCTATACAAGTCTCGCTGCGGTAAATGCAGCTCATTAATCTTTAGTTTAACACTAGGAGACTCGCCACACTACCAATTGGGGTCGAACTCATGCACTGTCTCCGGCACCGCAGCGCAAAGTGCTAGTGCAGCTGTAATCCGAAGCACCTTTTGTTTGTGGCAGCTTTGATTCTTTTTCATGAATCTTGTCAGTTCTTTCTCTTCGGTTTAGATAGAATTTGGTGACGGTTTCGAGTCTCTTTGAAGCTGCTTTTGCAAAAGTATTCTTCTTGTTTCTGGTCAATGAATCCCTTTGGCTGCAGCAGGTACACGACCTCTAGTGTGGAGGATCTAGAGATCATGAGTCCTCGACAAGGCAGGCAGGCATGCAAATCCTGGAAGCTAATTCTTTAGTGTAACTTTGTCTTTTGTTGCCTGCGGCTGCTCCAGCCCACAGTCATGGGATTAAGAATACTATGTGCAGAATCTGAAGCTCTTCAAGTTGAAGAAGATTTCAGTTTCTTCCTTATCGATGAAGTGACCCATGTAGAGGACCATGGAGATTGATCAGCGAAGAAGTCGAAGGGTTACAGTAGTGCCGCGGATCATGCCTGCAGATCAGTACAGATGAAGTACATGCTGCAAGAAGCTGCACGCAGTCGAGTCGAGTGTCGAAGCTCTAGATCTCTCAGCCATCGAACTCGCTGATCTAGCTAGTCTCTGCAGGTGATCAAGATCAACTGCTGATCAACACTGCTCGAGAATTGTTGTGCGGCGACCAGCTCGTGGGTAATTGATGTCCAGGATTGATCCTCGGAAACTAGTACTGTGGTGGAGGTGGCGGGGGACTAGCTGGGGGAGCGCGCGCGATCGAGCATGGCTTTAGTTTGCCCTAATCAACCACGAGAGACATTAGGGCATGTTGTTGTGCTTCCGGGTTCTGCCATGATCTCTCGACTGGGCCTCTGCGCGGCGCATGCAGATCATCATGTAAACACAGCCTCTAGCGATCATCCTGCTGCACATGAGCTAGCCGCCAGTGGAGATCAGCAGTTGCAGCAGTTTTGCATGGCTGAAGATTCGTCCACCACTGTCTCCTCCGGCTCCACCTCCTGCCACAATTACTCCGCCGCCTCTGCAGCTGCGCCTACTAGCTGTGCAGGAGGATCAACGGGCCCAACAAGCGCAGGAGGAATATGGCCCAGTTTTTCTTCTTCCGCTCTCGCGCGGAGTTCCAGCTTCGTCCCTAGTGCATCGGCTGCAGCATCTACCAGCTCATACGGAGACTGGTCATCGATGCCGCAGTTTCCTCATCAGTCTGCTGCTGATCGTACTCCATCGGCTCCAGTGCCTGCTGCTTTCAATCTTGGCATTGCTGCTGGTCACGCATCTGCCATGACTCCATCTACCTCTTATCTCCAGTGGAGTTCTCCTTTCTCCAGTGTTCCTGCATTAGCTGCTTCTCATGATCAGACTGGAAACCGACTCTTCTACCCAAATTCGAACGCTGCTGCACAACCCCGGCCCGACGTCGTTGCTATTCGGTCGACGACAGGAAGTCTGGCAAGCTGCGATACTTCCTCATGGGGGGAGCTGCAGCTGTCGAGCGTGGCAGAAGCTGCAGGTAGCTCAGCTTCTGCTTCCCACCAGCAGCGATTCCTCGGTGTCGCTGCTCCTGCTGCTGCTAACCAGTACGAGATTCTTCCGTCGCGAGCGTCTGGAGGATTTAGCAGCTATCATGCAGCAGCTGGCCAAAGGGTCGTCGAGACTAGAACAGCTCGTCAGGGGGAGGACGACATGCAGCAGGTGCAGGATGCAGAGGTCGATACGGTTTCTGCATGGGTGGATGGGAGGATTGGAGAGTTGATGGCAGCCATGCCTGGCGTTCCTCTTCAACATCTGTTTGCGAAGCTTCTTGAGGTTTTGGAGCCTTGCAATACGCAATTAGAGAAAGTAATTGCAGCTCGATTCCACGCGCTCAGCAGCTCTGCAGCTGGGAGTCCTCATGAAGCTGCTGCAGCCGGGTCGAAAATCCAGAAGCAATCGCAAGCTCATGTTGCAGGTTCTAACAAGAGGATGCGTGAGAATACGAATGACGACTTGCATGCGCGTGAAGAACGCGACAATCAAGTGTTGCAGCTCCAAAGAGATCAGCATCGTCTCGCGGGACGAGCTGTAACAGCAACAGCAGCTTCGTCTCACCCCCTTCAGAGCTGCAATCCCCCCTCCCGACGCAGCAATCAACTCACCGCAGCAGCTCCGCACACTAGTGGTTTCAGTCCTCTTCCTCCTCAATCTCTTCCTCTTCTCCCACCCATGATGCAGCAGACGGACTCCGAAAATTTTGCAATTAGGCCACAGCTGCTTCTTGATGAAGCTCCAGCTGGTTCCAATCTAGCTGCAGCTTCTTTGCAACTGTCGCTGGATCCCCGGAACGTCGAGATGAATCTGTTGCCAGACCTACAGCAGCAACAACGACATCAGCTGCATGAGCTGCAACAACCACCGCAGCAGCAGCTGCAGACGCATCATCATCATCATCATCATCATCATCGCCAGCTGCAGCATGAGCAATTAGCTGCTAGAAACTCACAAAACTACAGCTCTCCAAGTGCATTGCAACAGCTGCCTGCAAGTACAGAACCGCGCCACAGCAGCTATGGCAGCCAGGCTTCAGCTTACGTGAACCAAGATCTGCACACTGGCGCAGAACAGTCCCGCGCTTATCAGTACAATCTGCACGAGCTACAACCTCCTCCGGCAGCTCCAGCTGCAGCTCCCCCAAGCTCCAGTACTACTAGCATGTATCTTGTGTCGGAAACAGCTTACGACGAGAAAGGACTGGAGCTTCTAGCTCTTCTCTTGCAGTGTGCGGAGGCAGTCTCGGCAAACAACGTCGAGGAAGCGAATTCCATTCTACCGCAGTTGACCGAGCTTGCAACTCCCTACGGAAGTTCGGTACAGAGAGTGGTGGCTTACTTTGCGGAAGGGATGACGTCCAGGCTCTTCGCGACATGCATAGGCAGCAACATCTGGGAGTGGGAGTCATCGCCAGCAGCATCACCAGCAGGAAATATCATGCAGAGAATCAGCAATCACAAGATAGTGTCTGCAGTACAAGTCTTCAACGACATTTGTCCTTTCGTGAAATTCTCGCACTTTACGGCCAATCAAGCAATCGTGGAAGCTTTCGAAGGAATGAGCGAGGTGCATATCATCGACATCGATATCATGCACGGCTTACAATGGCCGGCACTCTTTCACATTCTCGCGTTACGACCCGGAGGACCGCCACAATCCGTGCGTATCACGGGACTTGGAACTTCCATGGAGCTTTTGGAAGCTACGGGGAAGAGACTTTCCGATTTCGCACAGACACTCGGTCTTCCCTTCGAGTACATCGCGGTCGCGGATCGGATCGGGAATGTGGACCCCTCCGCATTGAAAGTGCGAATGGGTCGTGATGCTTTGGCTGTGCATTGGATGCAACATTCGCTTTACGATGTCACGGGTTCTGATCCTCAAACCCTAAGTCTTCTGCGACGGCTGTCTCCCACAGTGATCACTCTAGTGGAACAGGATCTGCGACACGAAGGGAGTTTTATCAACCGCTTTGTCGAAGCTCTTCATTACTACTCTGCTTTGTTCGATTCTTTGGGTGCTACGCACGCCGATCAAAGTACACAACGACATATCGTGGAACAGCAGCTTTTGTCTTGCGAGATTAAGAACATTCTGGCTCCCGGCGGACCTGCGCGTCGTCGCAGCAGCAAGAGCACGACGACAGGCGGCTTCGGCGGCGGTGGTGGACGGCAAGCAGAGCCGACGACGACGAGGTTCGGGCAATGGCAACAGGAGCTTCGTCAGGCAGGTTTCAAGGCGGTTTCGTTAAGTGGTAAGGCTGCAACGCAGGCGGCGCTCCTGTTGGGTATGTTTCCGAGTGATGGGTATACGCTCGTAGAGCAATCAGGAACTCTGAAGCTTGGCTGGAAAGACCTGTGCCTCCTTACCGCCTCCGCTTGGAGCTCCTGTAATTGACAATTATACATTTAAAAACATGCTCTTTACATAAATTCTCATTTGTCAAATCAACTTTTGTGATTCAAGGGTTTTTTATAGGGTTTAACTAGTAACTTGATCTTCTTGCCCACCTTCACCCACTCACTCTTTTTTTAATTTTTCCTTCTAAGGTTTCAGGGGTTTTCAGAGTTTAGAGTTTAAGTGACTTAATCTTGTCCACCATTTAGTCCATTTAATCTTTTTTTTTTAAAGTGTTTTAGGGTTTAAGGTTTAACTAACTCGATTTTGCCAGGCATCAACCACTCGCTCAATCTTTTTTTTAAAAGGGTTTAGGGTTTAACCAACTTGATCTCGCCCACCACCCTTGCCCACTCACCTTGTTTTTCTTTTTGTGAAAGTAATGGCCTAAGGTAAGGTACCGCCTTGCCCTAGTAGGGCCCTAATTTCAAGAATGTATCTCACCCCTTTCCTTTCTCCCTGACCCACGGGCCTTGCTTTTGGGCCCCCTTCCTGGGAATGTCCCCCCCCCATGGGCCTTGCCCTTGGCCCCCCCCCCCCAATCTTGGGAATATCCCCCACCAATGGGCCTTGCCCTAGGTGGGGTTAGGAATGTACCCCACCCATGGACCTCGGAGGGTAATGTTCAGTGTTGGCTGGGTATGGATTTTGACTCGGGTAAAACCATATCATTTTTTGTCAGGTCTGGGGCAGGGTATGGAAAACTAGATTGTCGAGTATGAATTTTGATGAGAACTGGTCAATTATCTTACCTCTCTAATATTAACTGCCAAGACCATGTTGGTCTAGTATCACTATGGAAAAATTTAAGCAGGTCATTTGTCCCAAACCCTAAATCCTAAGCCCCTTGTGTCACTAGGGTAACCCCCTAGTAGTCAGAAACCAGAGCTTACAAAAAAATTCAACCTAAACCATAAAACTTGTATTGACATCATACTCAATGGTTTCAAGGTTGAGTATTTAGAAAAATTGACCCTTTTGTGTAACGGTAAGGTATTAGGTGATGTTTTTGAAAAAAAATTGTATTTTGTGCATGAGGGCAAAAGCACATTATGGTGTAATACTCCAACATACATGTAATACCTATTATTGTGTAAATTATTAAAATAACATTATAAATACATTGTAAGCAAGATAATTACATTACACAACTCATACAACAAGGGTAAACAAAATTAGTTTTTTTAAAAAATAATTATCAATGATAAGTAATTGTATCCATGGGCCTTACCTTAGGTCCACCATTTTGGAAATGTCCCTCACCCACGGGCCTTGCCTTAGGGCCCCCATTTTGGGAATGTCCCACACCTATGCTTCCCATTTTGAAATATTCCCCACCCATGGGTTACCCATTTGTAAAGCATGAAGTAAACATTGAACATCCATTGCAAACCTGTTATGACTCAGTTATGGATGAACTACAACCCTAAACCCTCCTAATTCCCCTTCCCACTGCCTATGTAAAGTCTGGCAATATCATACCAAAGGAGGTAGGAAATGTAAGTGATTATGGTGTACTTAGGTGAGTGAGTACATAAGATACTTGATGGCTACTAGGTAGGTAGATGCATGTGAATGGGTTAGTAAATACAACACAAATGTGTTTCCTGTCCACAGACCATCCATCCATGCATCCTGCATGGTGTGCTGTTGGGTGCTGGTTCACTTTGGCCCTTTTAACTAGAATGTGTCTGCCATATCATGAACAACTTGAAGGTGATCACATGACGCCAAGATACAATTGATGATACCTTTACACATGTTGACATGATTTGAACTGAATTTTTTGCATGTGTGTCTGGACTTCAATAGATTGTAAGCGGTTAGTAATATAACAAATATATTTTGGAATGTGCCCATAAAGAGAATATCATTAAGTTGCATCCTAACAAAAGTACCATTCATTAGCCAACCTTATAAGCACAAAGTAGTACCATGATGATGATTGATCCTCTAATTTCAGAATTTGAATGCAAACCTTTTTGTTTAACTCTCACGACAAAAGATTATGCATTGTAAGTTTTGTAACCCTATCATCTCATAACCCAATGTATGATCTGATCACAATCAGCACTTATGCGTAGTTTTGGTGCTGTAAAATGTATATACATGCTTTTAATCATCAAGTAAGCAAAACGTGTAAATATTTTGCAGTCTTTGATGACATTGGGGGCAGCCATCTGGTGAACTCCCACAAATCCTTCTATCGGGTGTGCAAAGTTTCTGCCAAATTTGGATGTCATGGTTTAATGGTCTGCCAGTCCACAGCTAACTAGAAGCACCTGACACAGCTCATATTTAGGTCAGTGCATCACCTGATCGCTACTCTAATGTCTGTTTTGTTCTCTTCCAGCACCATGGAACATAAACATGTGGGTAGCTAACAAGATCATGCAGGGATGATGGAAAATCTACCAAACTTGTATCAAACCCAATTATAAACTTTTGGGCCTGCAAGTTAGAACTTTAATATTGATGCCTCCTTAACACCTTCAGTGTTTTCCAAATGTACATTTAGACAAGAATTCACTATAAAAACATCCAAAACATCCCATAGCTTTTACTAGCAAAGTTCCCAAAGTTTGCATCCCTACATAAAAAGTTTGCAAAATCCTACATATGCCATCAACTTTGGATGTCATTGGGGAGTATGGGAACTAATTGTGAGGTCAAACTTTCGCATTTTCATGTAGACATCATCCTTGGGAGTTTTGGCACGAAAAAGAGAAATAATTGTGGAACTTTTGGGTTTCCAATGATGACTTTGATAGAACTCCAAAGGAACAAAATTTGGGGGTTTTTTTTGAAAAATTAGCAAGCATCAATAATAACACCAATGAGTTCAAACTTAATAAAGTTATATATAATGGTGAACCCAGTTTGACACTAGTTTGAACCTTTGTTTCTCATCTCATGCCCAGTTGGAGTAAATTCATAAAGTCATTTAAAATGGGCAGCAATATTCACAAATTGGGGACCAACTCATGATTTGACAGAATTTCACTATTTGAGATAATAAAAGGCAGGTATAAAGGTAGGGTGCTTGGACCATTTGCCTTGGGCAACAATAAAATTGAGGTCCAAACTCCATTTTTGACTTTTTGGAACAATAGGGAGTTTCATCCCCTGTTTTTCATTATGTTAAAAGTCATATCCTTGCAATTTTCACCAAGGCCCTTGTTTTAATGAAACTGGGGATTCTCGTTGCTAGTTCTGGCCACTTTACAAATAACATTAATATTGACAACGTTTACTCTGGTGATCAAGTACTCAAGCTTTCAAATAAAATCTTTATTGAAGAGTGAGTTAATTTTCCAAGCTCTTCAATACAAAGGCCCGATCCATGTATTACTCCTTTCTTTGCTCCCCAGATAAAGGGCCTTTGCAACAAGGATAGGTAAAACAGGAATTAGACCATTAACTGTCCTTCTCATAAAAATTATAGCAAGTTTTTTGGTAAATCCATCCTTTTTCCCATTTCTAATTGTTCATTTTGAATTAAAGAAGATTCCCAATCAGGGTAAAATAATAATTTGGTTGATTGGCCCTTCAGTTGATACAAGGGGGGTCCATCAAACTGAATGCTTGGTGGGCATGTCTGCTATGATATTTGCAGGGCATGTGATGAGGTCCTCGTATGATAGCATTTGAATTTCCAAAACAATAAAAAGCTGCAATAACTTAGTCAGTAGCTGGAGCCTGGAAGGATGAAGTGCAAGTAGAACAATTCTACTTAGCATGCCCTCAATTCCAAATGAGGTCTACAAAGTACGTGGTACTTTTGTGAAGGATATGATGTACCCTCGTATGAGCTGTGATAGAGGCACTACTTGTTTAACCAAGTGGTCCCAACCACATGGTCCATTGTAGTGTGATATGTACCGCAAGATGGTACTCGAAAGGTGAAGAGGCTCATATTTACAATTGATGGGTTGGCAATCACTTTGCTCTCTCTCTCTCTTCCTTTCTTGAGACAAGAGATACTTGGCTCTATACCTTTGGTTTACATGCCATCAAGAAGAGTTGAAATTGTACACTCCTATACAGGAGAGCAC
>Ga0116230_10008189_pt1 | contig 10328 bp, 7 predicted proteins | sample S1TSphfallax_3_FD_88678 | JGI IMG/M metagenome (GOLD analysis project Ga0116230, IMG submission 88678) | Host-associated microbial communities from peat moss isolated from Minnesota, USA - S1T2_Fd - Sphagnum fallax MG | ecosystem: Host-associated > Plants > Peat moss > Unclassified | place: USA...
GTCTCCAAATCTCAATGCATTGCCCATATATGTTAACCATTTATTTCAAGGACCAAATGTTGACCTCCAAAATTAAGATTAGGTATCCATTTCATTTGAATGTTTTCATGCTTACATTCAAGCAATGACTTGAAGGCCTAGAAGGGGTTTGTAATAAAGTTGGAAGACTATTCACAATACATGTTGTATAAATCACCATGGAAAACCTTGATAATAACCATGAGGTTGCACACAAACACATCTCTCATTTGTGCAAACCTAATCAAAACATGCATGGATTTTAACAAAATTAAAATACAAGAAAGTCTCAACTAAATTTAAAGGTCACATAGATGTTCATAGTTCATCTTTGCTTGTTGGTTTTTAGGGTTGTCTAACACCATATTCACCAAGAACACTCAATATTTTGTCATTGATATTTTAGTAAAGCCCAATATTGAGATCAACTTTGTCTTCACATTTTGTAAAATCTTTTTTATCGCAACCCTCGCTTTGGGCTCGCGATTAAGGTAAGGGTTGGCAAGGTTGCGGGCCAAAAGGGAAGCCTGGGAGTGAAGGAAAGTGTGAGGGAGTGAACCTTCACACTCCCAAGGCAACTCCCACTTTGGGAGATGGAGTCCCGGTGGACTCTCGAATCTTCAAAAGGCGATTGCAGGGGTCAAAACTCTTGCAAACTTGTTGGCTTGAGGAGTTCTTTATACCATTGGAAATCTCTTGGAACGTAGATGCATAAAATGAGTTCGCATCACCCATTTGGACATTTGAAACACAAGTTATGGCCAAAAGAAGGGCCGGGGGTCAAATTGGCAATTTGACTCTCAACCACTAAAAGTCGGGAATTGACTCGATTTCCTTACATGCAACATACCGTTGGAAAGTTCTTGACGAAGGCTAAAACTTTGCTTTAAACCTCGCCTCCATTAGAGGTCTGCATGCAAAGTTATGGCGGGAGTCCTAACCTTGGCAATTTTGGGACTCCCATTTGGGAGTCCCGAGACAAAAAGCCATTTGGATGTGGGCCCCGTGGGCAGCCACAAAATATATTATAAATGGGAAGGTGGTGACTTCCCCCAAGTCCAGGTCGTGGTGAGTCTTGTGAGTTTGAGTTGCCTATGGTTCGTCTTAGCACCAAAAGTGCTTCAATTATGCACTAATCACCCTATGTTGGTTTTGTGTAGGCCCGTGTGAGTAAGTGAAGCTTGTCAATTCTTCCTAGTCCCATCCCGAAGCTCTAGCATGCCCCTCTACCCCTTCAAAGTGTTGTGAACCAGGGAACGTGCTTTGACTCCTTACTCTTCCACTGTTTTCTATTTGGGACTCACATTTGAGTCGCTCAAGGAGTTGGGAGCGCGTCATTGTTTCACTTTGTTTCCAAGATTTTAATGAGTTTTGTAAACTTTAAATGCTTTTTAAGTGAATGTGTAAATTAGTTGTGGAAGGTTTAACAAATTTTAAATGGAAATGACCAAAAGCAAACTTGACAAAGTTTGCACTTCCAAATTAATATGATTGGTCATACAATGATCTTTAAGTAAATAGGCACATAGTCGTCATGAATTTGCTTTGTAACACTTATTCTTTTGCTTTGAAAAACATTAACACCATTTGCCTCAAAACAAATGAATTTCTAAGCAATTTGGTTTCATGGCAAGCCACAACTTACCAATAACTCCTCCATGATCACTTTAGTTAGGTTATCATACCTTGATTTTGCGACCACGCCTAATCCAAAAAGATGAAAATGGGATTCATCTAGTTTTTCATCATAGAATAGTGGACATACAACCATAATGGGCTATGAACTTTAGAAATTTTATCAAAACTAAGAGTAGTTTATTGTTATAGCTTGAATTATTGCCCTAGTTGCCCTTGTCACCATTTGGTACATGAATATTGTCATGGTTCAACTCGAGTTTTCATTTCAATGCTTTTGGATGTTTTTTTGGCATTACCAAAAATTCATATATAATGGTTGCAATGATTCATATTCCAACATTGGATGACCTTGTTGCAACAAATGAAGGATAGTCAAAATTTGAACATCTTTCCATACTTTTTTTCTAGCCACCCCATGTGCCAATTACACACCAATAATTTCCCAACTACGAAAAATGAAGGTTCTTTAGTTCTTGGCATGGTTACACACTGTGGAATAATACTAATCCCTTTTTTTCACATTAGACATCATATTCTTGTTAGTCTTCTTACACCTTGCATGATTAAAAAAAAATCCCTTTTACGAATTTGTCCTTCCTTTTTACATTAATACAAATCCTACACTTGGCAATGTTCAACTTCCATCTTCCTTGGTAAACAACTCAACCCATGGGAGTTTCTTTACCCATTTGTTTTGGATTTTTTTTGTGACATCATAATTTTGCTTTCTCGATTCTTACCTTGGATGGGATTGGCAAATTCTCTTCATGCATGTGGGAAATTTCACGAAAAGACATATTGACATCTTAAATTTAATTTAATTTTGAAAGATCAAAATTACAACCAAACAACAAGGGAAGAGAAGATGAAACATGACCACAAGATGCACGAGCTACATCACAATTAAAAATGACAAGAAGACCACCCATGATAAAGTTCCCAAAGGAAAATAAATATTTGAACTTGCAAGTAGGTAGGAGTAGTGGTGGCATTGTGATAAAAGAAGATAACAACAATTAACAAAACCTTTATTACAATCTATGTAATTGAACAAAACAAAGTTTTAATTTTGCAATCTTAGGGCCAATGAACACATAATAGTGGACAAACAAATATTGTTTTTATACACATTTAGTTTTTGCACTAGAAAATAAAGAACATAAGAGTGAGGTTATAGAACCCTAACCATTTGCTATGAAGAATTATTCTCATTGACAAAGAGTCCAATTATTGTTCATGGATATAGGGTATTTGGCTTTTAAAGTTCCTTTATCAAATTGCATTAGATCAATAGTGCATAGATCAATAATGTTTAAATTAATATTGCATTAGTTCAATAATATTTAAATTAGATTCAATACAATTTTTTTGCAAAGGAATGTCATAGGACTTAAAGCAATCAATTTCATGTGTGATCTTTGTCGAATAAGATTTTTATATAACAAATCTCAAGAGCTTAGAATTTGCATAGTAAACAAAAACATTTCCCCTATTTTTAAATCATAAAAAAATTTACACCTAGTGTATATTTCTATTTTGGGCAAACATAAAAACCTTATAAAACATAATAGCGGAACCTATTTTAATGAGACAATTTCTTGTACGTAGAATGAAAGGCCATTGTGAGTTTGCAAGCATGAATGTTTTGCTTTAAAATCATTTGAAATTGTCATGGGTGAAAAACAACAAATCAAGACCATCAAAATTGCAAACACATCATTCAATTTTTTAAAACATTCACAAATTTCCAAATGACTTTTGTTTTGCATGGTGCACACAAAATTCATTCACAAGACCTCTACAAACTTGATGATGCAAAACACACAAAAAAAAATGATAAAAACAAAATTATACACATTCTTGTTCACCACAAGGCTTGAGGAAGTTCAAAAAAAAAATCAATGCAATTTTGTGTAGTGCTTATCACCAACGATCTACTTCATTGAAAAGTTGCAACTTGCACAACAACAAGCTTTGTAAACATAAAATGTTAAAATCATTGAAAACCTTGGAGATTGTAGTTAATGAGTAAGAACTCTTGCAAATGGAAGACTGTCACAAATAACATTTAATTATTGATGAGTAGAAACAACAAAGAAAGGAGCTATGGCAAACACTTTGACATAAACAATGATAAACTTTGGTGATGAAGGTGCTAATGTCTTTGTGAGTAGGCTATTTGATAACTTAGATGTGGCATTCACACAATATTTAACATCTTCCATGTCCCATTTTGGCAAGAAGGAAATTAGGTTTGGGGTTTACTTTGGTGAATCCACATCATCATCGAATGTTTCCTGACCCATCCCATAAGTTTGTTGCTACTTTACAATGATTTAAAAATTTTCACACCATACTTTCCTTTTGTATTGGTAGCCATGATTTTTTTAAATAGAAAAAAATGGTGATAAATCACTAGAACAAATAATGGTACCATGGCAACTTTGACACATGTTTGTGGCATAGTCTACCAACAATTGTTAATTGGTAGATGTTTGTGAAAATAATTATTTTTTTGAAAAAAATGGTTTGGTAGCCTCAATTGGTAGATGTTTGTGAAAATAATTAATTTTTTGAAAAAATGGTCCGATAGCCTAAACTGATAGATGATTGTGGAAATTATTTTTTTGAAAAAATTGTTTCAACAGCCTCAATTGGTAGATGATTGTGGATTTAATTAATTAAAAAAATGGTTTGGCAGCATCAATCTGAATTTTTCAGAATATCAACAATAATGACTAACTATACTCTGCTTTCAACTTGCTAGTGACATTATTGAAATATTTTCATGGTTTGGATGTTTGGACTAAGTGATATATGGGGAAGGCCTCAAGTTCAATTTTGTGGAATTTCAGTAGTGCAAGTTCAAGTTTTTGTTTTCTTATGGGTAGGCCTTCTTCAGAATAATTAGTGCTGAACATCAATCATATCTACAGTAATTAATTAATTAATTTTTGAACCTTTATTTCAAAAAATGAAATAATCATGAAGATTTAATATTTTCTTTCATAAATTTTTTTCTTTGAATTTTTTATAAAATTTCAACATTTGTGAAAATAAAGTAATTAGTGTTAAAGTTGCCAAGGTATTATGGTATTTCAAATATTTTTACTGATGACATTATTTTATTATAACAAGCTTAGATGGATAGGACTATCACAGGAGTTGATGGTGGATTGTTGTGGTGGGTAGTTGTGATCAGTCTTTTGTTGATGAATTTTTTCATCGCAGTCATAGAACAAAAACAAAATTGGAGCACATGATTGATTTTTAAATTAAAAACATTTCTAGAAACAATGAGAGAAAATTTTTATTTTTTGAGGAAATTCCCTAAAAATCTGAAGTCTCTTTCTAATGTGTTTACTTCTTAATTTGAATATCCTAGTACACCTTAGATGCAGTTTTTTTTTTCTTTTGGCAAAATAACTGTGGCAACAAAGGATTTTGGAATTTTTTGGAGAAAATTAAAAATTAGTGTAAATTAAAAATAATTGGAAACATTTGCCAACCTTTCAAAAACAAAAAAATTAGAAAAAAGAAAAAGAGAACCCTACTTAGATTACTCTTTACATAATCTCCATATTGTCAATTGTATGTTATATTGAAAATAAATTTCATGCTATTCAAAACTTGAATTTGAGTTAGTCCCTGTAAAAGAACTTTTATTGACTCTTGGCCTGTACACAGTATGGATGAAATTCCAGAGTTGGCTGACAGGAAACTAACTTTGCCTGTGTACAGGGTAATTTGGATGACGTTCAGAAGTTTTGAAATGTATGAAACTGGAGTTGGGACCTCTAAAAGAATCTGGCGCTAAAATTTGGGCTCTGCACACTAATTTGGATGAAGTTCCAGTTTTTAGTAGCAGCATCGAACTGAGTTTGGATGGAGTCTAACAACTGTATTTGGATGAAGTCTAAATACTGAATCAAACTGTAAACAGAAATATGGCAGAGTCCAACTGAATTTGGACCTGCAAAAGAATGTTGAATACAACTTGTGCAAATAACTAACAAGTACTGGAGAGTGGCCATTGATTTGCCCTTTTGGCCCCCACTGTGTGAACGGGGTTCTAGCCCCGTATGACCATACGACCCTAAGCTACACAAGCGTAGTTGAGCGAGCCTCATACTATACGACCTGCACAACACCAGCGGAGTCGAGCGAGCGTCGTAGCATACGATCCCGAGCCACACAAGCGTAGTTGAGTGAGCCACGTACTATACTAACTACGCGACACAAGCGTAGTTGAGCTAGCCGCGTATTATACGACTGTACGCGATGCAGGCGTAGTTGAGCGAGCCTCATATTATACGTCCTAGACACAGGCGGAGTCAAGTCCTCCAGGGCCGCCGAAGAAGAAGTAGCTTCCCCAGTTCGCGAAATCTCCAGATTGTTGGATCGAAACGTTGTAGCAATTGGCGTTGGTGACACCCAAAAGACTCAAATCGGCATTCATGGGAGTGAGAGCAGAGTCGTAGAATATCACGTTTCTTTGGTATGCGGCCAAGGGGAATCCGGCACTCGAAAATGCTCCAGAACCCATACTTGTGTTTGTGGGTATAGTGGAAGGCGCAATCTCGCCGCCCCATTCCACAGTATCCGCACTGGTTTGTAGAGTCGTGTAGAGACTCGACGGCCAGTAACCCACATTTGTTTCATTGATGAACAATGACCATCCCGGGATTGTAGAATCGAAGGTCACCGAGATGGAGATTTCGTCCTCGTAGTTGAATTCGTTCTGAGGTTCCTCGGCGAGTGTGGTGTATGCTAAGCTTCCACCCAGTACCCAAGTGTTGCTTGTCTGCACAAACCCAGGACATTCCAGATTGTAGCACCCAATTCCCTGGTAATCATCTGAAGTCCAGTAGACAAACAGATGTGGAGCTAGAGGGTTGTCCCCCTGGTGTAAAGCTGGATATGTCTGCCACCCAACTTCCACTGTGTTGGTGTTGTTCCCGTTCCCCGCAGCAATCCACAGTTGTGAAAGGCTGAACTCGTTTGACGGATCTCCGATCACAGGTCCATTCACACTGAAAATTGCGCCTGCACCCGCGTAAGCTCCCACCGTCTCCGGCGCTCCCACTACTGCATACAGATGTCCTAAGTCATTCGCAGCTGCAGCGGATCCATTACCCATGTGTTTCGAATGCCTTGGATGTCTTCTGTAGTACTGCTGTTGTTTTCTCAAGCTCAGCTGTTTGGAATCCGTTGACATTCTCTGTACCGGGATGGAACCTTCAGGGCATCCTCCATGTTCCCTGGCAAAACGTTGTGGGTGCAGTAAGGACTGTTTATCTGCATTTTGTTGCTGCAAATTCAAATGTGTTGATGATGATTCCTGCATCCGAATGATATGATCTTGGAGTGCAGGGTGATGAGCTGCAATTTGCTGTTCTATGGGGATACAATCTACCCAGCTTCCATCAGAAACTCGGAATGATTGCACAGCAGGACCATGCATAGGAGCTCCATTACTGCTGTCTGTGTAAGCTTCTAATCTTCTTTCATGTCTTGAAGCTGCTGTTGCAGCTTGTCTCAATTCTCTCCCTTGAGATGACCCAACAAATATAATGGTCACAAGTATAACTAGCCGAATACAATATGTGCCTATAACAACCCATGATGAGTACAAACGCCTGATCCTTGCTCCAGGAATTGTATCGCATACTCCTCTTCTGGAAGCGTCCATTGTATGAACTCCAGCTTTGATCTTCAACTTTTTCTTTCTCTTTGAACTAACTCAAGCAAGAAATTCAGAGATCTACAACCAAAATTAGTTGCAGCTAAACAAACTAAAGAATGAATGAATATATTTCCAGCTTGCACTAGATCATAATTCTCTGTGCAAACAAGAGGTTCTAATCTGATTTCTAAACTGGTGGGGAATTTGTGCACTCTATAATCATAATTTTGGTTGAACTGGAATCCAATATACTTACAAACAGAACAAAAATTATACCCAAAGAAAAAACCCAATATTCTTCCAGACACAGAAAAAAAATTATACACAGAAAAAACCAAATATTCCTCCAGACACAGAAAAAAGATTATACAGAAAGAAAAAAAAAACGCCCCAATTTTCTTCTTCCACACACAGAAAAAAAAAATGATACACAAAGAAAACACTAGCGTTGGAATGAAAGAATTAGAAGTGGCTAAGCTACTAGTCTGGAAACATTCAGAACCTTGCACGAGTGGATACTCACATAGGAATGAATTTAGCTTCAAGCAAGTGGAGACATAGAAAGGGATTGGTTTGTACGCGGCTTCAAGCAAGCTGCAGGCACGCAATGGGGAAAAAGTGGCCATCGGGGGTGGGCCTCAAAACTGGGACCCAATTTGGTTTGACAATTGATGCATTGATCTGTTTTGCAGTAGTTACTATGTTGCTTTTCTCTTGTTTCAAGTCAAACTTGGTAGGGTGCCTATCTCCCGTGTTCCTACCAGTGTTTTATTTTTATTTATTATTATTATTTTTTTGGTTACAAATTTGTGAGGTAGATGGGTTGGTGATCATCCATACAGGGGTTTTTTTTTTTTCAATTTAATGAGGTAATTGGACCCAGAATCATCCACAAGAGGACTTAGTCAAATTTGACTAGAGGTTTGAGACGACTAGAATGTTTTTCAAACTCTGCTATATACTGGTGAGATACAAGAATCTATGCTCCAAATATGGCGATATTCACTTTTTTTCCTAGAAATATGGCGACTTTTGGGTTTTTTTTTTTTCAAAATCTCATTTGGACAGTTTGCGACCCTAGCTTTTAAAAAAAATCTCCAAGTGGCAAAAAATTGCCAAAAAAAAAACCCTGCATCCACAAGAGGACTTAAGCCAAATTTGGCTACAGATCAGATCTGATCGTAAAGATTTTTAAAAAAAAGAAAAAGGATTCCTCATCCTTTTGGCCACAGGTTGGAACCTTTTGTTTATTTAAATATGATGAATTAAAAAAAACATTTCCTGGTAATGTGGTGACTTGGGCCCATTTTTTCCATAAAAAGTCGTTTTGTATCATTTGCATCTCCACTTGTTTTGTTGGCCAGACGCAAAAATTCGTCAAAAAGGAAAACGCTGGTACCTTCCGTAAGGCCGCTTTTTCTCATGTGAGAATGTATTTAGTTCTTTCCTTCCAGCACAATTCTCGCTTGTGAGCATCCGAAGAGGGATATCCAGGTAAATGGTGACAGGTTCCTAGAAATTGTCTAAACAATGAAAATTTGCTTTAAAAAATGCTACCAAACCAAAATCTGGAGTCAAAACGTGGCGAAAAAAATCAATTTCAAAAAAAAAATTGAAGATTTTTTTGGGGGGAAAAGACAGATATATTTTTATTTTTTGCATTTGTGCAAAAAATCCTAACAAAAGGAAAGTTGCTCCAGTTTGTTTTTTTTTCCAGTTTTGCCAAATAGGCTGAGATAGCCACAGTGGCAATCAGCAAACTTTTGGACAAATTTGGACTTTTAAAACCAAAAATTGGGACGATTATGGATAAATTGCATGTGTTTTAAGTTTAAATTTGACTAAATTTGCTCATTCTTATGGAAACGTTTGCCAAATTTTCTATATTGCGAATTGAAAAGAAAACTATAGTGGAAAGCAGCCATAAGAAAATTTAGCCAAATCAGAGTTCAAAAGATGAGATACAAAAGTTAAAACATTTGCCAATTCTTGTATATATTTTTGTCTACATAATAATGGAAAACTATTACCAGAATCTTGTGGTTTTCTATTGTTTTGTTTTGAATCCCCCCATATATTCAAGACCCCGAAATCAATTGTTTCATTCTCTATTTTTAGACTCGCTTATGAAAACGCTGTCTTCCTTTATCCAGAAATAGAAAAATGCTACAATGAACCTTCATAGAAATCCAACAGTAATGAGTTGAAATTCACCAAAGTATTGAATAATGGGCAGGTGGACCAAGGTGAAGTTTGAACCCCCCACTTACACTTGCTATATTTAACCTGGAAAATGTTAAAATTGGACTCAAAGACCCTGATTTTGACTAAAGACAATATATATTGCTTAGAAGCAACCCAAAAAACTTTGGGATTTTAATCATGGTAAGCGTCAATTATTTTGGTGGGGGGGGGGGGGGGGGGGGGTGGGGTGGGTCAAAATTTGGATAAAACTTGTGTCCTTTCATTTTCTTCTTCATTTCCTCTTTGTTGCACTGAATTTCATTGTAATAAAGTTTGGCAAGTTCATGTCACCTTAGACCAATTGTGGACTTTAGGTCATGTAATTTGCCTTTTATTAGTCAATAGTCATATTGGTCAATATTGTACATTACCTGACCATGCCCACCCAATATTCCTTAGTGGGAGCAATGGTTTCAAATTTTGTATAGGAGAAGGTCCCATTATGGGGGCCTTCCAGATTTGAGATTCGCAAGGCCAATAGGCTAAAAGAGGTCAAAAATCTAGAAGGCCCCTATAATGGAACTTTCCCCTACATAAAACAATGGTATTTTTTTCTTGTTTTTTGAAGTGATTAATCATAAAATTGGATCTTCCAAAATCTAAAAAGCTCAATATAGGTTGTACTAGGCCTTTTGGATTTCAAAAGATTTAGTAAAATGGAGGTAAATTTGAAATAAATTAAAGAAAGTCAAACATGATAGATTTAGGTTGGGGAACAACTTGAAAATACAAAGGAAAAAAA
>Ga0116230_10008190_pt1 | contig 10327 bp, 12 predicted proteins | sample S1TSphfallax_3_FD_88678 | JGI IMG/M metagenome (GOLD analysis project Ga0116230, IMG submission 88678) | Host-associated microbial communities from peat moss isolated from Minnesota, USA - S1T2_Fd - Sphagnum fallax MG | ecosystem: Host-associated > Plants > Peat moss > Unclassified | place...
GCCAAGCCGGAGACAAACCCAATGAATTCATTCTGGGGAACGCGCCTTGCGACGTTTCGCGACCCGTTCGGACACCGCTGGATTTTGAACGCGCCGCTTAAATGATGGTATGGCTTCGGCTAGGCCTCATCCGATTTATGCGCGGCATCAGCGACGATCCGCCAAAGGCTTGTATAATCCGGATTAATGACCCGCTCGCCTGTCGCCGCCAGGCGGTATTTTCCCGGCGCGAGTTTCACGAAGGAAGAGGGGTTGGGCGGCAGGACCATGGTTTCGCCCTTGCGTGCGCCGCGCAAGGCCAAAGTGAAACCTTCGTCCCTCGTGGCGTCAATCACGACTCCGTGGACCTGCTCGTGCTCACGCACGGTCACGCCATCCGGCTCAAGATAAGAAAACGAAGCCATGACATATTTGCCCATTAGACGGCGGGCAAAGTCAAAATCCCATTCGCTTTCAGGCCCCGTGTAATTTGTTTCAGGGCCGGTATCACCCTCTTTATCGGCCATCCCGCACCTCTTGAAGAGCATGTCCGGGCAAACGGCGGATAAATCCGATACGTTCCCAAGACATGCGCCAGCATAGCGAATTTGCGCGATTTGTTAATTGGTCAGAATGTCTGTCTGACGCAATGGGCCCTTAGGCCTTAGAAGCGGCTGCCTTTGCCTTGGCCTCAGCCTTGGCTTCCTTCTTGGCAGCCTCGCGCGCAGCCTTTGCCGCGGGCGTTTCCTTCTTCTCGGCGATACGGGCTGCCTTGCCGCGGCGGTCACGGAGATAATAAAGCTTGGCGCGGCGCACCTTGCCGCGGCGCACGACCTTGATGGAGTCGATATTCGGGGAGAAGACCGGGAAAACGCGCTCGACGCCCTCACCATAAGAAATCTTGCGAACGGTGAAGCTCTCGTTAATGCCGCCGCCAGTCCGCGCGATGCAAACGCCTTCATAGGCCTGCACGCGGGTACGCTCGCCTTCCTTGACTTTCACATTGACGATCAGGGTGTCGCCGGGCTGAAATTCCGGGATGGTTTTGACCGCGTTGAATTTCGCGACCTGCTCGGCCTCGAGTGTTTCGATAATGTTCATTTGGTTCATCCTTGCCGTTTTGCCTGAACTTTTGTCCAGGCATGCGTTTCGGCGCGCTGTTTTAAGTTGAAACGAGGCTTATACACAGCGGGCCCGGTCTTGTCGAGATCGCCTGGCCGCTTGTCCTAGTTGAGGCTGTATTATAACTCATTTGAGACGGAGGAAGCCGCGATTGATTTCGGCGGAATGGCGCAGGTGCTTGGTCTTTCCGCCAAAGATCGCGACCTGAAATCCACTTTTGGTCTGATCTCCCGAATCCAAGACGGCTTGCCTGTCGCAGCTCTTGATCGTGTTTCCGAGCTCCTCGCACCAGGGGATGTCCAATTCAAGTATAAGTTCGTTCCGAAAGCGACTTATGAACGGCGTAAGATCGCACATCGGCTTTCCGCCGAGGAGGGGACGCGAATCGCGCGCGTAGCGCGCGTTTGGGGCCTTGCGCGTGAGGTCCATGGGAAAGCGATCAAGCTGCGCGCGAATTCTTATTCCGTGCGCATCCGATGCTCGAGGATAAGCGCCCGATCGATGCCGTGATTCAAAATGAATTCGGGGCCGAGATGGTTATGGATATTCTCTGCGGGTTGAAATATGGCAGCGCTGCGTGACGGCGCAGATCCTTGATAGGGGTCTAACGTGTTTTAGAATTGGCGATCCTCTCGGAGCCCATCCGATTTTCGATGCGGCCGGATCGGCGATCGCGCCGGGACGATGGAATACACCAGGCAGTCCGGTCCTCTATGCCAGCGAGCATTTGTCCACGGCTTTGCTCGAAAAATTGGTTCACGGCAGCGGTCTATTGCCGCCACACCAGCATTATATCGAAATCACAATTCCGCGCGGGATGACCTATGAGGTGTTTTCACCGCCAAGTCTCCCAGGCTGGGATATGATGCCTGCGACTGTGAGCAAGCTTTTTGGAGAGGCATGGTGCAATGAGAAACGAAGCCTGATTTTGATTGTACCAAGCGTTATCGCGCGTGTTGAGCGCAATATTCTGCTCAACCCGAGCCATCCTGAATTCATGTACGTTGAGGCAAGCCTGCACGAGCCCGTTTTTTGGGACCGGCGTCTGTTTGAGGCCAATCCTAAATAATCAAGCGATTCCCTCAATCGCAGTGATCAGCCTTGCAATATCCTCCGGGCGTGAAAGCCGATGGTCGCCGTCCTTAATCGCGCTGAACACAACCTCGTCACCGGCGAGATGCTCGACTAATGTCATGGTGTGAGACGGCGGGACGTCCTCGTCCTTCAGGCCTTGTAAGATATGAACGGGGCAATGGGTGCGGATCACGGACTCAAACAGCAGATGATTCCGGCCTTCCTCGATGAGCTTGCGGGTGATTGGATAGGGTTCCGGCGCATAGGGAGAAGGCCGCATCCAAAAACCTTTGGCCTCGATCTCGGCCTGGGCCTCGGGGGAGAGCCGCGCCCAAATGAGCCGCTCGGTGAAATCGACAGCTGGTGCAATCAGCACGAGCCCTGCCAAACGCTTTTCTTCGCCGGCCGCTTGCAAGGCGCGCGCGATCAGTAAGGCCAGCCAGCCGCCCATCGATGAACCGACAAGAATCCGCGGCCCGGCCGGGGCGGAGCGAAAGATCGCGAGGCTCTCTTCCAGCCAATCGCCGATTGTGGCGTCCTCAAACCGGCCTTCCGACGCGCCATGTCCTGAATAGTCGAACCTGAGAAAAGCGCGGCCTTTTTCCGCCGCCCAAGTGTCGAGCGCCGTCGCCTTTTGCGACCGCATGTCGGATTTGAACCCGCCGAGCCAAATAATGCCGGGACGTTCTTCACCTTCCTTGACAGCGGGACGGCGCAGACAGGCGATCAACCGCTCGCGCGGCGGCTTTCCGGCACAGATGAACTGTGGAAGACTTGTCTCAGCGGCGATCTCAAATTGCGGATCTTGCCCGTTCATCCTTATGGTCGCCTTATGATGATACACCGCCGCCGGTCTCGACCTGCGCTTCGCCTTTTACCGAACGCGGTCTAACACGATGCACGAAGGTTCGGGTTCCATCGGAAACAGATCCGCGCATCCGCTCGCGGGGTCTACCATTCTTCAAATCCTTCCGGAACTCAGCGCGGGCGGCGCAGAGCAAACCACGCTCGATATAGCCGCCGCGCTGGCCGAAGCGGGCGCGCGTGCGCTTGTTGCCAGTGAAAGCGGGCGGCTGGTCAGCGAGTTGCAAGCCAAGGGCGGGATCTGGGTTCCGTTTCCGGCCAAAACCAAAAATCCGATTGCGATGGCGTTCCATGTCCGGCGTCTGGCAAAGCTTATACTTTCCGAACGTGTCACCCTTGTTCACGCGCGTTCGCGCGCGCCGGCCTGGGTCGCGCATGGCGCGACGCGGCTGACCAAGACACCTTTCGTGACGACTTTCCATGGCAGCTATTCGTCCAAAGGCGCTTTGAAACAGAGTTATAACTCGGTGATGGCGCAAGGCGATTTGGTCATCGCCAATTCATCCTATACAGGCGAATTGATCGCCAAGCTTTATCCATCGGCAATCCCCAAAACACGGATCATTTATCGCGGCATCGATTTGCGGGCTTTTTCGCCAGCGGCCATTGATCCGGCGCGAGTCCGGGCCGTGCGGAAGGAGTGGGGCGTCGCACCCGATGAAAGAATCGTGTTGCTGGCAGCACGCCTCAGCCCTTGGAAAGGACATAAGCTGCTGATCGAAGCCGCGAAGCGGCTCACTGAGGGCGGCTTGACCGGCACGAAATTCATTTTCGCGGGCGATCCGCAAGGCCGCAACGCCTATGTGCGCGAGATCGATCATGAGATTGCCAAGGCGCAATTGCAAAATATCGTACGCCGCGTCGGACATTGGAGCGATATGCCCGCGGCGCATCTCGCTTCCGCTGTCGTTGTCTTGCCCTCGACTGAACCCGAGGCCTTTGGCCGGGTGACGGTCGAAGCACAGGCGATTGGAACGCCCGTGATCGTCGCAGACCTCGGGGCCGCGCCGGAAACTGTTCTGGCGCCGCCGGAAGTCGAGCCCGCTGCGCGGACCGGATGGCGCGTGCCGCCGGGCGACGCGGACGCGCTCGCCAGCGCGATCCTTGAGGCTTTGAATTATGGCGCTTCGGCACGCGATATGCTGTCATTTCGCAGCCGTGCCTTCGTGCAGACCTATTTTTCCGTGGATCGCATGTGCAGTGAAACCCTCGCAGCATATGTGGCTTTACTTGCACAGAGGGTTTGAAAACGCAGGCTGCCAGTAAAAAGAATGTGTCAAAAATAGAGGCGTTGATTGACTTCTGCCTCTATTCAACCGATCTCTTACAAGGGTTCAGATTTGTTATCGCTGCCGGTCGCGGTTGCGGACAGTCCGGGTTCGATTGTCAATCAAAGGAGACTAAGCCATTCGCCGTCCCATGAAAGCCCCTACGGCCCCGCAGAAAGAAGGGCCGCGCATTAATCGTGAAATCCGCGCCCGTGAAGTTCAATTAATCGACGCTGAAGGTCACAATCGCGGTGTCGTGCAAATTTTGGATGCGCAAGCCCTGGCCGATGAGGCGTCTCTCGATCTCGTCGAGATCGTTCCGACGGCCGAACCGCCAGTCTGCAAAATTCTCGATTACGGCAAATACCGTTTTCTTGAGCAGAAAAAGGCCGCCGAGGCCCGTAAAAAGCAAAAAATCGTTGAAATCAAAGAAATCAAGCTTCGTCCTGGCATTGACGAGCATGATTACGATACGAAATTGAAGTCGATGCGCCGCTTCTTTGAAGAAGGCGACAAGGTTAAAGTCACCCTGCGCTTCCGCGGCCGTGAAATGGCTCACCAGGATTTAGGCTTCCGGCTGCTCGAAAAGGTCAAGGCCGAAACTTTGGGCAGTGCGAAGGTGGAGCTCGAACCCTCGATGGAAGGCCGTCAGATGGTTATGGTGCTGGCGCCAAAATAGGCGCCCGCTTCAATTCTTTTCCGCATCAGCTATCGGCGGCCAGCTTGCAGATTGAAAAGCGCGGCTTGAACCGCATTGGAGCAGATAGCTTCAGTCGTCTTGGGCACTGATTTCTCATCACGCGCCAAAGTCTCGCCCTGCGGCACCGATGGTCTCTTGCGCCTCCCATCTTCATCAACTGCGCGTTCATGCACCTTCGCTGTCCTCGCGGTTCTCGCGATTTGCGCTGCGGAGTTGAGAGCCTGAATGGCAGAGACAGTCATGAGATCGCAATTATTTTGGATTGAACTATCGAAAGCTATAAAACCCGATTGGTTTCATAAATGTAAAGCGGAATATCGCAGAACTTTGCCCGGATCGCTTGCCTTTAGCCTGCCGTTGGGCTTATAAGCCCGGCTTCCGAACCGCCCGGCCATTCAGGGCTGCCGTGGCGGTTTTCCGCTCGTTCGGAAACGAACGAATAATAAGAGACGCGGTTGCCTTCATGCAAACCACGTCGCATCCGCCAGACGGAGACGAGCAAATGCCCAAATTGAAAACGAAATCGGGCGCCAAGAAGCGTTTCAAGATCACCGGCACAGGCAAGGTGGTCTATGCGCAATCCGGCAAGCGCCATGGCATGATCAAGAGAACCAACAAGCAGATCCGCAATCTGCGCGGCACCAACGTTTTGTTCAAAAGCGATGGTGACAATATCATCAAATACTTTTTGCCGAATGGCTGAAGCTTGATGCGCGGTTGATTGAACCCCGGCTCATCCGGACCTCTGCTTTTTTTAAATCTCTGGAGATTGTTATGGCTCGCGTTAAACGCGGCGTCACCTCGCACGCCAAGCATAAGAAAACCCTCGATGCCGCCAAAGGCTTTTATGGCCGGCGCAAGAATACGATCCGTACCGCTAAAGCGGCCGTCGATCATTCGATGCAATATGCGACGCGCGATCGCCGCGTGAAGAAGCGTACCTTCCGGGCGCTTTGGATTCAGCGCCTCAACGCGGCCGTGCGTGAACTGGGCCTGACCTATTCGCGGTTCATTGATGGCTTGGCCAAGGCCGGCATCGAGATCGATCGTAAAGTTCTCTCGGAACTCGCCATTCGCGAACCCGAAACCTTCAAGGCCATCGTTGAAAAGGCGAAGGGCGCTTTACCGGCGCCCGCTGGCGCGTAACCGCTACTTTACATCTACGTCTCTCTTAAAAGCTGAGGGAACTGAGTGTTCCCTCAGCTTTTTTTGTTTGTCGAAGCTTCTATCTGATTCTGAATTCGGCCCTTTGCCGCCCCGTGTGCCTTATGTTCGCCCACGGATCGTTATGCTGTGAAGATTGACGCTGATGCCGGTAGCTCCGCGCATAAGTATGATGCGAGCCATGCCGCCCTCGCGCTGAGGCTATGGAGCCGTCTCCCTCTCCGGAATGACCTGCTATGGCTCCCTCTGGGTCAGCCTTGACGCCATGTTCGTGCGCAACCGGGCCGAAAGATGCGAGGCATTGATTATAAGCGTCCGCTGCTTGAATCTTTTCGCAGTCTTCGATTGAGCGGGGTTCGGCCACGGCGGGAAAAGAGTTCGCTAGTGTAAGGATCAGCCCGAAGTAAACGAGGGCGCGTAGAGATAAGCGCTGCCTTTTGTTGTGTTCTGTTCCCAAGGCCCCTCGCACTGATGCAGGCCGCATGGTTGCGCTAGACAACACGTTATTATCTCTCACAGATCTCATCCTCGCAGGCTTGCGCCGGTTTTCTTCTCGACCTCGGCGATGATCTTGCCCGCGGCGGCTTCGATCTCCGCCTCGGTAAGTGTCTTGTCGCGCGGTTGCAGCGTCACGCCAATGGCGACGGATTTTTTGCCGTCCGGAACGCCTTTGCCCTCGTAGATATCGAAGACTGTGACTTGGGCGACGAGAGCCCGTTCGCCAGCTTGGGCCGCTTTGACGATATCTCCGGCCTTGACGGCACGATCGACGATAAAGGCAAAATCACGTTGCAAAGGCATGAGTTCCGAAAGGTCAAGTTTTGGTTTCACCTTCGTCGGCTTTAATTTCGGCGCTGGTATGTCATCGAGCAAAATTTCGAACCCAACGATGGGGCCGCTGACGTCGATCGCGGCCAGCATGCGTGGATTGAATTCGCCGAACCAGCCGATGATGTTTTTGGGCCCGAATTGCAAAGTGCCAGATCGCCCAGGGTGAAACCAATCGGGTGCGCCGGAAACCACCTGCAGTCCGCCTAAAGCCACGCCCAAAGAACCAAGCAGGCTCAAAGCATCGCTCTTCGCATCGAAGACATCGGCATCGGCGGCGGGTACTGCCCAATGCCGTCCGGCGCCCTGCGGTTTCGCGGTGCCGCGCCTGACGCCAGAGGCTGCGATGAATTGGTCTTTTTCTTCAGTGCTTTTGAAGATCTGTCCCACTTCGAACAAAGCCACATCCGTGGTGCCGCGATCGGCATTGCGTTGCGCCGCCGCGACAAGCCCCGGCAATAGGCTCGGCCGCATGGCCGAGAGCTCCGCTGCGATCGGATTGGCGAGTTCGACAGGAGGCGACCCGCCAAAAAGAAGCGCGCGCTCCTTGGCGATGAAGGACCAGGTCACAGCTTCGACAAGCCCAAGCGAGGCCAGCGCGCGTTTGGCGCCGCGCGTTCTTTTTTGCAGCAAGGTCAGAACGGGTTCAGTGACCTTCTGATCGAGACGCGGCAGAGGCTGCGAAATGATATTGTCGATGCCCGCGATCCGCACGACTTCCTCGACAAGATCGGCTTTCCCTTCGACATCCGGGCGCCAGGACGGCACTTTGACCATGACGCGGTCGCTATTGCCATCAGCGGCGGCGAGCTCGAAGCCGAGCGTATCGAGAATGGCTGTCATGCTGGAAACGGGCAGGTCGAGACCAGTCAGGCGTTTGACTTCGCTCCATGGAAAATCGACCCGATGATCAGGCTGCGGAATTTTCCCGGCGAGCACGATTTCAGAGGGCTCACCGCCGCAGAATTCGAGCACGAGATGAGTTGCGAGTTCTAAGCCCGGCAGGCAAAAGGCTGGATCGATGCCGCGCTCGAACCGGTAGCGCGCATCGCTCGTGATGCCGAGTTTGCGGCCGCTGCGGGCGATATTGACTGGGTCCCACAAGGCGGATTCAATTAGCACATCGGTCGTCGTCTCGTCGCAGCCGGACGCCTCGCCGCCCATGATACCTGCGATCGATTCGACGCCCCGGTCATCGGCGATGACAATCGTGCCCGGATCAAGCTTATAGGTTTTGCCATCGAGGGCGGCGATCTCTTCGCCGTCCTTGGCGCGCCGCACGGCGAGATCGCCCTGGACTTTCTTGGCGTCGAAAACATGCAGCGGCCGGGCGCGGTCGAAGCTCAGATAATTGGTGATATCGACGAGCGTGTTGATCGGCCGCAGGCCGATCGCCTTCAGCCGTTTTTGCAGCCATTCGGGGCTCGGACCGTTTTTCACGCCGCGCACAAGCCGCAGCGCGAAAGCTGGGGCCAGATGCGCATCCTCGGGCGGGAAGTCGAGCTTCACCGAGACGGGGCAGTCAAAACGTCCTGGCGCCGGCGCGATCGGATGCGTCTTGACCTTGCCGAGGCCAGCGGCGGCGAGATCGCGCGCGATCCCCGCGACGCCCATGGCATCCGGCCGGTTCGGCGTGAGATTGATCTCGATCATCGGGTCGTCGAGCCCGGCGAAACGCGCATAGACTTGGCCGACAGGCGCGTCCTCCGGCAATTCCAAAATGCCGTCATGATCCTCGGAAAGGCCAAGTTCGGCTCCGGAGCACATCATGCCGAGCGATTCGACCCCCCGGATCACGCCTTTGCCAAGGGTGATCTTTTTGCCCGGAATATAAGTGCCGGGGGCGGAGAAAACGGTTTTCAGGCCTGTTCGCGCATTGGGCGCGCCGCAGACGACCTGCACAGGCGCGCCGGTGCCAGTATCGACCATGCAGACTTGCAGGCGGTCGGCATTGGGATGCGGTTTGGCATCGATCACCAAAGCGATCGTAAAATCCCGCAAAGCCTCAGCCGGATTTTCCACATGTTCGACCTCGAGGCCGATCCGGGTCAGGGCCTCGACGATCTCAGTAAGGGAAGCCTCGGTCTCAAGATGGTCCTTGAGCCAGGAAAGAGTGAATTTCATCAAGATCCTATTGCGAAAGTTGCCAGCGGGCTTTGTGCGCGGGTTCTAGAAGGATATGGCAACAAGTTCTAGTCAGAAGACAAGCTAGGGGTGCATATGGAAAAACGCGAAGCTTTGTTCGAGGCGGCGGCGGCTGCGCGGCGCCACGCCTATGCACCATATTCGAACTTTGCCGTGGGGGCGGCGTTGATCACGTCCTCGGGGGCGATTTTTTCCGGCGCCAATGTGGAGAATGCCGCTTATCCCATCGGGACATGCGCGGAGGCCGGCGCCATCGCCGCCATGATCGCGGCGGGCGAACGGCAAATAGCGGAACTGCTCGTTCTCGGCGATGGCGCGGCGCTCACAACACCTTGCGGGGCCTGCCGCCAGCGCATCCGGGAATTCGCCGCCCCCGAGGCTAAAATATATGCCGCCGGGCCGGAAGGGATTCGCGCGGCATTCACGCTCGCGGCGCTTTTGCCGGACGCTTTCGGGCCAGACAATTTACAAGAGAAATTGACCTGACGCGGATTGGCGATTATTTCCATAAGCATGGCACTACGTACAATCATCACCCTTCCCGACCCCCGGCTGCGCAACCTTTGCGAGCCGGTTCAAGAGGTCGATTCCGCCGTCCGCGCCCTCATGACGGACATGCTCGAGACCATGTATGACGCGCCGGGCATCGGCCTCGCCGCGGCTCAGATCGCGATCCCCAAACGGGTGATCGTGATCGATGTTTCCAAGCGTAAGGATGACCCCTCATCCGCCGATCCGATGGTCTTTGCCAATCCGGAAATCCTCTGGGCCTCGGAAGAGACAGCCTCTTACGAAGAAGGTTGTCTTTCGATTCCTGAATATTACGAAGAGGTCATCCGTCCGGCGCGGGTGCGTGTCGGCTATCTCGACCGAGACAACAAGCGCCAGGAATTAGAGGCCGAGGGCATTCTCGCCACTTGCCTCCAGCATGAGATCGATCATCTGAACGGCATCTTGTTCATCGATCATATTTCGAAGCTGAAACGCGATCGCGTCGTCAAGAAATTCACCAAGGCTGCGAAGCGCGACGGCGCGGAAAAGGGCTTTTCGAAGAATATGCCCGCGGCCTAGCCCGTCATTGCGAGCGGAGCGAAGCAATCCAGAATAGCAACTTTTGCTTCTGGATCGCTTCGGAGCAAAGCCCCTCGCGATGACGGTTATGACGGCGTTCATCCTTGAGCAC
>Ga0116230_10008191_pt1 | contig 10327 bp, 3 predicted proteins | sample S1TSphfallax_3_FD_88678 | JGI IMG/M metagenome (GOLD analysis project Ga0116230, IMG submission 88678) | Host-associated microbial communities from peat moss isolated from Minnesota, USA - S1T2_Fd - Sphagnum fallax MG | ecosystem: Host-associated > Plants > Peat moss > Unclassified | place: USA...
CCAATTGTGAATGGACCTATTCACAAAAATGCTTAGCCATTCCTTATTCTTTATTTGTTGAAAAGGAACCTTGAGTTCTTCAACCCAAGTTGTAAATAGGTTGTTAATCATGTGTAGTCAGTAATTGTGTTTTGCTACCTCCATGGAAAACTTTGGTCACATCTCCTTCCATGTTCAAAAAACATTGTTTTTTCCTTCCACATATCTCCCAATATCCAAAATCTAGATTTATATAATAATTGCCATGGGTGAAATCATAATCAATTAAACACAAAAAATAATATTTGAAGTTGCAAACATATTTTTACACATAAATGTAAGAAAATAGCATGTACACCTTTTTAATCATTGCCAAACCATTGTGCCACTTTAAATTGAATTTATATTATGTTGTGGGCTTATTCGAGGTTGGGGTTCCAAAGAAGAAAAAAGACTCCAATATTTTTGTAAGGCTACCTTTTTGCAAATAACATTTACTTGAAAACATTTAAATGAAAAAAATTGAATAATTCAATTAAAAATAATTCATGTGAAAATGATGATTTTTCACATGCATACATAATTGTATATTTGGGTTATAATAAAAAAACATAGAATATCTTTTTAAAATCTCAAACTAATATCAATGGACAACCAAACATATTTTTCAACAAGATTATTTCCTACACATGTCACATGCATTAGACATAAATATTTTGAACCCATTGAACATAATGCTTTTCCAAATGGTTAAAACAATGAAGCATTTGTTTTATAGCCCTATCCTTCAAAATTTCAAGGCTTTGAATTTTTTTTATGATTTGGTTTTCATCAAGTTCACCAATGAATATGTATTTTCATAGAAAGGAAAACAATATGTTGTGTAAACAATACGAAATCAATTGTATGATTTCATGCATTCCTTTTGATTTTTTAATGAAAAAGTGCAATTTACATATTCGTAATAATTAATTTAAAAGACTCAAAATGACATTTACATAATATCCAAATTAATATTAAATATTTTCATTAATTTAACAAGACATCATTTTATCTATTGACATACAACAATTCAATATAACTCTATTAATATAAGATAAACAAATTTTCAAAACTTTCCTTTGAAATCCTTTAAATATAGGTCATTTTTTTTAGTACTCCAATTGTGAATACACCCTTTTATATGAAGTTTGAAAAAATTTAAGGGATTAAAAGTAAGTAAAAAATAGTTATGTAATTAATTGGTGAAATTGTGTTCAAAATTAATTTTACATTAGAATATAGACATATTTTAAAATTTTACATTAGAAGATGAAAATGAATAAGTAAAATCTTAAATCAGCATTAAACAAAACAGTATAAATTTTAATATGTCATTTGCTTGAAGCCCACTTTGACGCACCCCCAAGCTTTTTGATGGATTCAATTACAAACCCAAAAGTGAAGACAATGGAAGGAGAAGGAGTTAGGGCACGCTCCTTGGCTTATAACACTTTAAGGGTAGAGGGGCGTGCTGGAACTCTAGGATGGGACTAGGAAGATTGACAAACAATTCATTTAATCACATTGACCTGCAAACACCAAACAAAAAATTGGTTAATGCATAATTGGAGCATTTTGGTGCATGAACAAGCCATAGGCAACCCTGGACTCACAAGACTCACTAAAGCCCAAACTTGGGGGAAGCCACCACCTTCCCCCTTATAGTATACTTTGTGCCTAGCCATGGGACCAACACCCAAATGTCATTTTATTTCGAAACTCCCAAGTGTGAATCCCGAAATTCCCATAGTTGAGACTCGTGCGATTTTGCGACACATAACTTTATGTGTAGACCTTTGATAGAGATGAAGTGTGAAGCAAAGTTGTAGCCCTCATTGAAAAATTTCCAATGGTATGTCACACACCACCTACACGTAAGGAAATTAGGGAAAATCCCACTTTTAGTGGTCGACAGTCAAATTGGGTATAAGGTTTAAGGTTTAGGGTTTAACTTGTGTTAACCTTAAACCTGGGCCCTTCTTTTGGCCATAACTTGTGTTTTAAGTGTCCAAATTGGTCATGCAAACCCATTTTATATATACGTTTCAAGAGATTTCCAATGATATAAAAAACTCCTCCATCCAATGGGTTTTGACCCCTCAAATTGCTTTCTAAAAATTCATGAGTCCATCGAAATTCCAATTTTCAAAGTGGGAGTTCACTTGGGAGTGTGAAGGTTCATTCCCTCACACTTTCCTACATTTTCAAGAGCATGAGATGTGAATCCCAAACTTCCCTCTTGGCCCCCAACCTTACAAGCCCTTGCCTTGGTCACAAGCCCAAGGTTAGGGTTGTGACACACTTTGTTTATTTGGACACTTTCAAAATACATAAATTTTACTTTTATATTTTTCGGAAATCTATTTAAATATACTTTAAACATGTGGCTTTTTAATATCATTAACATAAATTTGAAGAAGATGTTCATATTGATCATTGAAATAAATAATATTTTAAAGTTGAATATGTTAATGTTTACTAATCACTTTACATTTTTTTGGACAAGGATCACAAAATGTTCAATTGATTATTATGCTTTCACACCCATGCCCTAAATATTGAAATTCTTGAAATTTCTACCCCTAAATGCCAAACCCCATAATAAGTTAACTTACTGAATTAAATCAACCACCATTAAAAAAAGAAAATGAATTTTTTTCCAAGTAGCTTTCATGCTTTCATGATTTTACCCTCAATAAAACCTATTAATGTTGAGTTGTCCTTAACTAGGGCCCAACTTGTATCCACAAAAAAAATAATTGGTGAAAAGACTTACATTATAAGAGTTCGTAACATAACGAAAACTTTAAATTTCAGTGTCTTAAGGTGAAAGCACACTACGTGTGGGCCATTTTGGGCACTTTCACAAAATGTATGTAACGCATATATCTACAAAACATGTTACATTTAATTTTGGGTTTCATTTTTAATGTCTAGGTTTGATATTTATATTTTCACAAAATTAACGATATTTAATATTATTTGAATATTTATTTATAAGATTAAATTCAAGGAGTACTAAGTATATTTATGGTATATGCAATATGCTAGAACTTGGTTTTGCTGTTTGGTTTGCACTAGGTTTGGGTTTGAATTAATTAGTTAAAAATTATTTTAAATGAATTTTTTTTAAATGACCCATTTCACATATCTTGTCATCTTCCATTTTGTCATTTTTACTAGCAAAATAAAAACCATTTGCCTAGTCATTTTGATTAATGAATAGTGAACCATTTGTCAAGCTAATTATTTAAATAATTTCTTTTAAAAATTTATTATGAAAATTCGTTTTTGTAGGCCAGTAGGTAGGTAGGTCATAAAAATGTAGGTAGGTTCTTGGTAGCTTACCCTACCCAACCCTACCCTACCTACTCCACCTAACCTAGTATAGCCTATTTGATTTAATTTAACCTACCTACCTTAGCCCCCAAGCATGTACATAGGTTACAATTATTAGAAATTGAACCTTTGATTTCCCTAATGATAAACCAATGGACCACACCATCAAAAGGTGTTCAACTTTTGTCAAAAACTTATTTCACATGTTTATTTTGACACATCATTACAAGACTATGAAGTACATAGGCAAGTGGTGGGTAGGTACATTATAGTAGGTAGTTAATAGGTGGGTAGGTGGGTGGTCGGTAGGTTGTAATAGGTAGGTAGGTTATAGTAAGGTAGGTGGGTGGGTAACTAGTTAGTAGGTTGTAGTAAAAAAAATCAATAATTCAATTTAAGATAATTCATGTGACAATAGTGATTTTTCACATGCATACATAATTGTGTATTTGGTTTATAATTAGAAAGACAATTTTTTTTAAAAAATCCCAAAATAAATTTCAATGGATAATTAAACATGTTTTTTGGCACGATTATGTCTTGCACATGTCACATGCATTAGACATAGACATTTTGAACCCATTCAACATAGTTTTGCCCAAATGGTTAAAAAAATGAATCCTTTGCTTTGTAGCCTTTTCCTTCAAAATCTCAAGGCTTTGAAATTTTTGTATGATTTGGTTTTCATCAAGTTCATCCAATGAACATGTATTTTCATAGAAGTGAACATGTTTTTGTTTTTCAAAAAATATGAAATCAATTATATGATTTTATGCTTTCCTTATGATTTTTTAATGAAAAAGTGCAATTTAGATATTTCAAATTATTAATTTAAAGGACTCAAAATGACATTTACATAATATCCAACTTATTATTAAATATTTAAATTAATTTAACAAGACATCATTTTATCTATTGACATACAACAATCCATTACAACTATAATAATGTAAGATTATAAAAATCTTAAAAAATTCCTTTGTAATCTTTTAAAAATAGCTCATTCGTTTTTGGTGCCTTACAATTGTGAGTACACCCTTATATGTGAAGTTTGAAAAACTTTAAAGTATTAAAAGTAAGTAAAAAATATTTATGTAATTGATTGGTGAAATTGTATTCAAAATTAATTTTTCATTAAAAGATATATATATTTTAAAAATTTACATTGGAAGTTGAAAATGCATAAGTAAGTTTAAAAACAACATTAACTAAAAAAAAAAATTTAATAGTATTTCATTGCTTAAAGCCCACTTTGTTTGTGTAGGCAACTTTCAAAGTAAATAAATGTTACTCATACAATTTTGGGAAATGTACTTAAATTTACTTTAAACATGTGATTCTTCAATATCATTGGCATAAATTTGAAAAACATGTTCATATTGAGCATTGAAATAAATAATATTTTTAAGTTTAATATAATAATGTTTACTTTATGACTAGTTTACATTTTCTTGAACAAGGATAATGAACTATTTAATTGATATTATGCTTTCACCCCAATGCGTTGAATATTGAGAATCTAGAAACTTTCTATCCTTATATGCCAAACCCCACCATAAGTTAACTTGCTTAATCAAATCAACCACCATTAAAGGAAGAAAATGAATTTTTTTTCTAAGTAGTTGCCATGCTTTCATGATTTGACCTTCAGTAAAACCTACTAATGATGTGTTGTCCTTAACTAGGGCCCAACTTGTATCAACAAACCAATTTTTTTGGTGAAAGAACTTACATTATAAGAGTTCAACAAAAACTTTAAATTTGAACACTTTAGGGTGAAAGCACACTATAGGTGGGCCACTTTGGGCATTTTCACAACATGTATGTATTTCTGCAAAATGTGCTGCATTTAAACTTGGGTTTCAATTTTAATGTTTGGGCTTGATATTTTATTTTCACAAAGTTAATGTTATCTAATTTTTAAAAACAAATATGATTAAATTCAAGGAATAATGGATATATTTATGATATATGCAATATAATAAAACTTGTTTTTGTTTTTGGATTACATTAGGTTTTTGTTTGAATTAATCAACCAAAAAATGTTTGAAATGGTAATTTAAAAAATGACCCACTTCACATATCTTGTCATTTTCCATTGGAAACTGATAGCTTGTCAAGATGTTAATTTATCACATACTTATGGTCATTGCCCCCAAAGACACCCATTTGTGATATGATAAATTTCTTCACATGGCTCACAAACTTAGTGCAATCATATGGAATCACAATATTTAATAGATACTACAAATGTCATAAAGAGTAACACTATGCCAAAATGTGGTTTCTATGATTAGGACATGTTGTGACTATTGCCCAAAATAGTCATCTCCACTTTAAGTAGCCTATAATTTATCTTAAATAACTTAATTTATGAAATGATCTTATATCTTAACTTAATGTAACATATTTTAATATATGTAAGCTAGTTTAGTTTAGTTTAGTTTAGTTTAACCAAATGTAACCAACTCTAGCAACATTTCAATTTTGCCAAATTTAGCCAAATTTCAAATAATTAACTCAATTTATTTAGCCTTATTTCTAGCAAAATACATTAAAAAACCTTATTTGCCAAAAAACTTCAAATTTAACCAAGTTTAATTGACCATGTTAAGCCTAAATGCTTTCATGTAATTTAATTTCACCAATTTTAACCAAATTTAACATCAATATCAAATTTAACCTAGATGTTTTAGTTTATCCAAGTTTAGCCTAATTTATTAAAATTTAACCAAATAAAAAACCAAAATTTACTTTTTAAAAAATGTCTAACCAAATTTATTCAATTTCAACAAAAAAAAAAAAGAAAAAAAAAACAAATTTAATTAAAATTTTGTTAGGTTTGGCTGAATTTAGTAAAAATCATTCATTAAAAATATATATCTTCATTTAGTTAAACTTAACCAAGTTTTAGCCAAGTCTATTAAATATAAGAAAATTTAACCTATTTTAGCCTCATTTACAATACTTTAACCAAAATTAATGAACTTAACTTTAGTCTAGCCAAATTTAATCTAAATGTCCTATTTTAATAACAAAAATTACATAATCCAAACAATTTCATGCCATTTAAACCAAATTTAACAAATTTTTGCCAAATTTATCTATAGGTTTAAGATTCATAAATTTACAACATATTAGTTATACATATAAAATGACATTTGAGAAAATATGATTAAATATAATTTAAAAATTTCTAAATTATAATTTTATTACAAAATATTTGTTGTATTATGTATATGTTTTAATCAATCTAAAATTATAAAAATTATAAAATAATGAAAAACTAGTAAAATTATAATGTTATGTTAAGTGGTTGGATTATAATAAATAAAATAAAATAAATCGGTAAATATTTTTTTCTAAATATCAATTCTATTAATGAATTTACAATATACTAAAAGAAAATAGACTTAATATATGATTATTAAATTAAATGATATAATGAAAATTAAGTATTCATATATAAAGGTTTATTGAACATATATATAGATATGTATACTTGTATTATAATACGTGTATATTATATATATGTGATACATAATTTATATACATATATTGATTAATGTTTATCATGTATTGAAACATAACGGATTTGTTAAACTTTAAAAATTTTAAAGTGAATTTTTATGTACAAACTTTGTTATTTGAATTTTTAATTGGTCCACATATGTAGATTATGCTCCAAAGTTTAATACAAGTATTCATATTTTCATTTGAGTAAGTATTGAAAAAGAAAATTAAATTTTAAACTTTGTATTTTTGTACATTCAAACATTGGAACATGATAAACCTTTTATGTGACAACAATGTGTTACATGTAGTGTAATAGGTGGATGGCAAAGGCCTTGAAACAATTCATGGAGGTTCAAGTATCAATATTTGATCTCATTGTGCTAAGCAGTTTGACCATTTTGAATAATATAATCAACATTGATGTATGATGACCAACAGTATGTATAATGATTTATAATGCAATAATGTTTTTATATTATTTTTTATTAACCATATGTATATGATTTATAAATAATCAAAAATTAAATTAAATGAATAATTATTTGAGAATGTATTTATATAATAATATAAATAATATTTTTATATACAAAAATATATTTATATATTTGGTATAAAAATTAAAAATTCATTAGTATATTTAACATGTGATTGACTTAAAAATAAAATATTTATGTACTTGTGCTTGAATTTTAATCTATGCAAGTTGTAACATTTGTTTGAATTTTGATGAATATCTACAAATTTATTTTAAACATGTGGTTTTTAAATATAGTTGTAGGGAAGTCAAAGAACATCCTATAATTAAGCATTAAAGTAAATAATATTTTAAAATTCAATATAACAAGATTTACTTGATGGTCATTTTCCATTTATGCTACAATGTAATTCTTTGGTTTACTTTATCATGTTTTTGCCTTCATAAAGTACCCCAAACAATGGATGGGATTGTTCATTAAGTGTCCAAAACAAACTGAAATGGTTAGGTGAACATTAAATTATTTAATTAATTTGTATTAGGTGCCATAGTTAAGACCAAATTATTTTTTGCACCTCCACAACAGAAAAAAAAAAATTTAGTCCTAAATGTGATTTTCAATGCAAAGGTTTCAAACACAAATTTTGAAATTGAAAACCAAAGGATGGTTGCCAACATAATTGCATTAAATGCAAGTCATAGTAAAATTCAACAATCTCATACTACATTTGATTTACTCTTTGAACTTTATGGATAATAGCAAGTAAGGGATGACAAAATGAAGAAGGTATCCAAAAAAAAACTAAGCTAGGTATGATTTTAAAGACAACAATTTAAAAACTTTATATCTAGAATTCTCTTCATAATACATATATAATAAGTGATAATTGTGTGACATATAACAATTTTTTTTGCCTCCTGGAGTATCCAATTTAGAAAAAAATTCCACAAGTCCCAAATTGAAACAAAAACAATCACGAGCACCACAACCCAGAATGACATCAACAAGCCTTATAACCCAACCCCTTGATAATTTACAATTTATGCTTAAAAACATAGAATTCCTTTCCTTCAAAATAGGTACCCAATTTAGAGCTCCTAATCTCTTAGGTATTTGGTCATCCCTTTACATGAAACAATGTACATGATTGACCATGTCTACCAAACATGGCCGAAAAAACCACCTAGGTTAACTACTTGACCCCCGTGAACCTATCATCCTCTCCATTAAAATGCAACTAAAGACACAAAACAATGTAAACAATAGTTCACTCTTTCTTATGCATAGCGAAAGTTTTTCAAGACAAAAGTGAAGCATCTTTGTAGAACATCAACTTGGGCATTCCTCCTTCACATCAACACAATAAAGATAATGTGAATATCCTAGACATCCTAATAATTGTAGCCATCTAAGAATGGTAGTTAACTTGCAAAACAAACTCCTTTTTATTTCCGTTTGTTGTCACCCAACTCCATGATCAAATTCACAACAACCACACACAAATAAACAAGAAAGCAACCAAGCACTACCCAAACTTCCATTCTTCTTAATTTGTAGCATTGTGTTCTTTAACTCCACAAATCAACTTCTCACCAAACTAAAGCATAAAAGACAAAACATGGTTATGTTTTCCAACATGCAAACATGGACAACCATGTGCCCCTTTCAATCCTAGAGATTTTTAAAATTTTGAAATTGTTGGAAAATTGAAAACCAAGGTTATTTTGTTAAAAAAATAATAACCCAACATCGATCACAACCCATAGCCCAAGAACTTCGAACATTTATTACATGCATAACCATAAAAAATTAACAATTATATCATAAAAGCAACCTTACATTATTATCCATAATTAATCGATTCAATATCATATTTAAAACTATTGTTTGTTGTTCATTACTAATGGCATCCACATTTTGCACAAAATACCTTGTTGGAAAGTGATTACATTAAGTTATTTATTTATAGTCCCCATGCATCAATGAATTCATCATCCAAGGGCAAACTTGATGCATATTTTTAAAAGATAATTTTTCATCTTATTGCTTTGGTGTTTAATCCAAATGCATGGAGCTTTGTTCAAAGAAGGAATGTACACAACCCAAATCAAGTTTTATGTATATTTAATTGAACCACATGTTGGTGATCAAAAAATAAAATGAAAAACTTTTGTGGTTAAATTCGTAATTAAATTTTGGGTACATATGTGCACATGTTTTAGTAATTTCTTTTCCATGGTCCTACAAAAATAGACAATGCAAGTTCATTGATTAAAAATCATGTCTAGTGGGTAAATTTTACACTACTGTTGCACAGTTATCTGATTTTGTTAATAATGTTGCATTCCATTTTTTATAAATTGGCAAAATCAAATTAAAAGTATTTTAATTCCATATTTTTGAAATTTTTCACTAGTACAATTTTTTAAAGTTCTTTTTTTGTGTGAAAAAATTCAAAAATACAAACCTCAATTTCAATGTTTTTGAAAAGAATTTAAAAGACAAAACCTTTAATTCCAATTTTTAAATAGAATTCACAATCAAAAGAAAATCCAATTTGATTCCATGTTATCGCAAATTTTTTAAGAATTAACAATTTTCATTAAAAAAACCAACAAACAAATTATGGTGTAAAATAGGTTTTTGACCTAGTTATTTGATTTTCTAAAACACTAGTTGGATGTCACTTCTTATTTCATGACTTTTAGAATCATTACTATAGTACCTTTACCATTTCAACAAATTTTTTTTAAAAATTCGATTTTGCCAAACTTTTGAAAACATATTTATTTTTTTGCCAAAATTTTAATGAATCAAAACACTTTCATTGCCAAGTTCAAATCACATACATTTTAGGTAGGAGACTTAAACCTTAGTTAGTCTAGACATGTTAGACTACTCCATAACATTAGAAACCATGTGTTTATATTTTGATATAAACATTATTGTTGAAAATTACAGAATTAGAAAACCAA
>Ga0116230_10008192_pt1 | contig 10326 bp, 11 predicted proteins | sample S1TSphfallax_3_FD_88678 | JGI IMG/M metagenome (GOLD analysis project Ga0116230, IMG submission 88678) | Host-associated microbial communities from peat moss isolated from Minnesota, USA - S1T2_Fd - Sphagnum fallax MG | ecosystem: Host-associated > Plants > Peat moss > Unclassified | place...
GCAGTGGTCGATCCGGCAGTGGTCGATCCGGCAGTGCTCGATCCCGCTGTTGTCGATCCCGCTGTTGTCGATCCCGCTGCGGAAGACGCAGTGCTTGGCGAGCTGGATGATCCCTGGGAAGCCTGAGCGCTCTGGCCTGGCGATGACGCAGCGCCATTGGATGTTCCAAGCGCCGAATCGGTTCCGGGCGCACTATCCGATGTCTGTTGGATCGACGAGTCTTGTGCCTGAGACGTGGGTGCACTCTCCGACGGTGCGACAGGTGGCGGTGCGACAGGTGGCGGAGCGACAGGTGGCGGAGCGGCAGCTGACGGTGCGACAGATGTGGCAGAACTCAAAGCAACCGGTGCCTGACCCTCCGGGCCGCCATCAATTCCCGGAGAGCTTGCGGCGAGCATCTCTTCAAAGCTGGGCCCGGCAGAATCACTCGCCTGCGAGGGCTCATAGGCTCGATCGGTGAGGGCGGAATCAGATGTCGACGATGCTCGGAGTCCGACGAGGTTCACGAGATGCTCCCTTGCACATTGCGACGAGCACAGCTCATGAGCTGATCCCGGCGATCGACATGACGTCTTGGACATAGCTTTGAGTCTCGGCATAAGGAGGTACGCCGTCGTACTTCGCCACAGCTGCGGGACCTGCGTTGTACGCAGCGAGTGCAAGAGGAGTCGACTTGTACTGATTGAGGTAGTTCGACAGCAACTGCGCTGCGCCGGAGATTGCTTGTTGCGGGTTGAACGGATCGATACCGAGACCTGCTGCCGTCGAGGGAAGAATTTGCATCACGCCTTCGGCTCCAGCAGAGCTGACCGCTGACGTGTCAAAGCCCGATTCCTGCTGGGCAACTGCGGCGAGCAGCGTCACCGGCACGCCGTATTGAGCAGCCGCTGCACTAAAGAGCGGAGCCAGCGACGATGGAACGGCAACGCCTTGCGTGCCAGTACCGACAGGTGACGTCGAGCCCGGCACCGTCGAGGTGCTGGCATCGCTCAGTACGGTCATCGACTGACCCGAGGCGTTCACTGACGTTGCAGGCGCAACGCCAGGATCGGTGACAACTCTTCGAATGGCGACAGGGTCGCCTACGGGAGTGATCGATACGTTCTCACCCGTCTGGGGTGCATCGATCATCTCGCCGTCTCCGAGATAGATGCCGACATGACCCGGCGCTGATGCCGTTCCGTCGCTGCCGGCGTAAAATACGAGATCACCGGGTTGAGCATCGGCGATGGAGTTCACTGCCACCCCGGTTGTCGCCTGCTCTTCACTCGTACGCGGGAGTGCTATCCCGAGTTGGCCGAAGACATACTGGGTGAAACCCGAGCAATCGAAGCCTGACGGGGTCGCTCCTCCCCAGACGTAGGGGACCCCCAAGTACTTTTCAGCTGTTGCAACAACCGTGGCCCCTGTCGTGCTGGACGAGAGCGAGCCCGACATCGTGGACCCGAGAGTTCCCGTGGCCGCCGAGGCTCCGCCACTAGCCCCTGTCGCCAGCGCTCCACTAGTACTCGAGGCGGCACTCAATGACATCGCTCCATTCAGCGAACCGGTGCCATTGCCTGGCGTCGTGAGCGTGTCATTGGCACCGAGCGAACCGCCACTCGAACCACTCGACGTGGATGTCGATGACGCAGCGGAGGAAGATGACCCAGCGGAGGACGATGCGGGATCGAGCACGGACATCGCCTGTGTGAGGATCGAGGCGAAGTCACCATTTGGAGCTGCGGCGGCGATCGCCGAGCCCAGGCTTGCCATCGTGGACTGCACTTGTGCGGCCCAGCCCTGGACGGTCGAGATGTCGCTCATCGCTGGGCACTGCCTCGCTGGGCGGACTGACGCTGGGCGGACTCACGCTGGGCGGACTCACGCTGGGCACGGTGCTGGAGCGCCACAAAGCGTGTCGTGACGATGTCGTCGACGACGGCGATCTCACCTCGTTGTTCGGCGATGTCATGTTCGTGACGTCGGCGCTCGTCGAGCTGCTCGAGGACTTTGACGCGCCGCGACGCATCGATCCACGCATCGCGAGTGCGTGCCACAACTCCTTCGGCTTCGACAACACCAGCCGTTGCTGCGCTGACCACGGAGGCGACAAGCCCACTGCTCTGCGATTCCCCGCGCAGTCCTTCGATGGTTGTCGCTCCGGACGAACTGATGGAGAGCGCGATTGCGTCGTAACGAGCGACCTCGAACTCGCGATGGCGGACGGCGCGCGCCAATGCCGCATTGGCCTGCGAGAGAGCCTCGCGTGCCTTTTCTTCTTCGGCACGCCGAATACGAAGCACTGCAGCCAGGCGAAAGGCGTAGCGCTTCATGCCGGAATCCCCAAGATCTCGCGAAGTTGCGCCCAGGCACCGTCGAGGGTCGAGATCTCACCGATCTCTTGGCGCAAGAACCCGTCCATGGCCTCGCGCAGCGCGATCGCCCGATCCACGGTGGCGTTCGTGCCCGAGGCGTAGGCGCCGATCTCGATCAAGTCGCGTGTGTCACGGTACGCGGCCATGAGACGTCGCATCTCTCGAGCCAGCTCGCGCTGGGCCGGCGTCGTGATCGCCCCTTCAACCCGAGAGATCGAGTCGAGCACTTCGATGCTCGGAAAGTGCCCTGAAGTTGCAAGGCGCCGCGAGAGAACCATATGCCCGTCGAGGATCGAACGGGCAGCATCGGCGATTGGCTCGTTCATGTCGTCGCCATCGACCAACACGGTGTACAGGCCGGTGATGCTGCCGTGCGCCGCCGCACCCGAGCGTTCGAGCAGACGGGGGAGCAGTGAAAAGACCGACGGGGGATAGCCGCGAGTGGCGGGAGGCTCGCCGGCCGACAAGCCCACCTCGCGCTGGGCCATCGCAAAGCGCGTCAGGCTGTCCATCATCAACACGACATCCATCCCTTGGTCGCGAAACCACTCGGCGATACGTGTCGCGGTAAAGGAGGCACGAATGCGTACCAACGCTGGCTGATCCGAGGTAGCGACGACGACGACCGAGCGGGCAAGGCCCTCGTCGCCCAGATCTCGCTTGATGAACTCCGAGACCTCCCGGCCGCGCTCGCCGATGAGCGCGAGCACGCTGACGGTTGCCGACGTTCCCCTTGCAATCATCGACAACAAGCTCGACTTACCTACGCCAGACCCGGCAAAGATCCCAAGACGCTGACCTCGTCCACAAGGGATGGTCGTGTCAATCGCCCGGACGCCAAGTGCGAGCTGGGTGTCGACCATGGCCCGTGTGAGTGGATGCGGAGGGTCGGCCTCGACGCCTACGAGCTCGAGGTCGCTGAGCGACGGTCCACCATCGATCGGGTTGCCCAGTCCGTCGAGCACTCTTCCAAGAAGTGCATGGCCGACGTGAATACCCAGAGGTCGGCCGAGGGCAACTGCCGTATCGCCATAACGCACGCCACGAAGCTCACCGAGGGGCATACATGCCAAGCTGCCCCCCTCGACCGCGACGACTTCTGCGGCAAGCGGCGAGCCGTCACGACGTCGAATCTCCACTGCGTCTCCGACAGCTGCCTCAATGCCCTCCACCTCGACGCGAAGGCCCACAAGACGGGTGACGCGCCCTGTTCGACTCGGGGCAGCAGCCGCGCGCACTCGCTCAAGCAACGCTGTTGACCCGAGGACACTCACTGCGCACCGTCCGCGATTTCGCCCTTGGTGCGAAGTTCGGCGAGCACCGCACGCACCCGCTCCAGTGCCGGGGCGATCTGCGCATCGATGCGCGCTGGGCCGACTTCGACGATGCATCCGGTCAGTTCCACCGACGGGTCGGCGATCACCGTCACCGGTGCGATCGCACGCAGCCCTTCGAGATCGTCTTCGCCCAGTCCAGCCTCAGGATGCACACGAACCCTGAGATCCGGGCCCTCCGGCACAAGTGCCGTTGCTCGCAAAAGCGCAACATGGGCCGGAGAGCCGCCCTCGCCGATTCGTCGGTAGATGACCTCGCCGACAAGCGCCTCGGCTATGCCGTAGGCGAGATCGACCGCTTCGGAGACAACTTCGTCGACGATCGAACGTCGTGCTTCGGCCGCTGTGACACACGCCGCCTGGAGCGTGCGAGCAAGCTGCTCCATCGCGGCCGCCCGGCGCTCGGCGTGCGCGACGATCGCGTCGGATGCACCAGCCTGGCGCCCCTCTTCGAATCCCTGCTCGCGCTCGAAGGCCAAACGAGCCTCGATATCGAGGGCAACTCCGTGGCCGTCTGCGCCTTGGGAGCCTCGGCTGCTCGGCTGGACAATGACGCTGCCCTTCGGCGAAACGACAGTCGCCCGCACAAAGTGCTGACCCTCGGCTCGTCGCACGAAGCCCTGACGGGGGAGGCGCTCAGCCGACGAGCTCATCGTTGCCCCGTTCTATGGTGATCGAGCCACTATCGGCCAACGAGCGCACGAGCTTGACGATCGAGGCTTCGGCACCCTCGACGACCGAGAGTCGCTGCGGACCGAGAGACGACATGTCCTCGAGAAGCTCCTCGGCTGCTCGCTCGGAGATGTTCCTCGTGAACTTGCTGATGACGTGGTCGGGTTTTCCTTTAAGGGCCAGTGCAACATTCTTCAGCACGACCGAGCGAAGGACCGTCTGCAACGTGGCATCGTCAAGCTCAACCACGTCGTCGAAGACGAACATCTCATTGCGAATCTGCTCGGCAATCTCCGGGTCCCGCTCGTCCAGGTCCGCAAGGATCTGCTTCTCTGTCGCCTGGTCGGCGCTGTTCAAGATCCCCACGATGGTGGCGATCCCTTCGATCTCGCTCACGCTCCCGCCCGCACGGGCAAACGCCGACAACCGCACGTCCAGCTCGTTGCCCACCTTGCGCAGCACATCGGGAGGAAGCGAGCCCATCGTCGCGACACGTCGCGCAACCTCGGTGCGCATGTCGTCCTCGAGGCGCTCCATGACCCGAGCTGCATGGTCAGATTCGAGGTGAGCCAGCACGACGGCAAGCATCTGAGGGTGCTCGGTCGACATGAAGCTGACGATCTGGGCTGGGTCGATCCGGTTGATGAAATTCAACGGGTGATCGGCGATCGAGCTGTTGAACTCGTCCATGATCTCTGCCGCCCGAGAGTCACCGAGGCGCTCGGCGAGCAGACGCTGGGCAATGTCGCTTCCGCCCTGGCGGACGTCGGTCACCGCGCCAGTGACTTGCATAAGGGCGCCGATGACCGCTTCGACGTCCTCGCTCGTCATCACGGGCAGACGCGCCACCTGGCTCATCAACTCGATGACCTCGGATTCGGTCATGTTGCGCAGGACCTTGTTCGCACGGTCCTCATCGAGCTGCGCGATGACGACCGCAGCTTGCTGACTCTTTGAGAGCTCCAAGACCATCAGCGCGGCCTCATGGTGTTGGCTGGCGCAGCCAGTCGCGCAGTACCGCAGCGACCTCCTCGGACTGTGCGTCGACGATCTCCGCGATGGTGGGCCCCGTGCGCTGGATGGCCGGTACGTAGGGAACTGCGGGCAATTCGCCCGTGGGTGCCTCATAGGCCGCCGGGCCGAGGCGTTCGAGCACGAGCGAGTCGAGCAGCGCGTCGTTTGCCAGTGCAGCTTTGCGGGCCTTACGGGACGCCCGCCACAACAAGAACAGCACGATCATGACGAGAAGGAATCCGAGAAGGGGCTTCATCGCTGTCGTGAGAATGCTCGCCTTTTTCACCGCGGTCGTGGCAAGAGCCGTCGACTTGAACGGAGCGGACGTGAGGCTCAGAACGTCACCGCGTGCCTTGCTGATGCCTGCCGCTGCGGCAACGCCCGCCTGAAGGCTGGCGAGCGTGACGCCTTTGGGGAGCGACGTCGAGTTGACGAGCACGGCGACGGACTGATTGATCAGCGTGCCGGTTGCGTACGTCGTCTTCAACTGCTCCGTCTGGGTTTCGCACGTGTTGTTCGTCGAGCCCTGGTTGTAATTCGTCCCGGTTGCACCGGTGACCGCCCCGGCTGCTACGCCAGATGCCGGTGTTCCCCCGGTCGCCTTCTCCGTCGTCGTCTGGGTGTTCGTGCAGAAGCTGACGGGCCTGCCGTTCTTGCCAGTCGGGATCAGGTTCTCGATCGAATTCGAGGTGTTGAAGTTGAGCTGGCCGTTGACCTGGACGTCGGCGTTGTCCGGTCCGAGGATCGCTGTCAGATACGCCGTGATCTTTGCGGCCTGCGACGCGTCGAACGACGAGGCTTGGTTGGTCTGGGCTTGACCGGTGTCGTTCACCCCTGGCCCTGCAAGCAGGTTGCCGTTCGAGTCAGCCACGGTCACCGTCGAGCGCGTCAGGCCCGGCACTGCCGATGCCGTGAGCGACACGATCGCCTGGACTTGACCGTAGGTGAGGGTGTAGCTCGGTTCCATGTCGACGAGCACCGAGGCTCCGGTCGGCACGGTGTTCCCAAGGGCGAAGGTCTGGTTCGCCGGAAGGGCGATGTTGACCTGGGTGCTCGTCACACCCGTGATGGCATCGATCGTCTGCTCGAGCTCGCCTTGCAGCGCCCGGAGGTAGTCAGCCTGCTGACTGAGCTGTGACGTCGTCAATCCCTCTTTGTCGAGGATCGAAAGCCCGACGGTCGACTGGCTCGGTAGGCCCGCAGCCGCCGCGGTCAGACGCTCCTGGTCGACGTCGTTCTGCGGCACGAGAATCGTCGCACCGCCGTCGGTCAGCTGATAGGGGACGTGGGCGGAGGCGAGCTGGCTCGTGATCGCCGCTGCATCAGCGGGCTGAAGGTTCGTGAAGAGCATCGCGTAGCTCGGCTTGCCGGAGAGCGACATAAAGATGACGCTCACGAGGACGACTCCGCCGAGTGCGGCAACGGTGACGGCCTTTTGACCGCGAGAGAACCCGGATGCGAAGCGCTTCGCGCTCTCGACGAACCGCCCTTGGCGACCGCCGCCAAAGCCTCCTGCACCCCCACCTCCGACGACTGCCATCTCAGAAGGTCATCTGCATGATCGAGGTGAAGGAGCTCACGGCCTTATTGAGCAGATCCGTGGTCACCTGGGTGTCGAGAGACGCCTGGCTCGCAGCGATCATCATGTCGGCAAGGTTTCCCTGACCAGCTGCGGCTTGAGCCTCGTCGGACGAGGCCGTGGTCTGGGCTTGCTGCAGATCGTTGACGGCATTGGACAACAAGCTGGAGAAGGAGTTCGAAGCCGCAGGAGCAGTCGTTGCAGTGCCTACCGAGGCGACACTAGGTAGTGCTGCTATCGCGGCGATCGGAGCGATGGTCATCTCAGCTGCCGATCGTCAGTCCAGCGCCGTAGGCGGCGACGGCCTTGCTCATCACGTCGGTGTTCGCGCTGTAGCTCTCTTGGGCCTCGATGAGGCTCACCAGCTGGTTCGACAGTTCGATGTTCGGAACCTTGACGTCGCCCTGGGAGTCCGCCAGCGGGTTCTGCGGCTCGTAGGCGATGACTCCGGTCGTAGAACCTTGGATGTCTGTGGCTTGTACGCCTTCGCTCGGCTGTCCGGCAATACCACCACCGACGGCGGAGAGCACCGTCGATTGCTCGGCGTAGGTGGGTTGATTGGTCGCGACGGCATCGTTCGAGTTCGCCACGTTTGAGCCGGTGGTGTCGATCCAGTTCTGCATGGCGTCGACACCACTGCCGGCGATGTCGATTGCCCCGAAGAGGCTCACGTGTAGCTTCCGCCAGCCGAGCCTGCGACCAGGCGAAACTGTGCATTCAGCGACTCACTCACGGTCTGGTAGTGGAGCGTGTCGGTCTGGGCCTCTTTGAGCTCATCACTCAAGCGGACGTTGTTGCCGTCAATGCCCGGGGATGCCGACGAGGTAGTCGTGGTGATAGTGGCGGTGTTGTAACCGGGAGTATCGATCGCCTGAGCAAGGCTCGACTGGAAGTTCACCTCGGTGTCGCCGTATCCCGGCGTGTTGTAGTTCGCAATGTTGTTGGCGACCGCGTTCTGCTGGGCGGTGACGCCATCGATGGCGAACTGGAGTACTCCGACAATGCCGTCGGTCATGGACGTACCTCACGCGAACGGGTTAGGGGACAGCGGAGCTGTCCGCACGGGCCCGTCCGTGGGCAAACGTCAGCGGGGCTGTCCTAGCCACCGCTGGCGTTCCTAACGTCGCTCAGAGTGTTGAATTGAGACGCAATCCTGACGAGTCACAAAGCGACGCGAACCGCGCGATGTGCTAAGGCGCACTGTGTCGAGCGGTGGACCTCGCCGGGGGCCTCACGGCCGCTCGAACGCTCCACGCCCACGGACCACGACGAAGCGCAGTAGCGCGTTTGCATCATGTCGTGACCACTCGGAGTGATGAGTAGTCACGCTTCGTGTGGTTAGATGTCAATTCAATGCTCGACAATGCATCTCGTTGATCTAGTATCTCCGCACAGTTACGAGCGGCTGAGCCGCTCCGATGCTTTGGATCGCAGGTGAAGACGGCGTGCGCTGATGGATGCGTGAATCGTTCTGTCACAGGTGACACCAGGGGACTACGTGGAAGCGGGTAGCTTTAGTGACACATGTTCAGGTGCACGTCGGGCCTCACGGGCGCATCGTGATACCAGCGGAGTTCAGGCGGGAGTTGAACATGGAACCGGGGGCCACGCTCGTGGCGTACGTCGCAGACGGCAACAAGCTGGTGCTTGAAGACCGTCGTTCCCACGTGGCAAGGCTGCGGGGAGCCTGGAGACACCTCGTCCCGACGGGCCGAGATCCCCAGGCTGAGCTCGAAGCCGAGCGCCTTGCCGAAATTCGGCTGGATGAGGCCGAGGGTCTTGGCGATGCGGAAGCTGTTGCGAGCGCGCAGCGAGATCTGGCACGAAGCGCAAGGGGAGTGGGAGCCCAATCATGACGGTCGTACTCGACGCCTCAGCCTGGCTGGCGTACTTGCTCGACGAGACGGCAGCGAACGCCGTCGAAGATCTCGTTGTCGACGGCGCGGTCATGTCCGCGGTCAACCTCGCTGAAGTGTGCTCCCGCCTTGCCGATGTCCGACGCGACGTGGCCCTTGTTCTCGAGCGGGCTGCCGCTGCGCTCTCCCGTGCAGACGAGCCCAGGTTCGTGACGAGCGGTTTGCCGGTGCTCCCGGAGACGATTGAGGTCATGCCCTTTACTGAAGCCGACGCCTGGACGGTCGGCGGACTCAGATTGGCCACACGCGACACCGGTTTGTCTCTCGGGGATCGAGCGTGCCTAGCTCTTGCCCGTCGCATCGACGCTTCTGTCGTCACGACGAACAAGAGCTGGCTCGACCTTGACGCCACCGTCACCGGTGTCGACGTCATCGTGGTGCCCACCTAAGGCTCGTGCCCCTCTGAGGCTTCTGCCCTTCTCGGTCTCAAGCCCTTGTGAGGCTCAGTAGCGGAATCTTCCGACGAGGCTCTTCAGCTCTGCCGCCATGCGAGACAGCTCGGCAGCAGCCCGCTCGGTATCGGCCGTGCCCTGGGAAGTCTGCATCGCGACCTCTGCGACACCGGCGATGTTCGTGGTGATCTCGCCTGCCCCTTGAGCGGCCCCAGCGACATTTCGAGCGATCTCGTTCGTCGTGGCGCTTTGCTGCTCGACCGCCGAGGCGATGGTGCCTTGAATGTCGTTGATCTGGGCGATGATGGCCGAGATACGAGCGATGGCCTCGACGGCTCCTTCTGAGTCACCCTGGATCGCCTGGATCTTCTGGCTGATGTCCTCGGTGGCGATCGCCGTCTCGCGTGCTAGGTCCTTCACCTCGTTCGCCACGACCGCGAAGCCCTTGCCAGCCTCACCGGCACGTGCAGCCTCGATCGTCGCGTTCAAGGCCAACAGGTTTGTCTGCTGCGCGATCTGGGTGATGACTTTCACGACGTTGCCGACCTCAGCCGAAGACACGCCGAGCTGAGCGATGGTGTCGGTGGTCTGTGCCGCAGCTTCGGCGGCTTGGGTAGCCACACGAGCTGCGTCAGAGGCATTCTTCGCGATCTCCGTGATCGACGCCGTAAGTTCCTCGGCAGCTGCCGCCACGGTCTGCACCGAGCCGGAGACCACTTCGGAAGTCGAGGAGACGACCCCGGCTTGTGCTGCGGTCTCTTCGGCACCCGAGCTCATCTGGGTTGCCGTCGCGGTGAGCTCCTCCGAGGCGCCGGCCAAGGACTCTGCGTTCTGGCCCATGGCGCTCATGCGCTCGCGAAGGTCGACGAGCAACCGCGCCAGGCTTTCGCCGACCTGGCCGACCGGATCCGAGCCTGCGACCGGGACGACGACGGTGAGGTCGCCATCGGCGGCTTTGTTCACCACGCCCAAGATGGCGTTCACCTTGGTCCGCAGCTCTTCTTCTGCGGCGCGCTCACGCTCTCTCGCAGCAATGCGATCGAGTGTGGACGAGAGCGACGC
>Ga0116230_10008193_pt1 | contig 10325 bp, 7 predicted proteins | sample S1TSphfallax_3_FD_88678 | JGI IMG/M metagenome (GOLD analysis project Ga0116230, IMG submission 88678) | Host-associated microbial communities from peat moss isolated from Minnesota, USA - S1T2_Fd - Sphagnum fallax MG | ecosystem: Host-associated > Plants > Peat moss > Unclassified | place: USA...
CTACAACTGGGTACAAAATCTTGGTAGATGCCAATATAAGAAATACACCCAGAACAGATTCTCCTCATTGCAAAAGAAGAGAGCCCAGACTCTCAAGGTTGTGTCAAATTCATGCTATTTCTACACCTAGGTTCATATGTTGGAAATTCTATCATTCCAATACACCAATTGTCAAGCAGCTAGAGGAGTCTTCCGCAAGTCCTCAACAACCAAACTTGATGGAAGTCTTTGGACACCTGAGACCACATTGGAGCCCTCCAAGGTCGCAGAAATATCCTCAAGAGAAAACTTTGGGTTCCTTGGCTGTTGAACAGACTCAAGACCCTGCTGGCAAATACGGCGCCCCAAGCCCTCAAGTTGTTTCATTGTTGCTACTTTAGTTAGTGGCTTCAACACCATTGTCCTGTGTGCAAGAGATACTCTGTCTGAAGTTGCAGCACCTGCCAACTCCATCTTTAAGCTGCCAACACCACTCCCATTGCAATAGTCTGAAGGTTGCATTGTAGCAGAAGGAAAAAAAGAGAAGGGAGCTGTTGGGTGATTTGGTGCTGCAGGAATGGAGGCAGAAACAGGAAGTGGCACAGATGACATTTGACCAGGATGGGCCATCCTAACTGGAGTTGGACCCACTGTGGGCATGTGAGAAGGAAGGGGATATTGCCATGTTGGAAAGGATGATATTTTAGAAGGCTGCTGCCAAAATAAGCGATTGGGCCTAAATTGACTCATCTGTTGCAAGCCAGAAGCACTGGCCGTTGCAGGAATACCAAGAGCAGTCCATGCTGTGCTCTGCTCAGCATTCCATTTAGGCAGCAAAGGCCGTTGGCGCTTTGTCATCCTGGATGCAGGCTCTTCTGTTGATTTTTTGATGGACTCCTCCTTCAGCATATTGCTGAGATAATCATGAGTCAAACTCTTGTCTAGAGACTCCTTCATCAATGTTGCATTCTCCTCCTGAGTTGGTGTTGATGCAGATATAGGATTTTCTTGACCTGCTATATTGGGCATTATTTTCTGCTGCTCTACTGGATTTGGCATTGATGTTGATGAAGAGGCATTTTCTCGACCCACTATTTCATACATCGGCCTCTTTGATTTGCCTTTCCCGTGCTCTGTTCATCACAATCAAGATTCACACAATTGAAATTCAAGAGCTACCATGATTGAGATGATGGAATCTGTTGTATTCAATTGCATTTCTGTCCGGATATTTCCCAAAGCAAGACAAGACTTGGGACTACCCCATCTGGGTCAATAGTTGTGCTCAGTGGGCATCTAATCCTAGAGAAGGGGCCCATAACTGTACCTTGCTCAGGATGCTTCCGCTTGAGTCTGAATATCAACTTGCCTCGGTTCTCTGTATCTTTCTGTTCTTGATCCTTTGAGCTGGGTGCACTGACCCCCTCTGATGAGCTTGAGATGTGAGCAATGTTCGTGCCTCCTGTACCCACAAGAGGAGTTCCTGCTCGTTGGGCTTCTTGAATCTGTGCAATTGATCCACCCCATGGAAGCCAGATTGGCCCACGTGGACCAAACACAGGTGCCCATGTTACAGGTGGAGGAATGCTGTTGGATGCTGGCAATGAAGATGGTGGATCATTACATGCAGGAAGACTGGGCTGACAGGGCTGACTAAGCTCACTGGGCTGACTAAGCTCACTGGGCTTGGCAGTCGCAGGGGTAATCTTCATTCGGGCAGGCAAATGATGGGAGGACAGAGGTTCCTGTGTCTTTTGAGTGGAAAGTTTGCTTGGTGCACTCTGAGAGTGAAGTTTTGTTGGTGCATTCTGAGACTGAACTTTGGTCACTGTTTTCTGACCAGAGAGCTTGGAGTTGAACTTGGGTTTCTGATGCCACCTCTCAAGTGTCCCACTTCCCAAAAACTGCATTACCTCATTCTTTGACCTGAACCGACGGCCTGACACTGGGTCATGGTAGTACTGCAACACATAGCCAGACACATTTCAGAGGTCAACTCAAATAGAAGGAAATCACCATCACTACATCATTTGGAATAGCTTCCTGGGAATTGAGTGGATCACCACCATTCCAAGACAGAATGATCGTGCAAATAGAGATCAGTTGAAAATAAGAACCAAGCTCAAATCCATGACTAACACACATGAGGACTTGCCTACAGACCCTCCAAAGAGACTGCGATCTCAATCCCCCTGTACTGTATTTGAAGACACTTATGGATGAGCCTCCACAAACACTCAAATATAACAAATACTTCATTACCATCCTCAAAACAGAAAGAGAAAGTGAAAGGCAGATTATGAACCTTGTCCTTAGTTCCAGCTGTGTGTCCACCCCCTCTGACCTTCACCTCTGTTGTCCATCCTTTGGGAAGCCAGTCTGGCTGTTCAATCAATTGTGAAGTACTATTTGATTTCTCAGAGGTCCTTGCCATCTTAGTACTCTCAAAACCTTTCTTATGGTTCTGTTGCCCACCTGCTGGACTTTTCCTTTTGGACATCATATTGTCATCATGAATTGACTCATGCTTGTCCTGTGACACAGCTTTGGCTGAAGTGTTCAGTCGATTCCGAGATCGTAATACAAATGGGGTTACTTTTCCCCCCTTTCCAGTGGAGGAAGTTTGAGGACCAGAGTTTTGATGAGAACCTTCTGTCATGGTTGCTGCATCTGCCAAGCTTTCCAATGCAGTTAGGCGTGATCTCCTAGTGTAGCACTTGATTGCTGTGCTGGGCTCACCATCTGTCCTTCCCTGTAGGGTCTGTCCAGTAGCTGCAGAGCCTGCCACTTGGTTACTGTCTGGAACCAAAGTATGATCTTGCCTGCTCCTTTTCTGTTTACGGAAGTAAAACTTGAATGTTTCTGGAGGATTCTGCACTACAAAATCCCAGTCATCAGCAAGATCTGTTCCTTCTTTAACAACTTCTTGCTGACTCACCTCACACCTGGTGACTGCAGTGCCCAGTGCAACATCCACACTTTGCAAGCCTGCTTGCTCTGACGACAACATCCCAGCACAAAGCTTACTCGCTTCTCTTTTAGATTCCACCACAGACAGACCATCAATCTTGAGGCTGACGACTTTGTCCCTGCCAAAGAAGTCTACATGGTCAGAAGCTTGACATGTGCCCCCTCCTCGGATGCAGACCCCATTGTCACTCACAGTGTCAGCACATAGCAACTCATTCTGCCTATCTGCATCCAACTGACCACCAGGATCAATTGGGCTGGCAGCTTTGTCCCTGTCATAGAAGGTGCCTTCAACCTGAACAACTTGGTCACTGCCACTCACAGTATCGATATTGCACAACTGTGTTTCCCCATCTGGGTTCAACTCCTTGTGATTGATTGGGCTGGCAGCATTATGGGCTTTGTGGGATGTGCCTTCAGCCTCAGCAACTTGGCCACTGTCATTAGCACTGTTAACCTCATCTGTATCCAATTTCCCAGCATCATTGATAGTACTGGCAGCTTTGTCTCCTTGGAAGGTGCCTTCAACCTTGGCAATTTGGCCACTGCTAATGGCAGTGTTAATGTTATGCAACTTTATTTGCCCATCTGTTTCCACCACCCCGGCATGATCACTTGGGCTGGCTGCTTTGTCCCTTTCATGGATCCTGCCTTCAACCTCAAAATTTTGGCTACTGCAATCCCACTTGTTGGCTGGCTTGCTGTCTGTATCTGCTGTTTGTTCATCTCCATCTGAAAAGTAGTAAGGATCACTGGTTGATTCCTCCGCTGGCAGCTGGCAAGCCTTCCTGACCATGACAGCCATGTTCTCTCCGGGCAAGGGTGTTTCAGCATCAGTGGATTGATGCAACCGTTCTCCCATGGTGGTTGGGTTGCCATTTACATTGTGAACCATTTCCAGTACTGTTTGGTCATGTGTTTCCCCATTTGGAAGGTGGAGATCACTTGATTCAATCAAAACTGTGCTGTCATGACATTCATGCCCAACTACATCACCTGAATCCAACTTCTCAACCGAAAACAAGTGCTTGCTTGATTCCCTCCTCAGTTTCACTATAAACTGACCTTCATTCCCAGTGCTGCCAGCTTTGTCATCAGTTGTTTGACAGGTGACCTGGCTGTTAGTGGCGACACTGACCTCTGCTTCACCCAGAAGATGCAGATTTTCTCCCTTCCTGTTTTCCATGGCAAACTTACCATCAACCTCAGGGACACCAGGGGTATTAATGTCAACCTCATCAATATAAGGCATATCTACAGCAGGGTGTGGACTATTGCCCTCACTTGGGCCCATCAGGCTAGAATGTGCAAGAAACATTTTTTTGGTGTTATCCAAGACTGAGCCACCATTTGCATCACAATCTTCTGTCTTCTCCACTATGTGCTGGCTATTATGCATGGCAAGATTCTTGTCATATTCACAGTCCCGAGTGGTGGTTTCAGATAAGCTGCTGGCCAGGCAATGGTCTGCATCAGGGGATATATTCAACCCTATCACCTGTTTGGAACCTGACCCACCATTGCAATCACCATTCTGAGGACCAGGCTCATCAAGGCTCCCCAAAATTGAATCCCTCATTTCCACTACAAAGTCAGCCTCATCTGTCAACAGTGGCTTGTTATAGCCCTCTCAATGCTGCATGGCTACTGTTTGGATCTACAAGTCTTGCAACACCTGATTCCTCACTAGACTTGAGAGAACCAGAAATCCCTGTTGGCTTCTCTGGACAGTACAACAATTTGACTCAGGTTTTTCATCATCATAGTTATCTACTTACAACATACCTCTGGTTGCAGAAAGTTGGCTTGTACTCAGACCTCCTAACTGACATCAACTCTTCTTGAAAGTGACCGCATCAAGAGAGTGACATTGCTAAGCATGTCTACAAGTAGCTGTTTCCTAAGCCAAAGGGATTCAACAACCAATTCTCAAACCCTAGTAGCTCCCACAAAACCTGGCCATCACATCTGTGAGCCAGTCTAAAACCCTGAACTGCAGTCAGTGGCTTGAATCCTGAGAGACGCACCAGAATCAGTGAGATATATATTTGATACTTAACACTCTTGTCAACAATATTGAGCCGCTAGCCAATGACCCTCAGCTTCAATCTGGGAGTGCATCCAGCTTGTCCCATCTACCACCTTCTGGCCCTGTGAAATCAAATGAGCCACCAGAGTTCAAACCTACAAATTGGTACGATCTGCCACTTGAGGTTGGAATGGACCCTGCAGGAAGTTTGTGCACACCACCACATGATGCTGCATCTCAAGACCTGTTGGCACAGCACAACAAAATGTCCATTGAAGATTTATCTGTGAGATTGCAGAGAAAACTCCAGGAGGACACATTGAAGGAAATTGTTTCTGTCCATTCCAGCAAAACTCAACTGACATGACATGAATGAGTGTGGGTCATAGCCTTAGGAGTGTCAGTCACAAAGTATCAGTCCACCACTGTCATCATGAATAGCAGTGACTAGGTTCCATGACTCCCAACTGACTTCATCAGGTCCTGACAGTGGTGTGATAAGTATAGAATCATCCACCAAAACTTTCTGGCAAACAAGCATAGAAAATTTGCATCCTGAATTTCTGTTGCAATTTGGAAGCAACTGGAAAACTCAGTCATGATGTTGACTAGCACTCAAGAGACACAGTGCACTCCAATTCAGGGTTTTAGGTTGGCAGGTAGACTTTATATGATTGGATGCACAGAAACAAGAAAATAGGTGCACAAACAAACAAAGATACAAGGAAAATGTCAATTGCTTTCTGCACAGCCTTGTCGCAAGCAAGAGCAAGCAAAGATTCCAAAATCCGTCAGCTTGCCACTCAATCTAGAAGTCTTAAGTATGACAACAGAAAGGCTTGCAACCTGTGATGCAAAATGGTACAGACCTATGCAATAAAAAGTGCACAGCCATCACCTCCAGAGAAAGGTATATGTACAAAACACTTCTGACTGTAGCTTACATCCAGAGGCTCTGCAATCTTTGATGGAAAGAGACAGACAGAAAGAGACAGATGTACTATCCCATGGACAGGATGTGCAGAAGGTAGTAGGAATACACAATCCAAAGGGACACCAGTGAGTCCAACATATGACATAGATGCACAATAGAACAAAACCAGGAAACCTAACAGCCTATGACCTCAACACCCCCAGAATCCTTAAAGCTACAAACTAAACAGAAACCTGATCAGCCCTCCCTATGCCACAATAGACAAAAAGGCACACAAAGGAAAAGAGGATATATTCTGCATCAACAACCCTATAGGTCAAACATAATATGCAAGAGCTTTTTTTTCCCAAGCCCCACATACGTATACAGCATCTGAGACTTCCAAAGAAACATGAAAAGATCAATGGGAAAGGAAGAAAGTGAGGAAGGGTTCAATCTGCAAGGAAATGATCAAACCAATGACCAGATCATTTCAGAAGAGTTTGACATACAACAGAGTAATTCTCCTTAAGGCTAGAATGTCAAGACGATAGTGCATGTATGCATACATACATACATGTAAGCTAGCTATGCAGCAAGGAAAAATGCAAGCATTCCCAGTAACACAAGCACTGTCGTGTTTTTCTCTCATGAACAAGATGATGATGAAGTTCAGAGTGGGAAAAAAGGATGAAGTGCAGCCAAAAGCCAGCCTTTATGCACTTGCCGCAGCAAAGAAAAAACCCTTCTCCACAGAAACAAAAAGCCATGCAGAAAAACACTAAATCAATCAATCCCAGAGCAGGCACCAAATTCCACAGCACTGGTTTTTATTCTGAAACCTCCAAAATCCTCCAGAGACATGAGACTCACCAGGATGTGATGATGATGATTGCTGCTACTGCATCTTCAACGTATGGCTTCAACAAAGCCATCAGAACAGAACATAATAAAACCCTAGCTCCCACATGAAACTCTATGGTTGGGGCGGGGAAAGAGAAGAGAAGAGAATAAAAGAGAAAATCGGAAAACCAACCACAAGAGCTCGTTCACACATGCTCGAGACAAGAGAACATCCTCAGGAAGAGGAATCTCAAGCTAGCGACATGAATTCTTCAGAAGCAGATTGTACAAAACCCTCAGATCTGATCTTCCCTGGCACCGAGACAGCAGAGACAGAGAGAGAGAGAGAGTTACTTACCACAACGGCTGATTGCCAGTAGAGTAAAGCAGCAACTTTGTGTACCCGGCCGCCGGCACCAAGATGACTGCCAAGAGGAACGAAGGAAGGAAGAGCAGGAGGGGAAGGAGGAACGACAGGCGCTGTTGTCTTTACCACAAGGGAACGGCGAAGAAGAAGAGGTTCGAAACCCTGACAGACGGCCAGAAACAACGCTTTGCAATTGACGCTTTGCAACCTAATTTTTCCTTCTTTTGCTCCAGACAGGTGCCCACAAGAAGACCTAGTAGGGGGCTGGCTCAGGATTAGACTAAAACTAGCCAGATTAGGAAGCCCTTAATTACACAAAAAAATCTCTCTAATCTCACAACAATTATATTAATGTACCTAATCTCATCCTTTGAGTTTTCTAAGCTGAAGTCTTCTTCTTCATCTTCTTCTTCTTCTGCTCTTAGAGAGAAAAGAGAAGCATTTGCATAAACTTTTTTCTTTTTGTTGTTTCTTCTACTTCTCTCTTTGGAGGAATTTTGTTGCAGGACTGAGGGTTTGTGATCTTGATGGTCATGGTCAATCACATGTGTGTCAATCTCTCTGTCTCTCTCTCTCAGAATGTTGTTTTGGTAGTGCCGGGACATTCGATTTGGTTTTTCTGGAGCTGCTGCTGCTCAACATATTCAAAGGTTTTTGTTGGGCATGTTCAGAGCTTTCTTTTTCAACATGTTACAAGAGCTTTCTCCTTGGACTGCATGTATGTTCAAAGAGCCTTTCTTCATGGACTACATGTTCAGAGAGAGCTTTCTTCTTGGATATGTGTGTGCGTGTCTGCATAATCTGGGCACAATCTTGTAAAAATCTGAAGTAAAATGCAATACAGTTTTGTCCTCTTTCAATCCTGGTTGTGGTCGGTTCATGAAAGGTGTATCAATGTTGTTGTTTCCATACAACGTAAGAAGACATTAGATCATTAAGCATGCAGGTGTGGAAGATGGGGGGGCATCAGAAGGCCGAGCCACTCTGGGGAGCACAGAAGCCTCAGAAGCACTACCAATGAGGGTGGCAGCATAGTTGGGGTGGCCACACATACAAACAAAATGCATTCCTGCATTTGAGATGTGCAATGAGAAAATACCTAAGTCAAGTCAGGAATGGCAAATCAAGAAACTTGGAGCAGATAAAAGTTACTGGGGAGGAGGACTGACAAGTGATTGTCATCTCAAAACACAAACCACAAAACTGACATAAGTTGAATCTAAGAAGAGTCTTCTCAGGAAGCTATCTGGTCTTTTGTGAGCGAGCAGAACAGATCTGAGACAAAAAAAAAGGGTGGAACTCTTACACTGCAGAGGTGAATTGAATCCACAGCAATCTTTTGGTCCAGGGCATGCTCCTTGCGGAAATGAATTGCTCCAGATGCAATATGACTGCAATGACTGCAGAGGGAGCAGACTCCACAAAACACACCATGCAAAATGGTGGTGACTAAACAAATGTCCATGTCAGTAGTTCCAGCCAAACCCAAAAGTAAAACATGACAAGAAGATGAGTGACAGTCATAACCTTTTGAGTGCACATATGAAGGAAGGAAGTAGAGCTGCAGACCATCACGTCTCTTGACTATTAGCTGCCATTGTTACTCCCCTGTGATTTCATCACCTTCCAACAGTCCTGACGATGCAATGTAGATAGTCCCCATGAAAACATGACTAGAAAATGAGAGCAACCCACCCATGTGAACCCTAAACCCTAAACTCTGAATTGAGTTGAGGCAGGATTTGATAATAAGCTTATGAAGATTTCAAATCTGCTGGGTACATTGAACAACCACAAGCGTGCAGCCTCAACCCTAAACCCTGAATTGAGTTGAGACCTGACTTGATAATAAGCTTTCTGGGGATTTCAGGTCCGACAACATATCAGCAAACAGGAGGAGAAAAAGGAAACCCAATACCCAAAACCCAAAACCCTCCATTGAGTTGAGGCATGATCTGATAATAAGCTTATCGAAGATTCAGAGCTATCAAGATATCTATCAGCAAACAGGAGAAGAAGGAAACCGAAACCCTAAACCCTAAGTCGAGTTGAGGCATGAATTGATAATAAGATTACAGAGATTTCAGATCAGACAAAATATCAGCAAGCAAACAGGAAAAACAAAACGAGGAAACTCAAGCATAAAAACGGAGAAACCAAAACAAAAAAAAAACTGAGGAGTGAATAGGCTGAACAAGAGCAACACAAGCAGTGGCACTCGTGCATGTTCAGAGACCTTCAACAGCAACAACAACTTTTGTATTGACCAGCTACTAAACTTGAGATCTCCATTTTGGCATCTTCATTCATCAGCTGCTGGCTGTGGTGTGTGGAGGTCAATTGTCAATACATGAATCGACATACTGAGTTCTGTCACAGGATCCACAATGGCAGCAACATTCAAATCACAATGCTGGCTAGCTCAACAAAACCTAAAACAGAAAGAGAAGACCCAAACAAACAGAGTTCAGATATTATGGTAAGAAAAAAGCAAGTGAAAATTTGCAACCCACAACAACCCCAAAAAAACAAAAACAGCAACAAAACATTCATTTATGAAACAAAAGGTAGAAAATTAGGATTTGAGTTTCAAAGGACATCAAATCTATGAGATTTGCACAGAAAACTCCACATTAGCAGTTTGAATGTGAGTTGCTCTAAACCCTTCTAGCAAAACCAAAACTAACACAAAAAAGGGGGTGTGTGTGACACTGCAGCCTTGCCCATTTACATTAAAAAGTATCTTAAGGCAAAAGAAGAATGATGGAAATTCAAATACACTTCACCATGCAAAAATATAATCTTCAAAAAAATCCCCTTAGAGAAACAAAAATCCTTCAAGGATATCATAACTCGATAACTAATCTCAAACTTTCAACACAAGCCAAAAAAACATCATCTTTCAATCAAAAAATCCTGGTACAAAAATTGACCTACTACTACTACTACTACCACCTAGGGGCCAAAATCTCCTTAAGCTACTATATACTCTATAATGAATCTAAACACAATATCCTTCTTGCCTTTGTAAGTAGGCAAGGTCAACAAAAGCAAGCACAAGAGCATAACCTTTATGAGTGTGGACTCACAAAGTACTAGGTATCAACAACCCTTGACTTTCATTATGGTGCTTTCTTTATCTAGTGTGTAAACTATGTACAAACTAGGCTACCAACAACCAATTTAGTTTGTTGTCACCCCCATTTGCTTGCTTGCTTGCTTGC
>Ga0116230_10008194_pt1 | contig 10323 bp, 6 predicted proteins | sample S1TSphfallax_3_FD_88678 | JGI IMG/M metagenome (GOLD analysis project Ga0116230, IMG submission 88678) | Host-associated microbial communities from peat moss isolated from Minnesota, USA - S1T2_Fd - Sphagnum fallax MG | ecosystem: Host-associated > Plants > Peat moss > Unclassified | place: USA...
ATGTTATTGTTGATGATCCGTAAACAAGTTTGAGATTGGCACTTTTGTTGCCTTCGCCCATAGGAAAGAGCCTATGTAGTAGCACAAGATTTGGGGATAAGATTTTGGCTAAATCTTCAACCAATGTGTGACAATTATGCATTTGATAACATGATGATCTAGAGGTGTTCCATAGAGTGCATGCATGCACACAAGTGTAGTCGGAAAATCCATTCAAAGGGAAGTTTTAGTTTGTACCTTTGGTTAATGGGGGGGTAAATGGGTACGAGTTATTATGGGACAAGTAGTTTCTTCATATTGCAAGTGTGTTTATTTTGGTTTTTGGTCATTGTCTTCAATTTGTTCTATGGTCCTTTGTTGTTAATTTTGTCTATTCTTCTATAGAAATTGTATGATTTAATTAATAATGGGCATCATTGGATGGTGCATTGGTGGGTGGTGACTCCATATGGCCATTAATGAATATGTATGGTGCTTTGTGAAGGGGTATTAATTGAGGAAAAAGAATGGTGGCAATCAATAGAATATGCATGTGATAATGAGATGATTGAATATGCATTCAAGAAGGTTCAATTATTTTTCCTTTTGGGGGTGGGGTGTGAGGATGGAATTTCTTTATTCTTGCGTTCCCAAGGTTTTCAATGGGTTTCCATGATGTTTTCCAAGTTCCCAATGTGGTCCTCAAGGGTGTTCCCAATAACATTTCATTTTATTTCATATCCTTTGCCCAACGATCTCTTTTTTCACCAAAAAGGTGAGGCAAGGGGAAAAATATTCCATCTTCATTGGGGAGCTTTTCAAGTTTTAGGTTTTTTTTGATGATGGGCCAATCAAAATGGCCTATTGCAAAGAAAAAAAACCTGAGAAACAACCCATCTAATGAATAGGAGAGGAAAGCTCAATTCTTAAACGCATATAAACCTTCTCATTTGCTTTGAGTAGTGTACATTTGCAATTCAAAACTCTTTCATTTTTTAATATAAAAATAGATTTTTCCCGATGAATGTGTGATTGTGAAACTGATTTGAGTCACCAATCATTAGGTCATGTGATAGCTCACCTGTCAACTGATTTTCTATTTCATCTTCTGGGTAGGTCATCATTTGGATTGTCCACCTTCATGTGGAGGATCCAAGTACATGGTTTTGTTGCAATTGTAGACAACCATTGAGTTGTTTGGTCAAGAGAAGGAATATTACTCAAAGTTTGATATCCATTGCGAAGATAATTTCTTAACCCATAATTTTATATGATTTTATGTTGATGAACACTACACTACTTAGACCAAAAAAATTGGCACAAAGTCTGCTACTTCCTTCAGTTCTTCATACCACTACAATGTATTAACATGATTGTCCTATTCTTTCTTGAGAGACAATGTGCTTCTGGTGAGAGGTGACATATGTCTTCCATACAATGGCAATTGTAACATAACTCACAAGAGACACCAAAGGCAAGCTGAAGTGCATACATGAATTTGATACCCTGTAATACTTCCCAGCTCATTTTGGAGATGTTACAATGAGAATCTCAAATGGGAATTGATCTTGAGCAATTTTAGCTCGCAATGCCATTAAAAGTGACTGATGACCAGGAGATCAAACCCTTGAGGATGCTGAGGAAATTCAGAGAAAATGCAGCAGGTGCCTTGGTGGTGGTGCACAATATACTCCCCACCATACACCAGACACAAAAGCATGGAAAGGAAAAGAAGTGAGATTTCAATGTCAGAAGATGACCTAAACATGTGACTCAGAGGAGTTGGGATAAGATGAAACCCAAAGCTAGTAGCACAGCACAACCTTGCACCTTTTCAGGATTTAACACAATTTACCAAACAGATTGTTTATTTGACGATCAAACAGAAACTGACCATGGAATCTGTTCATACCAATTCTTCAAATACTCATGACCAAGAAGAAGATTCAAGGTCTAGGCCAAGGAACCAGTTCCAGGTTTTGGTGTTTCTAAAAATTCACATCAAAACTGCAACATAGTGCACAGGATCTCCGAAGAAGGTGACTTGAGGACCTTCGAATAGATTTACAATTTGCTCAACTCTACATTTGTGAACTGTCTCAGCTCAGATAACGCAAAAGCACACCATCATTGCCCAAAACAAAGCCTTTGTCATTGACAAACCTGCACAATCAATGAACTAACATAAGTCGAAACCACCAGCTAGCAGTATATCACATCACACAAAACTGTATTTAGCTTACAATTGTACACATTAGTTGTATCTTTCATGCTTGATAATACCTAGCAGCTAAGTCTGTTACAATTGAAGGCCTGACAGAACACACAGATGCTGGAATTGGAATCCCATTTTCTGAACTGAATCTGTCAATTGTTATTGTCATGAACTCAACATGATGTCCCCTGGGGTTCTTTTGCAAAACGAAAGGGAGGTGATGACTTACTTCACAGAATACAAGTTTGCAGCAATGCTGTCAGCCACTTTATCACGCACCCAGTTCTTGCCCCCATCCAATGTTCTCAGTAGAATACCACTTCCACCTGCTGCCCATGCCTCATCCTAACATACAAGAAGTCAGAGGCTTATGAATTAGCAAACCCAAGGAGCCAAGATACAGACCAAATGACCACCATGAAACTACCCTGGTTACTTGTTATTGCTGGGTGGCAAGTTCTGCTAGGGTTTAGCTCCAATGCTAACCTGACAAGAATCTACCCATCTGTAGGATCTTCACAATTTGTGACCCAGTAGATGGCCCAACTGCTTCAGGTAACATTATTATCTAGATGACATCCAAAAGACATAACTGAATCCATAGGGCGATGGAAGGAGTTAAGACCTGACCAACACTAAAACACTTGATTGAAAGAGGTTGCAGCTTGCTGAAATTGGTAATGTCAATAATCAAGAGATTGTTTTGGTTGAACTGAGACATTACTATCTAGCAAACCCTCACCACAGCCAGAAGATGAAGAGAAGGCAATTGAGATACCTTGGAGCGGTAACCAACATCCAAAATTCCAAAGCCTCGGCTTGAAATACGTGCTTCCTCAAAATCATCAGTCACCTGCATTCTCACCAGCTTCTCTACTGAGACATTTTCCTCCTTATGAACCAGATACCATGCATTCCCTACCTTGGTGAAATGCTTACTTTGGGCACCTCAGTGCAGAGTGCAACTACCAAGAACTAGTAACAGTGACAGAAAGAGGATCCACACAAGATGAAATAAATTGGTTTTATGCTATCCAATTTGAAAATCTCCATCAAACCACTGCATAAGAGTTGATAGAAGATCCTCTCAGCAATAGAGATCCCCTAAATCAATTTGATCCCAAGCGAACTCACAGTCTCCTGAAATAACTACTATACTCCTATTTTCTGGATCAATGGATTGAAACCAACTGAAATTCATAGTCTCCATCAACAGCCTCCCATGAGAAGCATGATCAGGTTGCAGTTGAATGTTCCACAATCAGATAGGATTCCATTAGCACTGACCAGGTCTTGTCAGAGTACCCAGGCTTGTGACTTCACCCTTAACATGATAAAACTATAGAAGACCTAACCTGGTAACAATGAAAGAGAGCATCCAAACACAAGGTGATGAAGAGGAAAGATGTGCTTACACCAGTGCCTTTACTGAGGAAGAGACCACCACCACGAACAACCAGCCACAGCCCCCCATCTGCTCGCCAGCCCATGTTCTGAATTCGCCGTGCACTTGACCGGTTGTGGGGTTGCCAGTATGGCTGCAGAGTTCAAATATTGTGCATCTCAGGACATGAAGAGGCAATATGTCACCTCCTGCACGATGATTCTTATGGGTTCCTTTTCTCAGTTAGGAAGGCAGATGCAGAAAGGAAATAGAAATCTAGGCTAAGACTGTTGAAGAAATGGAAGACCATTGGCCTCTTCAACAAAGGTTGAGTGAAGTATTTTCTCTGACAGTTCCTATTGCAGAGAGGTTCAGTGATAATCTAGTTCAGAGCATCAACCTGCATATTGTGTATATAAGTTACACAACTTACCTGGCCAGGCTCCCAGGTTAGGTAGAAATTGCCACGGCTGGAAACAGCCACATAGTCACCAGCTGGAGAGCGATTGACAGTGTTAAATGTGCCCGTGTAGTAACTGGCTCCACTGATTCCACTTGACACAGTCCTGTGGACATGAAGAATGCCTCATCTATTAGAAAATAGACCCTACAACATCCAACAATTTGAAGATAATCCACTGTTTGTAGATCACAGCTTCAGACCAAAAATGGAAACACAGATACATTGTGTCATGTGTTTCGGTTTCACCCTCAGATTGGATTGGATATTAGACATGTAATGAATGCAGCAACAAAGAACAATATCCATAGCAATTCCTTAAGCCTTGTGATCACTTTGGAGGCCAGAAACAAAAGCAGGAAAAAGGGTACCGATTCAGTGTAGCAGAGACAGTTTCCTCCACTGCAGCCTTCCAATTGTAGCCCATGTTTGAGGTCACATAGATTGCACCTTCATCTGTTACAAGCTCAGCACTTTTCTCCCCTGTTGCTTTGATTACAACCTGTGGGTATAGATTGGGGACCATATTAAAACTTGTGAGGGTGAAACACCTTTTTCTGCAGTATATTACCACCATTTCTGCAGTATAAAAACACAAAATTTATTCATTACCACTTTTTCTCTCTGTCATTGAGAAACTACTCCCTTCCATTCCCTGCAAACAAATTCTGAATCCAGTAACAGGCTACAAATTTTGAAGAATATTTTCTGTGAGACCTAGAATGCCATAGAAAGGACTTTCTGGGGTAGCATACAGGATTGCCAGGGAGGCGTGAGCTGAGAGGGACGCGCTCCCAGCTATTTCCTGAATCGGAGGTGTGCAGAAGTATTGCAGGTTTGCCAATAATCCAGCCTTCCTTGCCCTCAAAACTGATGCTGTTGAACCTGTAAATCAGCCTAGATTTGCTTAAAACCTGTTGGATGCATAATTTGAACTGGCAAATGTCAAAGAACCTGTAAACATCTTGCTTAATGACTTAGCCTAAATGCCAGCTGACCATGCTACCAAACTATACCAGCGGCTTTATAGATCCAACACTCTTTCTCAATCCCTAAGCAGAAAATTGCAACCTGCACATCCATGCTAAAGGCCATAGTTGCACCACCAAAACTTCTACATTGTCACAGATCCTAACTCTAACCATGCTTATCCAGTGCAATAAAATTACAACATGTGTTGTGAGAAGAGAGGCCACCTGTAGTTGAAATCTTCATCCTCAGCTGATGGGATGGAACGTGGAGTCCAAGTACGTCCACCATCTTTGGTCTCCAGTAGTGTTTGTCGGGTCCCAAGCAGAAACCCTGGAATAAAGAACTGTCAGCTTACTGAACTTACAACCAAACCTTGAACCAATTTTGTAGAGATTCTCAATGGACAAGAAATCAAACCATATCTGAGGGATAGGACACACAGGCATTGTGTGAGTGGATACACAAGCTTTCATCACCCAGCACTCATATAAGGGCATCAATCATCCACAATTGGCCAATGGATTCCAGAATGGCAACACCCACTCACGGACACCTAGCAAGTGGTTGTGAAATGGCAAAGAAATGTTGCAAGCGGTTGTGAAATCAATCACCAGACATGACAATCTGACAATTGAGAAAATATCACCAATCAAGGAGGAGAAAAATACTTGACACTTTTGTGAGTGGAGGACTGAAACACTTAAAAACAAAAAGCATGATGCCTCTTCTGCCAATTAAGCATGCCTCTAAAATCCCTCTCCAGCAGCCTTAGATTTACTGCCTCTTCTAATGGATACTATTGCTGAAGAAAGCTCTCGTTGGGGAATGGATGCTACCATAATGGATGTCATCTACTTGAAGAGAGCTTTGCTTCAGGCAGGAAATGCCATCAGAATCTGTGGCCACAAGTAGGGATAAACCCTTGATTACCAGAAAATTCATCATTGATGCTTGCTTGGTTGCAAAATTCTTCCGTGAGGATATGGAAACCTAGATTTCAGGATTTATATAGCTCTTATTGGTAAGCAATCATCCAGCCAGATTTCAACCCTCAATTAGTTGCAAGAAAGCTATAAACCCTAAACCACAGGGTTCTTGACTTCTTGCTGAACAGGAGAAGAAGATGGGAGCAGCACATTCACCCAAATCCATCTTCGAAGGGGGGGTATACAAACCCATTAGAATTCTCAACTTGTGAAAGAAGAAAGAGAAACACCGTCTCCCCATTCTCTCATCCAAGGGTTAGAAAGCCTTCAAAGGGTCTCTCATAAGGCAAAAATGCATAAGAAGAAAGAAAGAGCCCAGTGCAATGGCACAATTGTTCCTACAAGGTTGCAAAAACACCTGAACATTCCTGTGAATTTGCAAGAAAGAAATTACAATCTCGCTGAATTCCTCCTGTAAAGGTCCCAAAAATGCAGAACTATCAAAATGGGGGTGGACGAGGATTCAGTGGAGTAACCTACCATGGTCCGGCTCGTCGGGTACAAATGCGAGATCCAGAAGCACCACACCTGGGTTGATGGGCAGAGGAATTTGTTCCCAGTCCGATAGAGCTTCCTCGGCCCGAACTCGAGAGCCTAAAGAGAGCGTAAGGGCAGCTGTACCCACACCCAGGAATAGCTGCCTCCGCCCTAACTCCTCAGCAGCAGCAACAGCACCAGCAGTTGACACTTCCCCCTCAACTTTGTTGAACTCCTCAGCACCATGAGCCCCTTGCAGCACACCCTTGCATAATTGCGCGGCTCTGGTGATAATAACGGAATTTCCCTTGACACGAGAGAAAGACAAGGGAACAAAACAAGAAGAAGAGGAAAAAGGAGACAACAACGAACCTCGGAGCACAGCAGAAGAAGAAATAGAAGAAGAAGAAGAAGAAGAATTAGGGGACAGTGCAACGGCGTGCTGAGGTGCAGCATTAAGCAAGGCACAAGTTTGCAGACCCGTAATGACGGCCATTGAACCAAATTCCCAACACGAAGAAGACCAAGGAGCTTGGGCTGGTGGCTTATTCTGAAGCAGGGCAACACAGCCAGCCAGCAGGCCTCTTGTTGGTGTTCTATCCACTGGGAGATGGAGTGCGGACGGGATTGTGTCCGCTCACTGGCGTCGTTCTCGCTCATCTTTATCTCCACAAAACTTCCAAAGTCATCAGGAGGGTCTCCCATGGCCATCTGAAAAGTGTCCGGTAAGTGGTGAGAGCCTGTGGATACCCGGCTGCTTATGGTCGTTCGCTCATGTCCAACAACGGGAGTGAACCAACGGCCACCAGCAGCGCACTATCCATTCGACTTGGCTCCTGTTTTCACTCGCTTATGGTGGAACCATACCTCGGTTGAAACTCGTGGTCAATTTCTATTCCAATGGGTTAGGTAGGTGTTTGAGCTACCAATGTCATGCATATACCCTGGTTCATTTCTAACCCAATGCCATGTATAATCGCCTAACAAGCTGGCCAGCTTTTTGTAGTGTATTTCAAGATATTCTTACAAAATGTATTATGATTGGTTGTTGGGCTTTCCGAAAATGGAGGTAGGTTTTTCATTTTTGTAAATCTTGGTGGCCATTTTTTTTCCCCCTTGTCATACCCAACGAGTATATATATGATGGGTACTTGTTGAGTATCATGGGAAAAAGAAAGAAATAAAAAGTGACACTTGAATTTTAAAGCCCACAAAATTTAGGATTCCTTTGACTCTCACCTCAAGATCCTTTCTTTTCATAAGACACTTATCCTCGGGTTTTATCCTACATTAAACATTCATTCACACACATGGACTAATGTTACTAATAATAGTTTCACAAATTACATCTTTAGTTCAAACAATTTTTAACTCTTGGTTGCACCTTTACACTTTTAACTTTAAATTTATTAGAAAAAAAGATGGTTCAACTTGAAAAATGAAGTGGTCCAAAATTTGTTTGAACTCTTATAAGAAATAGAAAACAACAAATTTGACTCCAAATCACAAAGAACAATTGCAACAACAAAAATAGAACAAAAAGTTAAAGCGAAAACAAGTAAATCAAAATGCATTGAAAAGGTTGAAGTGCATAAAATAAATAAAATGTGACAATATGACAAAATGAAGAAATTTGAAAAGCTTGAATTACATAGAACATGACAAAACAAATGGCAACAACAATTAGAATGAATCCACAACTTTAAATGCACTTAAGGTTCATTCAAACCTAGTGATAAATGGGGTTGTTAAAAATGTAAATAATTATCAATGTTCAAACATGTAAAAAAATGTCAACAACTAGGTGACATGGTAGTTTATATGGCATACTAACATTCATTTTAACTTTTTTGTGTTAACACCAAAATTAAGGTAATGATGTTGTGTTAAAAATCTTCATAAATTGTAGATTTCAATGTTTAATGACATCGTTAAACTAACACCATAAAATTTTGTATAATAGCTTATCAACATGACAACCTTTTCCCACGTGATCACCTATGCCATCACCTTTGCTTTGCGCTTTAGCCATCACCTCCATCGTTTCAAGTTCAGAAGCTCATCAACCATCATTGAATCAAATTTTGGGATGTTTCAATTGTGTGTAATTCATACTAATTCACACTTGTAGGTAAGTTTTTTTGCAATTTTTGTTTTTCAATTCTTTTTGGCAACAACTTTCAAGTTCTTTTTTTTGTAATCTAATTCTCTAACACCTTATTACAAGTTTTTGCAAACTATTCATTTTTTACAAGGGGGTGAAACCATGAAATAAGGAGCCACAGTGTGTGGACAATCCTTAAAAAATGTTTTTCAAAATTTTGAAAAATCACCATGGGAACATTATATATCAAAAAATTCATCTATGTTTTGAAATAAATTTTCATGCTTTCAAAGTTGCAACTACAAAATTTTCATGAAAATTCACTATGTTTCAAGAGTCATTTTATACATTTTAAACACTCAAAAAAAACATGTGGACAAGTGGTTTTTTTGTTTCGAAAGTCATTTTTCCTTATCAAATGTTCACCAAATCATTTTAATTTTTTTGTGAATTTTAATATATTCCACAAGAAAGGATCCATGTGTTCAAAACATTCAAAAAATAAAAATACATATATGTTTTTAGATTTTGATACTCAAACATCCTTAAGGGTGAAAACACAATAAAAGGAGCCAAAGCATTCAAGGTGCCTTTGCTTGGGAAGGACATGTTTTTGTTTGATGACCCATGTGGTAAGAAATGGTTGGATTAATAAAGTCAATAGGGTTGTAAATGAAGGTTGACAGTCTATTGATGGAAAAAATTCAAAATAGGTAAAATGTTTCCCCGCACATGCAGGACTTAGGGCATGCAAAGCTAGACATAGCTTTTATGTGTAGGTGTGTGACTTAGGGCATGCAAAGCTTCTTCATGTACAATGGGTGTGGAACAAGCTTTTTCTTTGTTGTTTTGTTTCTACTGCCATAGTTTTGGAACAACCCTAAATCTGAATCTGTTTATGCACATACACCAAATTGTTTTCGAACTTTCAAAGTTTTGGATGATTTTTTCTAAAGAACTTTCACAACTTTTTAGTGAATGAAAAGGGAGTAGTGATATAAATTGCCAAGTTGTTTTCTTGATGTAGTGAGTAGAGCTTTGGAATTATTGAAGTGGCATTGTTACAAAGGTATTTTTAATGAAGCTTCATGGTGTATGTTTCATCTTATGAAACATTTGATGGAAAAACAATTATTGGAAGAGGATAGGGAGCATAGGTGGTTAGAATGTGAATTTGAAAACTTTGATACTAACAATTTGTTCTATGACTTTGATAAGGACATAGCAGTCGGGGACCATCACCTTCTTGTTTTATGAGTTACAAAGTCACACAATGCAATTTCAACTTTGTAAGTTTTTGCAAACACCTTCATTGCTTTTTTTTCATTTTTTATAAGAACATAGAAGTGAAGATTTTTTGGCTAGGGCATTGGAATATGTATACTTCAAACAATTTTCTACATTGCTATTAGAGTTTAATATGTCCTAATTGCACACATATGTGAGTTGTTATTGGTTTAATGCAAAGCTACAAATGCTAGTTATGGAGTCCTGAAGCTCATGAATAGTTTTCCTTTCAATGAAAACAGTCTAGATGCATACATTACCATTAAAGTTTGGTAGCTTAGACGCTTGAAAGTAGGTATGCATTCCTTGAAGAGTAAGTGACTTTTATGAGACATGTTGATCCTTTGTTTTAAGTGGATTATCCTTGTGAGTTTCAAGGGGAAGCAAACAATGTTGAAAGGTGGTTATGGAAAGGAAGTTGTTGTTACTTCATCAAAAGTAAGTAGACCTACCAAGTAA
>Ga0116230_10008197_pt1 | contig 10321 bp, 3 predicted proteins | sample S1TSphfallax_3_FD_88678 | JGI IMG/M metagenome (GOLD analysis project Ga0116230, IMG submission 88678) | Host-associated microbial communities from peat moss isolated from Minnesota, USA - S1T2_Fd - Sphagnum fallax MG | ecosystem: Host-associated > Plants > Peat moss > Unclassified | place: USA...
ATATATATATATTCTTGTTGCAATTAGATTAATTATTAGATTTGAACACAAATATGTTTAAAACTTCAAACACAACTAAATTTCAAAAAGTAACATTTTCATATTTTTTTTAAAATAAAAATATTTGAAACTTTATATTAACTTGTTGCATAGATGTTTCAAAGTTCAACATTCAATTTTTTTTCATTTGGGTAACAATATATGAAAGAGAAAACACATCATTAAGTTTGAAAATGCAAGATTATTTGAAATGGGCATGTTCATAAATTTTTGGTGATTTAATTTATCACAACATGAAGGTCTATGATCCAATTAAGGACACATGTTGTGGCTATGAAGGTGAGGGTTTGATTTCATATTGCAACATCCTAAATATGCAATGTATTGATGTTCATTGGAATCATTAAGTTGTCCATCACAACTAGCCTTTGTTCAATATGTCGATGGGTTGTTTATAATGAATTTATATAATTTAACCCAATTTTTAATGAATTGCATAGTGAAGGATTCTACATCCTCTAGAAGTGCAAAATAAGAACAAACATCTTTCCTTTATAGGATGTCATTCTAGTCTTTTATTATCTTTGAACTTGTTTTCTAAAGCTTGGAATGTATTACATCCTTCATGGAAAGAGGTTTGTGTATTACCCCGATGTTTTGCACCCTTTCTATGTGTCACATGTATCTTATACACCAATCCATGTACGACTCCATCTATAATCAATCTATATGCAAAAACATCACGTATAGTTTTAAAAGAATTTGACAATCTAAAACGAAATAACATGTGCACATCACCGTCTTAAATTGATTTTAAACATGTTTCAAAACTTATCATCATACACTTGCATATACGCTTTTGAATTACAACTTGAAATTTGAAGAAAAAAAAAAACTCTTCCAACATGTTTTGATTTCAAAGTTGACACACAATATCTTTTACATCTTTTTTGTAGTTTTAATACATGGCCCATAATACAAATGAATAAAATTACAATATTCAAAATTATTGTCCCATGAACTGATTGATCCTTCTTTTAAATTATTGGGTTAGACAAATTTGTTTATGGTCAATTTTCCTTTCAAGATTCATCACTGGTGAAACAACTTTTCAAAAATGATTGTCACAATTCATTTCTTTGACAAAAACATGTTTTGCCTTCATCTTCCACATTTGAAAATGTTGCCATACATTGAAAGATGATATAATAAGGTTATAACTACAAGTCAACATTCGAATGATAATTTTCTTAAATACATGTTTTCTTCACAAGCATTCACATAAAATTATGGATCTAGACCTTTGTTTTTTACACATGCAACAAAGATCAAATAACATGTTGAAAGCTAATGTAAAAGATGATTGTATTGAGAAGTTTCTATTTAACTATTAAACAACACAAGTTATAAGTTGATCTATTGGAAACAAATAAAAGGTTTGTCAAACTTATCAAACATTTTACTTAGTCTAAACATCCCATCAATTGATAGCACAATTGGGACATAATATACTCACATAAATGACATGTGTGAACCATGTGTTGTTAATGTCTAGTATTGTGGCATGTGCTATTTGCCCAAGTGTGAATAAGACCCTAATTATAAAGCTCAATTGTTCAAAATAATAATAATAATAATAATAATAATTTAGTATTTTTTCCAAATTCAATATCTCCCCTACCTTAGGTCTTAAAACTATGAAATCACCTTTAAGATATCCCACTCATCAAAGGCTTTCCAAGAATATCAAAAGCTTGCCCTGCTTTCCTTAAAATATTTGGTTTTCATTTTGTTGAATTTTCTTTCACATAATTGTTCAATATTCAATCACTTTCACATTGTAGATTTAAACACTACCAAATCACCTCAATGCACCTTTTGCTCATCGAGGGCTTTTCAACAATACCAAGAGCACAATGGGGGTGTCATGGTTTGGAGCTCTTGACATGACAAACAAAACAAACAAACAACCTTCCCTAACAGATATATATGTCTTTGCACCATTCCTTTGAAATTTGAGGCCATTGATATACCTATACCAATAGTGTGTGGATATGTGTATTTTGACATAGCTTGTGGTTTTAAGTAGGACTAAATTTTGATTTGTAGTCAAAATCTTATTCTCATTAAAATCACAAGTTATAATTTCAGGTGTGAAGACAACTCAAGCCTCCAAATTGAGTTTAAGTTAGGTGAATTCATCTATTGAGTGGCTGGTAGGCAAAGCAAGGATGTGTACCTCCTAAGAACCAGTTGCAATCTTGCCAAAATATATTTGTACTAAAATTTTCCCAAAATCCAAAGAAGAGAAAACTAGAACAGCGTTTTGATTCTATTCATGGTCCACCACCCATTTAGGTTCTAAGGATAATTGGAGAAGGTACTCTAGCCCACTAGGCTATTAGAGAAATGTACTTTCCATGTACAAATCATCTAAGTTGGAAACCATCATGTGCTTCTTATGTTTTTGAAACCATATATCTCTTACCTACACCCAAAAACATAAGCCCAATTGATATACCCTAAACCCACACTACAACATCTCTCACAAACTATTCTATATGGGACTCCTAATTGACTACCATGACATGAGGTGTTGGCATGTCATTAATATGACTTGCACATAGTTTCCCTTCCCAAGGTCCATAGTGACGTGCGGAAGAACAACAGAAACCATGTGAAAGTAGTTGCTTAGATTAGCGAGTGTGCAACTTTCCAAGTGTTTAAAGTTATGTGCATGTTGAGACCATAGATGAGATGCATCAGTTTAGGTTTTTACGGTTTTAATCCTAAACCTGTGAAAGCTCCTTGAAACTTATTAGTTTCAAGACCTATCGTTTCCTCTAGTTGACACCAAAGAAAGGTGCGTCCGCACTTGGTGTTGATGCTCTTATTAAGTTGATTAGCTACACATTTTTTTAAAAATTGTTAGAATTGCCACATGATACTAGATTAAGGAAAGGCACAAAGGAGAAGGCCACCTAAAATTGTGATTGGTAAATCAATGAAGAAATTGCTCCAAAACTCTCAACCCCAAAACTTCTGATGAAGAATAGGTTTGTTTTCTCCTTCAAAAATGGTTGGCTAGGGAAAAGGGTGATTGCAGCAGCCGCTTTGTCTGTGATCAAATTTTCCAAAGTATATTTAAACATAGACAGCACCTCTCCCACTAGGGTTGCTTTGTACAAGTTGGGGACTGACCCAAGGATTAGGGCTACAACACTGAACAATTCAATTTTCTTTTAAGTCATGAACTTTGACCTAGTCTATTATTGTTGCACTCATCCATATTCTAAATAAATAAATAAACAAAAGGAAAAACATCTAGCAAGGGAACAAGAGAAGAAAAAAGGAAAGAACTATGTCCAAACAAAAGACCACACCCGAAAGTGCAGAATGCACATTGGGGAGCCTTAAGAGGAGAAAACACAAAAGCTAAGACCTCAACCCATCACCACTATCATGAAGCAAGTCGTGCAAGGAGATTGGAGAAAAATCTGGAAGGACACCAAGCCTATTCTCTTCTCTCAAGGTTTTTTGCTTTGCACATCTCAGACTTGATAATAACATGATGATCACTGCTCCCGGTTCACATGCTACATGACCGGACTCTCCACAACCAGCTTTAGGGGGCTGACTCCTGATGTGTCTCTTCCTGATTGGACCTCCACTTCCTCCCCCCCCCCTTTGTATGGCATGTTAAGCAGCTGCCTGTATTAAATCATTTATGTGTGTGAGCAAAAATGTGATCCAAATCCATTCTGTGCACGGATGGAAAGAAATCTGCATCCGTTTGCTAAACAAGTCGATTGGGATCTTCTTACATGGGTTGTAAGATCCTGTGCAAGGTTATGCTTAAGAAGCTATGAAAAAAGACTAAGGGAAATTTTCAGCAGATTTTTTCATTATGAAAAATAGTTGGTATGTGGAGCACTTTGGCTATTTTCGATAACCGCAGGCAGAGAGAGAGAGAGAGAGAGAGAGAGTATGTGTGTGAGAGAGAGCCTCTTACGTAGTTCAATGTGTGCTCAATCCATCACCTGTGAAAGAAAGGGACTGAGAGATTTAGCTTTGGTTGTTTGCTTGTTTGTAAGGGGAGAGAGAGAGAGGACTCAGATTGTGTAGCTGGTATCTGGCAGGTTGGAAGAGGATGGAAAATGTGTCGGCATACGATAAATATGTGCTTGTCTAGAAGTGTAGTAGGACTAATCAAAAGAGGAGGACTGCCAACTAGTACTTGTCCTTATTGATGTGGAGCATTAGGCTACTACTCCCTGCACCTCCCCCCACACACAATTCACGAGTTGTGTGCTGCTGGACTGCATCTGAAGTTTGTGGTTGGTATTTTTCAGAATTGGTATGAGTAAGGGAAGACCGGCAGCAGCAGAAGACGTTATTTGGTGTGCATTTGAGTTATCCGTAAAGTAAGAAAAACACAGCACCAGAACACTGAGTTTGGTCATACACAGGGTGAGATTTTTTCTTAAACCTGTAAAAAAGTACATTGGCATTCAATGGGGGATGAAACTCAGATAACCATCAGTTTTGGTAGTAAACTAAGTTTCATCCTGTCTTTCCTTTATCCTGAGCGCCTCCACTGCCGCTACATACATTTTGAGTGATCCTAACTTTACAACTACTATAATTAGTCTCAAACCTGGTGCATTAAATGCTGAGTTTCAGCATTTCATACTGAGTTGCAGCATTTTATGCTGAGATTTAATAAAAATGTCTTTACTTTGCAGATACTACTAAATGAGGGGATGAAGGCGAAAGCAGGCCCAAAGACAGGGTTATTTTATGGATAACTCTATTGGGTGAAAGAATAAATTAAAGCTAAGTAGGTTTCCTTTCTCCCCTTCAAGAAAGGTTGAAACTTTCAAACCCAGAAGACAAGCTTGTTGCCTGGAGCCCACTTGTACATTCATCTGACTTATGTTCACTTGCAATGGACATTCTCTAATGTTCATTTGTCAATCTCCGGGCTGTTTTCTAGCTACCCAAAGTCAGGATTTGTTTGACAATCCTGACAAATTGCTGTACAGAGACTGACATCAACTATTGCTAGACCTTATGATTATAATAATAGATATACCCAACCAATTCTTTTGTCTCTAGGCAAGCGCTTAAGTCCAACTTAACTTAATTGACCCTTGCAGTTTGAGCTATAGGAAATAATAATTATAGTTGATGTCCACAACTTTCAACACAGCCAGAAGCTACTTACTGACTCCTCTTTTGTAGTCAACCAAACATCCTGTCAAAGAGAGACAAGGGGTGTGTGGCCTTGCCATTCACATTAAAAAGTATCTTAAGGCAAACAAAGAATTATGCAAACTCAAATACTTTACCATGTAGGAATATAATCTTCAAAAAATCCTCTAAAAAAAAATCAAAATCCTTCAAGATATTAGAACTCTATAACTAATCTCAAGTTTCAACACAAGCCAAAATATCAGCTTTCAAAAATCCTCCTATATTAATAGACCCTATTACCTAGAGGCCAAAATCCCTTAAGCTACTATATACTCTATAATGAATCTAAACACAATATCCTTGCCTTGGTAGGCAAGGCCAATAAATCTCCCAACCTCTATTAGAGCCAAAAATGGCCCAATTTCACTCCAAAACCCCTAAATATTGATGTAACCCTGCAAAACCCCCAACTATTCATTTCCCACAATAATAAAGCTGTTCAAATTTACATGTTTTGGGGTATCTGCAACACTGTGGTTGAAATCGCCTTGGGCCTCTGCTGAATAATTATTTAATTTTGAAAGCTTTCAATTTCGATAAACAGAATATTCCAAAAGATGCTTCATTTTGCTTCACACAAAAAAAGTTCTGCAAGAATTTGTTTTGAGGGTGCAAATTTCAACATGTCTAAAAAATTAATATAAATTTTTGTTGAACCTGCTATTCATTCAACTAGGGTAGTGTTCAACAGCAAACAAATGCCTCTTCTCAAGCTTGAAAACAGAATTTTATCTTGTCAAGCTTATAAGCAACCAACTTTCAGGGCAGAGGCTTTGTGGATGGCATCTTGGTCAGTAAAGTTTTCTGGGTTTGCTCCCTCTCTCTCTCTCTCTCTCTCTCTCTCTCATCAAGTCTTAAAAAGAATGTGCTACTTGGAATAGTGTACCAGGTTTCATCAACTATAAAAGCAAATGGGTAAGTTAAGTACTCTGGATTTATTGCCCATAGAGTGGAACAAGTTGGACTTTTGCATCATAAGACATTAACTCACCATTCCAAATACTCACACACTAAAGCTTATAATTGATCACAGATGTAGAAATCACATTTGTTGAGACTTCTTCATTGTTTGTCTGATTCACTGTCATTTTTGTTCCCTCTTAACAGTGTTCTTATTCTGATGCCAAGGACATTGTGTTCTGGGTATTGACAGAGTTGATTGTTGACTGTTGACAAGGGGGCAACAAAACCATTAAAAAATTCATTCATTGTTGATAAGCCTATCCACACAACATACCATGGCAGCATTTACTGAGCTCTCTTTCAGTAGGTGAAGAATAAAGGTAGAATTTGGTACTGCCCTCCCACCAGCCTAACTGGGACTACAGCAATACAAAGCTCATGTATAATTATTGTAGCATTCAAAAGAGATAGATTGAATGCACCCCAAAAAACAAAAGAGAGAGAGAGAGAGAGATAGATTGAACTCAGCAATCTCAAAGTGATGAAACCCTGCCAATAAAATAAAAACCAAAGCACCCAAGTAAGGGGGAATACAAGGAACAAAATGGAAGGACCCACATCCAAGAAGACAAAAAGAACCACCTAAGAGGTCGAATCACAAGGGGAACATCAAGTTCATGAACTTGCGAGAAGCATATCAAATAATGAAAGGAGAGGGACCTCCTGGCAGGATGCCTAGCTTAGAAGAACCCTCACCTATTACAATAGCATGTCACAAAATAAAAATCGCTTGCACACATTGTAACGCCACTGACACCCCCTACCTATAAAATGCGCACAAAACTGAGAGATGAGCGCCTCTAGTGCCCTTCGCTCCTCACACCATATAGACACATCAATGAAAAAACTCATCCACTTGCCGGTGTAGACATCCAAAAACCTCTAAAGCTAGAAAAGGAAACATCTCAAAATACTTATATTATATGTTTGAACTCAAGTTGTAACTCTCTTGAGCTTATTGTTCTAGTCCAAATTAGATTTACAACATCTCCACCCACAACAATAAATTGGCATATGTGTTATATTTTGAATGAAATATACAAGTCAAATAGTGTGAAATCCACCTTTGGGCCTGGAATTGTTTTTGCCTACAAATACAATGGCCTCCAAGGACACCTTCTAAAGGAAATTACTGTTTTTTTGATTGGACAACAATAATCATTGGCCCAAGTGGTGATATTTGAATAGATTCTCACTTTATATCATCTACTTTGTCATGTTTATTTGTGGGGATGGGAGAATAATTAGCACTCTATGTTGGATATGATGAATTCACTAATACAAACCATGTTAGTTGACACTTTTTTTGCCCAAGTCATTTCATATCATTATCATGAACAACTAATATGCAATTAGATTTTAATTTGTAATTTGAAAATCTGAAATTTGATAAGGATGTGTAATGGCACACAATAGACACATGGTAGTAAGTTAATAGATCTGCTTTACATTGGCAACCCTCGTGCACTTATGCTTGGGCTCAAAAAAATTCAAGTTGAACTAGAAAGGAGAGGCTTTTTCAAGTTTTAAACATTTTTGAACTTCTGGATATTTTTGTTGATGCAATTATATTGAGTTATATTATTTATTTATTTCTTTTCTTTTCTTTTAGTGATAAATGAGAGGTTGAAGTTAGACATCCACAAGTTTCATTGCTAAAAATGGTATGAAGGTCTATGAATTTGAAAAAAATATTATTGTGTCAAAGGAATTTTAATTCATCCATTTTGTGAAGAAGTCAATTTGTAAAAAGTTACTAATATTATCATGCAATTGGGAGAGGTGAGAAAATTGATGATGACAAACATTTGCCACTGTTAAAAACCATGGGCTTTGCGTTTTAAATTAAAAATTCAACTAAAATGAATATTGGAAAATTTTGGCTCAATTAGAATGAACAAATAGTTTATAACACAATTTTGATTGAGTCCATGTTAGCTAAGATAAGTAAAATGCTAACTCAATTGTGGTAGGACTTTTTTAATTAAAAAATATTATTATATACATAATTACATACTATTACATAATATATATTTTTTCAAATTGTCAATAGGTCATTACAATTGCATTGGACCCATGACTTGGAATTACTTTTTTTTGGGACAAAATTATGGACAAGTTGCCAAAATGTTGTCACCTTTAACTTGCAACCAATGTTTTATTTATTTGTTTTGTATAATAGTCAACAAATCATTGACAAGTTATCATATTTGTGATTTATCCCCGGGTATTATTATTATTATCATTTGTTAACATTTCATCATGATTATTTTTAGTCATGTAAGTTAGAATCATATGTCAAAATGAGAATTGAGCCTTCACCTCCTTGCCACAATCCAATACCTTAACCATAATTGACCACCACTTCACATGGTGCCAAATAATGTGATTTCAACAAATATAAACACACATACATTTTGGAAGTAGCATTGAAAGATTCCATTAGATTTCCATAAATAAGTAACATCATTTAAATAATATCAAAAGTATCATTCTAGTCACATATAAAACAAGACAATTCATGTCATAATTCATATAGGCATGACATCCACCCCCTATAAAGTATATGTTTAATTTGACTAAATACACAACTTTTGTTACTCATAACAAATGTGCTTAGTTTTCATGTGTTAATCATAATGGACATAGTCAATCATTTTGAACTTGTAAACTTGACTTTTCAATCAATTTCGATGCAATGCTATTAACATAAAAACCATGACTTTATTGTAATGTATGGTTTTTGTTTGTTTGTTTAAATATTTTGAATAAAAGGTGGAATGAAAATAAATTTAATTTGGGCCTTTAGATGAACAGATCATTATGTGGATTGTGTGACATTAAAAAGGTCCATTGGAGAGTAATGAACCAATAATAAATAGAAACATTTTGTTCATCACGCAAGTTGTTTTGTGCATTTATGATCTTTTCATCATTCTTGTCTTTAGGGTAATGTTGATAGCATTTTAATCCATCAAAAATCAAAGTTGTACGTACAAGTTGGTATGTTCTTTCAAAAATGAAATAGAGGTTATGTTTGAAAAGTTACTCTTGGAAAAACAAATGTTATTGTGTTGTTAGATTGTTAATGCCTTTCATTTAATGTGTTACTGTTTGTTGTGTAGTAAAACCATTTACAAATGATGTGTCCACACTTGAATAGCAATGTCATGGAGCATAAAAATACAAGAAAGCACACAAAAACATTTGAACAACAATGATAATGAATGCAAAAACTTAGGGAACCACGTAAACACCTATGATAAACAATGCCACAAAGCACAAAAACAGAAATGAGCAAAGGGGGAGAGGTAAAAATCAACCTTATGTTGAAAAAAATATAGCATCATTTGCAAAAATAACGTTGTAATGAATCAGTAGATATCATGCTCATGATACTAGCACCAAATTTCTATTTAGAAAAGTCCCTAAAGGTGCAGATGCAAGGATGAAAAATAAAATGTTGTTACATTATTTTTATTGATTTTATGTTAACTTAACATTAGATGCAAATAGGTGTCCCTAGTTGTTTTGTTTTAACACTTTCTAAAAATGGTAGTTAATAATAAGTATTAAAAACCTTATACTTAAAAATGTTAAGGCTTTTTTTTTAATTAATTAACATTAGGTGTTGCTTGATTGTAAGACATGCAAGAAAGTAAATTCCAAAATAATAAAGGTGAAATAAGATATGAAATATGATCAAATTTAATATCAATATTCTAATAATGTGATGTATCTTATTTTTAAAACTACCCTTGTGTGTAACTGAAGGTTGTAACTAGAGTTGGTTGGTTCGTGGTTTTCTCAAGAACTATCAAGTCTAGGTTTAAAGGTTTTAAAAAAAATGTAAAACCTTTCAATTCCAAATCTAGGGAATATTTTCAAAACTTCATACCCAATAGTTTTGGGGCTAGGCCAACAATTACCAATTCGATGGGTTTAACCTTTATAAGAAGTTTTTGTTTTAAGTTTAAGTTGAGGCTAATTTTGAAGTATTCTCGAAGATGGTGTGAGAATATATATATATAATTTTATTTTCTTGGATTTTGGTGTTCTTGAAATGTTCCCACCACATTCCCAAAAGGTTCCCATGGTGTTC
>Ga0116230_10008198_pt1 | contig 10321 bp, 6 predicted proteins | sample S1TSphfallax_3_FD_88678 | JGI IMG/M metagenome (GOLD analysis project Ga0116230, IMG submission 88678) | Host-associated microbial communities from peat moss isolated from Minnesota, USA - S1T2_Fd - Sphagnum fallax MG | ecosystem: Host-associated > Plants > Peat moss > Unclassified | place: USA...
ATTTATTATTTTTTTTTTTCACTTTTTTTTAAACTCCGGGGGGGGCGCATGGTCTTTAATTTTTTTATACTTTTATTGACTTTTGGGGAAAGGGGTTTAGTACCTTTTTTTTTATTTCTCTTGATTGTCCAAGAAAAATGAAAATAAGGGGTGAGATTTTTGAATTTGGCCATGGAGGATAGTTGAGCCCCTTAAAAATGTGTGGACAATCCTTTTTTTGTGGACTATCCAATTATTGGGTGTAGGGATGGGAGTTATTTTATTTTATTTTATTTTATTTTTATATAATTAATTAATTAATTAACATTAAAATTATTTGAAGGTGAGTGTGGGGTGTGAAGGGGGGAAGGAGTGTTTTTTTTTTTTAAATGTGGGGTTCTAAATTGGTGGGTGAAAGGGTTTCAATGGGGTTTTTCAAAAAAAAATTCTTGAGGTTGGGTGGCCAATGAGGTTGGTTTGGGGTGGGGGTTCCATGAATGTTTTTTGGGCCTTCTTGATTAATGGGAAAGGGGGTTTGGGTGGGTTTTATTTTCGCCTTTTTTTTATGATAGGTAGTTGGTGGGGTTTTGGGTTAGGGTGGGTTTAGGGGTGGATTTTGGTCCCTCTTTGGTCTTATTTTTGTTTTTTGTAAAACCTACGTTTCATGGTTAAATTGCCTAAACATTTGTTGAACTCATTAGTTTTCAACTAAATTGGTTAAAACTTGATTAAACCTTGGGTAAATTGGTTAAATCAAGTAAACCTATTGAACATATCTTGAATGTATCAACACCAAGATCATGACACTCACCCAATAAGCATTGTTTATCATGCCAAAGTACATATTTTTCTTTGGAATATACCATTGATGTCCACATTTGAATAAACCCTTGGAAGGTAGAAGAAGCTAATGCATGTATTTGAAATTGTTCACATATTAATTTGTTGTTAGGGACGTTATTCTTGAAGTGGCTACTAGTAGATTCATTGCATCAATAATGACAATCATTATTTTTTGAAATTTTCATGTTAAATTGTGTATGGAAAAAATAGGAGCATGGAGTGAAATACATCTTGCAACTTTGGGGAGGAGGACAAATAGTCAACAACAATTCCAAAAACCTATAAGTCACATAGACTATTATTTTGCAAACAAACTAAAGAGTAATGCAACAAGTTTTGCAAACCAAATACAACTTCAAAAGCAAAACATAAGCAAACACACTTGGAAAAAATGGTTTCAAGAATACAAAAATAAAGTTCAAATTTGCTTCACATAAAAAAATGGATAGTACAACAATACCACAAGTAATGTCCTAAATTTCACCATAGAAACATTTATAAGGATCAAAGGCAATGTTAAACCGAAACATTAGGGAAATCCCCCCAAAAAAATTAAAATTGAAAGAAAACTAAAAATATATCATTCTCTAACTTTTAAAAGCCTAAACTAGAATCACACTAACTCAATAAGTTTTTGGTTTCAAAGATAGACATATGATTTTTGGTAACTAATTTTCAATAACCCTTTTTGGTTACAATTTTTGGTGAAACTTTTGGTATAACTTTTTTCGGAAATAATTTTGGTAGCAAAAAATGGTAATACAAAATTGGTACTCAACTTATTTACAATTTTTGATGACGAGTTTTAAAAAATCTATCTTAGACCTTAACAAGTGTGAACTATTGCTTAACCCATATGGTTTTCTTTTTATTTTCCTAACCTAGGTGGTTTTGTACATGGGGTTTTATGCTTTCCAAAGATATGTTGCATAAGGGTACAAATCTTGTTTTCCATCTCCAGAGGAGAAGGTGGCATGGTTGCAATGCCTAGATGTAGTCTATAGGTGGTAAATTGGGATGTAGCAACAAGGGCAATGCTTATGGTGCGGATTTCACCAATGTTGTTTATGCCTTAGGTGATACTACCTTTCTAGAAATTTCAAAAAAGTAAACTACCCCTATATTTTCCTTAAACATTTTGGGGTCAAGATTTATAATCCCATTTGTTTTGTTTGATTGGTCATAATGCAACACATGTAAGAATACAAGGTGAACAATTGCAAGATCATTTTATGACATCAGAAGGTATCATTGCACCAATGGAGATGAAAGTCCACAAATAGTTGCATAAGATGAAAATCAAAGAAATTCTAGAGCAACATGGTAATGAACCAAGACAATTGTTGAATCAATAATCTAAGGGGATTGGAAAAGGCTACCTTGCAATCACATTGATAACCCAATGGATGGAATGATGTTAGAGGTTAAACCTTTTGCTCATGTTAATGGAATCAAGAAGTCAACAAAAAATTTGATGGGATCAATACATGTAAGTGAAGATGCTTGTAATAACAATATGGAATTATGATTTAGAGGTTGGTTAATGTGTGATCTAAAGTGAATTCAAGAATTGAAGATCCAACATAAATTTCAAACCATCAACCCTACCAATCATCTATGCCCATACATCAATAATCACAATCAAAATGTCAACAAGTGACACCAATTGGACAACATTTTATTCAATAAGCAATTTTTGATGGGTAAAGTGTTTTTGTATAGAATGTAGCACTAATAATGATGGAAACATGACCAACTATATGCAAAGGTCAATCAAATGTACATGCTACTTTGGTTATGAATGATGTTCAATGGCCAACCAAATTTAGTGCAACCAAATTTCAACTCTAGTTTGAACAATTGTAATACTACAAAGGGGTAGGACATGTTTTCAAAGATTGTCCTTGAATTAATGAACATTTTCAATGAATGATGTTTGAAGAATGTTTTTCAAGGGAACAAGAAAGATACCCAATATCATTTTTGTAGAGTGGACGATATCATGTTACTTTTTCTATTCAATTTAAAAATAATGTTTTTTTCTTTTTGCACTAAATTAGATACTTACATTGAACAAATGCATGTTGTCGATCTATCAAATTGATGAGTTGTAACTATGCTAACAATTTTGTATATTATGTAGAGTACACCACCACATGTTCAAGTGTAAGGATCTAATATTGTATCGATTTGGCAATGGCAATTCATCCATTTTGGTATTAAATGCCATACCCACCTTACATATTGGTTCCCAATGCTAAACAATGATGTCAATGATGATGTTAAATATGGGAGTTGCACCTCTGAGAGCCAATTCTATAAATGTGAATTTGGGGTTGTCAATTGTTGTAGTATTACAATGACAATCTAATGAAACTAGTGGTGATGGAAGCCCAAGGGGGAGCCTTTTAAATAATCTTCATGCGTAAATCAAAACCTTGTTAGATTGATATTAATATCTAAATTAAACAACCCTTTGCACCTAGTTGAGCAAACTACAAATGAAATCCTTACTTTCCACCCTAGTATCCAATGCCTTTAGTATAACCAACTGTAAAAACATCTAACATAACGATAAAAAAACATTGCTATATCAACCATACAAAAATATATATAAATCCATATGCATATGTTGAGGTTTTCAAACGTGTTATCATTGCTAATGAAAAAATTGACGATTAACACATTATCAATTTGTTTTGAAACATGTTTTAAAATATTATTTCTGAATGGGGAACAAATTTGTTGAAGGATCATCTTCATTGCACTTTTGTTGAAATTTAATAAGCTTTTTGTAAACAATACCAAGTATAAACAAATGAAATAATTTACATGAAATTGCGAAACATCAAGTAAAAAAACAACAAGCATGTCAAGGAATATTATGAAAAAGTTTTGCATTTGGAGAACAAACTACGTATCAAAGCTATCCATACCTATTTGATTACTTTGTTCTAGGCTTGACTATTTTCTTACATATACTTAACCACAACTAGAATGAAACAAAACACACATTATGAGAAAAATGGGTGTTTTACAATTGGCCTTGCAACTCAATTTTGAATTGCACAAGATATTTCTAATTCATTGTATTTATACACAATGAGTGCTAACAAACAAGTTGCATGAGTTGCAAGGTTGCAACTCATCATATATATGATGCAACTCATTGTAATTCAATTACAACTTTGTCATATTTTTATTTGAATTAAATAAAAATAATTATTTAAATTTGATTAATGAATGCATATGAATAGTTTATTATTCATTTTAATGAATTAGTTTGTAAAATTAATTATATTACATATTAATTATTAGCAAATAATTCATTATGAAATATTAAATAATAAACATGAATTTGAATAAAAAGACATTGAGCTATATAAAGACATATCCATATGTACACCTTTATTGAATGTTTAATGAAATATGCACATTGCCTTTAATTTCAATTCAAATGTAGATTTTCACCCTTCATGAAATCCTATGTTTTGATATGTATGTAGACCAACATGATATTGTGAGGTGCAATGAAATGGAATGTTATTAATACACAATTGAACACCAATCACAAAAAATAAGATTAAAGCATTTACTACAGTATTTAAATTTAAATTATTTAATTAATTATGAGAAAATGAATTATTTGAATTAACTGATTTCATAAATTGTTTGAATTAGATCAAATAATTTAGATTAAGGGCTAATTATTTAATCTAATTTCTAGTTCGTAGTAATTAAATAAATAAATCCATAAATTAATGTATTATACATTATTTCTAAATATTATATATTAAATATGTTACAAGATGCAACCTTTGTGGGTGCCAAGGAATTATTTGTAATATAATTAACTATTATCAATTCCACATTTGTTCATGTAACCTAAAAAAATTCTAGGTGTATAAACTTGAATACTTTGATGTACTTCCAATATAAATGTTTTAAATATAGTTTATGTAGGATTGGGATCCAAGTTGAAGTCTACAAATTCACACTTTATATGGATAGTGAATTGGTAGTATTTTATTAATGGTTAAGTAATGGCACCATAATGGCCATCCAGTTGTGAAACAATGCCAATATTGTGGCCCCATAATGGCACATATATATGTAAGAATTAATGACATTTGGGTGGCCACATAGTGGCATAGTTATGCCACAATAGTGACAATTAATAGTGCGCAACTAGTAATATAATAATGGCCACTTAATGGCAACATAGTGACCAACTAACTACATGAACATACTTCATAGTTGAAAATTGGTTATAAAACTTATACCTCATCGATGGTGGGAAAGTGGACACATGGCATAATCGCATGTATGAAAATTGTATAGTAGTTGTAGAACAATTGCTTAATGTGTAGCTCGTTTTTAACAATCCTAACTTAGTTGCACATTACAACTACAATGCAACTCCTCAAAAAGTCAACGGTAGTTGATTACATGCGTAAATAGAATCGATATAAATTATTATATTTGAAATGAATTTAGAACTATGGTGTAACTACTAAACAATTAGCTTATTTTTCGACATGGAAATTCATTTATTAAATCACCATATTTATATAAAGCGTAGTTGCATAGGAGTTGTACTTTGGAAGATGTAGTTGCAACACACTTGTACTTGAGTGGTTTTTAAGTTTTAGTTGTAGGGTAGTGTGGTCTTTGTGGACACAATTTCTCATAATGACATTCATTCAACATAAAAAAATTGTTGTAATTTGTGAATAAAGTGGAGCAAAATGTTACAATTCCTTTTTAAATAAGGGAACATGAAGGCCAATTAATTCTAATACTAGAATAATACCTATGATGCCCAAGGTAATATGAATTTATACCTAATGTAATTGGACAAAATATATAGTGGATTATTGCAAGGAGTTAAACAAATAATCAACTACCAAACCTATAGGTGTAGTAATTGTAGTTGTTCCACTCCCAAACAAATCATCATGTCCACAACTCAAATTCCCTTATATAATGTGTAATCAAAAACATTGATTTGTTGATTGTCCTCATAAAATTGAAGTTTGTGTTATGATCGAAAGGAAAGCCAAACCAACATTCATAATAAATCTAGATCAACTCACAATGTTGTAATTAACAAGATAGTTTTTATTACTATGTACAATAAATCAATTATAAAATATACAACTTTTAGGAACAAAAAACTTTTGAAACCAGAAAGTGTTTTTAATTGGAAAGAAAAAAAAATTTGAATTTTTTTTTGTGGAGATCATTCGATTCAAATGTAATCCAATGATGAAGTTAGGTTTTTGGGAATAGCCATTATTGAGCCATTTAGTAAAAGTTGGGTTAGACTTCCAAACATTAATGTTTTACCCATTAATTCACCATCAACTAATTAAGGTATTTGAACTAATATAAAATGTAGGATATTTTGATTGATATTGGTAAGTAGATATTGAATATTAAGTATATTTGAAGTCTAGGTCAAATATTGAAAATAATTTTTAACATCAAACGATTTTTTATTTAAAAATGAAAATTGGCAAAAACCTTGATTGTTACTAAACCTAAACATTTTATGGTTTTTACTTTTGATTATGTACTCAATACTTTAGTTATGGGAGTTGTGGCAATTGGTAACCATATGGCAGTACCACCAACAAAAATCAACCTAAATGTTATTGAAGATATATTGATAAATGGAAATTTAGAAGTTAGTGTTATTTCAAAGGAATTAAAGTCAAAGTTATGACTACTTAAATTTAAATTGGCACCCTATAACTAGCTTAGAATGGCAAACCATACTATAAACAAACTTATTGGTATGATAAAAGATTTCAACTTTTTGGTATATGGTATTCCATTTTATGTTACCTTGATAGTTATGTAGTGTTATAATCCTACTTATGTCACGTTAAAGATTTCAAAATTGCAAGATTGAAAAACGATTATAAAAGATTAACCTTGGAACTTATAAAATGTTTCATGTTTTCAAAATCAATTCCAAGCTTGATTTAAATTGTTCTGGTCAACTTGTGTGATTGTTGTGAGAGTTCAAAAATATTTTTGTTTAAAAGTACAAAGATTTGAAAGGCATACCATTGGAGCTTGTTCATTACCAAATTGAATTAAATATTTCTATACACCCAATGTATCAAGTAAAATACAAAATGAATTCGAACTATACATCAATTGTCAAAGAAGATATTGATAAACTACTTATTGTTGGTGTGATGCATTCCCAAGCTTTTTAATAGACTCAAATGCAAGTCTAAGGCGAATGTAACGAAAAAATGAAAAGTTGGGGTACGATCTTTGGTTTGTAGCATTTCGAAATAGAAGGGCATGTTAGAGCTCTGGGATAGGGACTAGGCTGAGTGACAAGCAAGTCAATTATTCACACGGACTTACACAAACCAAACAATAAGTTGGTTAGTGCATAGTTGGAGCACTTTTGATGCACAGACGAGCCACATGCAAACATAGACTCACAAGACTCACCACAACTCGGACTTGGAGAAGCCACCACCTTCCCCCTTATAATATTCTTTGTGCCTGGCCATGGGGCCAACACCCAAATGTCATTTTGTCCTGGGAGTCAGTTGTATGGGTCATGATGCATTTTGGTGTCAAAAGTGAACCTCTAACATATTAGAAAGTTATAAGTAAAGTTTTTGGGGGTACATATTGGTATCTTTGTGAAAATATTTTTTTGATATTTTTATAGTCTTTAGTGTAAACTCATTTAAAGAAACTTTAAAAGAAAAAAACAATGTTATGGTTAAAAACAATTACAATAAACCAAAGTAACCTATATCAACTAAATGGGTGGAAAGGCAATGGAAAAAATATTGTCCAACAAAACATTCAAATTTGCTTCCAGGCCATAGGGTTCTTGCCTATTAATCCAAGTTCCATGGATGAAAGGACTAAACTTAGTGAAGTTTACACAACAACACTAACAAACATGTTATATAAAAATAGTGAGAGCCCAAATGATGCACCTGTTGATAGTGAACATTGGGGAGAAAATGGAATTGCTACAAACTATTGAATATAATTTATACAATGGAACATGTTGAAGCTTGAAACTAAAGAACAATAACAACATTTGGAACAACCACAACTAAGATATGATGTGGAATAACTTAGGTTAGGCAACTTGATGTTAATAATGCATACAATTGAATTAGTTATAAACCTAAATGAACCTATTTTTCCAACTTTGTTTATAGCTCAAAATCTTATAACTTTAAAAGTGCTCCATTTTGCATCCTTGTTATCATGAGGACAATGGTGTTCAACAATGATTGAAGGAAGGGGGCTTTGAACTTGAAAAGAAGAAACAAAAGTTGTTGAACAATAGTGGTAGATCAATAATATTAAAAAAATAGCAATTGTAACAAAAAAAAGGGTGGAAAGTGTTGAGAGGATGAAAAATAGATGATACTGATGAACAATGATGGTTGAGGAAGAAAAGGGGTTGAGCTTGAGAAGAAAAATCCTAACAATGTCAAAAAAATAACAACAAAATTAGAAGCCAACAAAACAATAGTAGAGGAAAGGAAAAAGAGGGAGGAATATTGAGAAAATGAAAAATAGATGATGATGAAAAACATCGGTAGAAGGGAGGGGGGAGAAAGTTTGAAGAAAAGAACAACAAACAATGACCATGAACAACAACAATTGAAGAAAGAAAGGGAGGGGGGAAAGAGTAAAAGATTATGAAAATTTCTCCACCTACAACCAACAATGACCAAACAAATTGTGCAACGAAGAGGACAAAGAAACACTAAAGCTTCACAACCTTGCATCACATAACATGAACATCAAATGTTAGTTTTGGATTTTTTAATTTTTATTTCAAAACCCAATGATTGTGAAAACAATTACCAACACAAGAATAACTATTGTTACAACCAACAACAAAGAGGGGGAAGATAGGAGATGAAAGTGAGAAAAACTCCCATTACAATTCAATTGTTACACAACCAACAATGAAAAGAAGGAAGGTAGGAAACAAAAATGAACAAAACTCCCATTACAACCCAATTGCTAGACGACCAACAATGAGGAGGGGAAAAGAAGAAACATGAATGAGGAAAACACTACTTGTAGCCAACAATGATGGGAGACACGAGAGATACTCAAGCCATCACATGATGGTGTTGATTCCTGTTTGGGAAATTAGGGTTAGAAAAACAATACTTGTCCCATCATGTTGATGGGAAGATATTTTTGAACATGTTGATTTAGGCCATCAACATACAATGAACATTTTCACATGAATAAGGAAATACTTTTGGCATTCATCCACTTTGGTAGAAGGTTAAGATCTTGTCCATATGTCAATCACATAAAGCTTGATCATAGAGTTCAACTTAGTGATAAGCCTTTCATGTGCTTCGATTGAATTATTCCAGCCTCTAGGTATGTCTACTTTGAAGGGGGATATCTCACTCATTTCTACACCAAATGGGGTTTGTAAACGGCTATGGGTGTGCTTGCTCATAGGCTACAAAATGTCTTCAGACTTCAAAGACCAACTGAGCCCTGCCCTGGATGGTCAGCTAATCTGAACCCTTAGATGTTTGGTGATGGGGTATTCTACCCTATAGGCTTGCGCTTGGCATTGATAGTGATATAAAGGACCTTACGAGGTTGCTATGAGACCTGAGGCAATACCGGCCTTGTACCAGTATCAACCCCGTAAGGACCAGTGTGGTCCAGTTCTAACTTTTGGTCCTGGTTTCAACTTTTTAAATATTTGAGAGTCTTTGGTTTTGGTTAAAAGATTAAAAAAATTTGATAGACCTTTGGACATGATTTTTCACATTTATAGACTTTTGGTTTTTAGTTCTTAAAAAAAGTTTCTTAAGCAAATCTGGTTCCACCCACCCATTTGTAGCCCAAAATTGCATTAAAAAAATTTATAAGCACCAATAAGAAGTGGGTCGCTTATACCCACCTACATGTGTAAATGAAAAAAATAGAAGAACATGGCCCAAAAAAAAAAACTTGCATACTGTAATATACAATAAACTTTCTCTAAACTAATACTGTGTAAACTAATATTCTCTCTAAACTAATATGCGGGCACAAGCCCGTGGCGGGCCTCATACTTAATCTAATAATTCTCCATAAACTGATATTCAATATTTTTTTCCAGTCCCATAACATTTTATAAACTAATACATCATACATATGGCACCAAAAAAACGATGAAATCAAAGGAAACACCTTCGAAAGTACAGAGCTAGATGCGTTGGAAGAAGCTATCAATATTCCTCTGTACCAACTGCTTTGTCCTGATCATACTCACACTGTCTTTCATCTTCTGTGAGGCGGCAACGAATGGAATACCCGAGTCATCTTGTTGCATCCAGAACCCCTCTAGCATCTCAACCATTCTGTAGGCTTCGGCAACACTCACTATGTCGCAACCCTAGCTTTGGGCTCGCGACCAAGGCAAAGGGGTTGTAAGGGTGCGGGCCAAGAGGAAGCCCGGGAGTCACATCAGAGA
>Ga0116230_10008201_pt1 | contig 10319 bp, 9 predicted proteins | sample S1TSphfallax_3_FD_88678 | JGI IMG/M metagenome (GOLD analysis project Ga0116230, IMG submission 88678) | Host-associated microbial communities from peat moss isolated from Minnesota, USA - S1T2_Fd - Sphagnum fallax MG | ecosystem: Host-associated > Plants > Peat moss > Unclassified | place: USA...
GATGTAAATCCAAAGAAATAGGCCACATTATGCAAACAATGCAAATCCAACAATGTAAAGCCAAAATCATAATTGAACTTTGCATTTGGAAAAGGCAAACAACTTGAAAAATATAGTTTATATTCGAAGTTTTGAGGTTTTAGAAACGACATTGTGTGTTTTAACTTATTTCAACATAAACAAGATGTCAAAAGGTGATGAATTATTTTGAGTCTAAATGCTATAAGATTTTAATGTTCATTGATAACAAAATCTTTTCAAACCTAAACCTTTGAAATCACAAAGAAACGACAATGCAATGTGCACACGTAAGTGAAACCTAACCTACCTTGTAACCTTTTATTTTACATATCTTAAGTATTAGGACTTAGAGTCGTCTTTCAAGATTCCATTGCTCCAACCTCCAATTGCTTACATCTCATAATGATCATTTGTTGTTACCACCACCACAGTAATTGTCAATTTGCTATGCATCATAAATTACAATGTTGTAGAATTGAATATTCTAGGAACAAGCATCTAAGACTTCAATGAAGTTTGAAGCCTTGAACCCAACAATGGGTGGCATCTTGTTCTGTACTGAGGTCTAATTATGGCAAAGAAATGAAAAAAAAATCAAATTTTTTTATCAAAGGGCTTTTGTTAGCCCTTTTTTTATTTTGGCAAATTTTTCCACAAGAAAAGCTTCTAGTTCCAATTGGACCTTGTGACTTTTTATCTCAAGGCTTTTCCAAGCCTATGGGCTTCCCAAATGTGCCAAACTTCTTTGGCCCATAAAAAGTTTGGTGAGCTCCAATGTAGGTTAGTGATGGCAATGGAACTTTATTCCTCCCATCACCACCCCTTTCACCCTCCCTTTAGTTGTTTTTTTAGTTGTAATAGTTATGCTGTTATGGTTATTTTTGTGCACAATGACAAAAATCAAAACAATGCCAAGGATCAGGACAATGAAGAGGATGACCTCCCTACCATCATTGAACCATTAATGAAGGTTTTAGAAAAGGTGATGGCACCCCCCCCCCCCCCTTCCTCCTTTGTTGTTTGTTGTAGCTACATTTGTTGTTATTACTGCTCAAACAAGGAAGAAGAGGAGGAAGATATGGCCCCTTCGGGCTTTATTGTTGTTATTATAGATTAGTTGTTGAAAGCCACCTAAACTTGGGGCTTGATGATGGCATGGTTGTTTTATTGTCATAGTTATTATTTTCGCCATTGTTTTTGGGCACACCATTATTAGCCACAAAAATAAAGGAAGCAAAAGAAAGAAGGGTAGTGATGCACTCCCAAGTTCTTTGATAGACTCAAATGTGAGTTTAAGGTGAAAACAATGAAAGGATAAGGAGTTGAGGCAAGTTCCCTGGTTCACAATACTTTAGGGTTAGAGGGACATGTTGGAGCTTTGGGATGGGGATTAGGATGAGTGACAAGTGGGTCAATTATTCATACGGACCTACACAAACTAAATAAGTTGGTTAGTGCATAGTTATAACACTTTTGGTGCACGGACGAACCACGGGTAAACGCGGATTCACAAAACTCACCACAACCCGGACTTGGGGGAAGCCACCACCTTCCCCCTTATAATATTCTTTATGCTTGGCCATGGGGCTCGCATTCAAATGTCATTTTGTCATGTTGTCATTTTCGAAATTGAGACTCTTGCAACTTTGGAGGCCCATAACTTCTTCTGAAGACCTTTGATTGAGATGAGGTCTAAAGCAAAGTTGTAACACTCGTCAAGAGCTTTCCAATGATATGCAACATTCCACCTATACATTACTAAATTGAGGTGATTCCTAACTTTTAATGGTTGGGAGTCAAATTGGCAGTTTGACTCTTGGCCCTTCTTTTGACCATAACTTATGCTTTAAATACCCAAATGGGTTATGCAAGCTCACTTTAGACATATAAGTTCCAAAATATTTTCAAAGATATAAAAAAAATTTCAATCAAATGAGTTTTGACCCCTATAATTGTTTTTTGAAAATTCAAGAGTCCATTGGTATTTTAACTCCTAATGTGGGAGCTCACTTGGGAGTATGGGGGTTCATTCCCTTACACTTTCTTACACTCTCGAGAGCATGAAATGTGACTCTCGGGCTTTACTTTTGGCTCGCACCTTTGCAAGCCCTTGCTTTGGTCGTAGGCCCAATGTTAGAGTTGTGATAGGTAAAGAGTAAAAAAGAAAGAGCAGGGGGCCTTTATAGATGACAAGGCCAAAACTCCTTTCAGTTCTTATTGTTTTTTTTTGTCAAAGATTTAAGGTATTTAGGCCATGTTTGGGTTCAATTCCAAAAGGAGTTTAAAAATGAAAACCAAGCCCAAAATTTTCAAAATTGCTTTTAGTTTGCCCCCTTAATTATAACCCCTGCTAGTTGCAAAACAAAATAAAATTTTTTAATGACAAAACATAACTCAAGCATGAAGCTTAGAACTACATGACACTTGTTACAAATAAATCCCATGCAAAATGTGAACAACCTCTTGCTAAAAAAAACAAAAAAATTAGTTATAACACTATTCAATTAGAGCCAATTTTTTTGGATTCAAAATACAACTCATTTACTCACATAAGAATCCACATATAATTGAAACCATTGTGGATAGATAAACTTGCATAAAAAGTTGGAAAACAAACACAACATAACACAAAAGAGTGGTGTGATCTCAAATCAATTTTTTTGAATTTGAGTCATCCCATTTAAAGATTTATTTCCCATTGAAATTATATTCACACTAGAACTAGTTCCAACTTAAGTTATCTTGGTTTACCTACTATAACTAGGACATAACCACCTAAAACATACTAAAATTCCTCAAAAAAATGCCCTCAACCAAGGCATTCTTCTTTATATTATCAACTGTCCTTTGATTGTCCATTGTTTTTAGAAGAAGGTTGATATGAGTTAGAGGTGAAGGTACATAATGAAGGGGGTTGAAGTTTACAAGTTTCCAAATAATAGTTGTTATATATTTTGCATTAAATGGTTCCCAACATGTTATTGTTAAAATAAATACTACAATATGATTCAGATCACAACTGTTGTTTTGTTTTTCAATTTCTTGATGGAGCCAAATTGGCAAGCATTCGGAGGTATATTTTGATTTAATTGGCAATGAATGTTATTCTAAGGAACTCAAAATTTTTGTAGCTAGTAAGCATAAATGTAGCTAAACCTATTCCATTCTAGGATTTTTTTTTTTGGGTGAAAATTATTCCATTACTAGATTGACAGATGATAAACCATATGATTGCCCAGCACTAGTCCAAAACCTTATCTCTGAATTTCAACTCCAAGAATCATTGATCTTAAGTTTCTCCAACAATTTAAACACTTGTCATTCACTTTTGTCATTCACTTTCAAGGATAGATAAGGTTTGAAACCCTCACCTAGAAGGTCCCAACCAATTTATAACCCACTCCCCACACAATAAGTCATACTCAAGTAAATTGTGATGGCAGCAGTTCCTTATAGGCAGGTCACCAATAACAAACAATGACATAAGTGTGATTTAAACCCTAATTTGCAAATTGACTCCAGTGGCCCTTGGCCTTCTGCATCCTTGTTGAGTGCAAGAATGAATCCACAAATTGGATATACATTTGATCATTGAAATAGGGAATGATTGGATCCAAAGGCATGGTCCAGTCCAGTGTTGGCTGGTAATTGCTTTTTAAAGATAGAACCACCTGGTAGGTTATTTTTTTGAAATGTATTTTTGAGTGCCACACATAATATCAATATCAATGTCAAAAGAAATTTGGGTGCCAGGTAGTTTGTCAAAAATTTTGGGTAATAACTATTGGTTATGCATAAGGTAAGTTTTCAAATAACCGGTTGAAAACCATCTGTTAACCCACTGGTTATACATTAATTTTAAGGTTTTAAAAAATATTAAAATTGCTATTACTTTTTGGTTTAAAAAAATTGTGTATTAATGTTTAAAGATTCATAACCTATTTGGATGATAATAGGGTCATCTACTTGTGTGAGGTGGAAGCAGGAGGGTTTACAGGATATGTTACTAAGGTTGAACCTTGGTGGCTCACTTATGGTTCATAGTCATAATGGGTTTCCAATGGATTGTGCACATATTCACATGTCATGCCACGCTTTTGTCGTGACACTCATTGTTTCAGGAAAATGTGTCATACAATTTGTGTGCTCAACAACACCTATGGTAGACCTAGTTACTTTCCTAATTGGCAATTAGGAGAGATTTTGCCCTTCATCCTGAGATTCTTAGGGTCAAGAGCTCTTTCACTTGCATACAGAACATCCTTGGATCTAGCAAATAGTCTACAAAGTTCCTAATGATGTGGCAGACTCTGTCCTAAGTGCCAATTCCGTAAAGTAATGGCCATTTGTCAGACCGGGGTTGTGGCCATCTGCCACTCCATTGGGTTGTCTCAGAGACCAGTACATAATACGGATTTCCCTCTTTCACATATTCTCTCAGTCTGAAAGGTAACCCGACCGAGATCCAATTGAAATAGAACTCTTGGGAAGAAAGAGCCGTGCCTTTCTTTCTTTCTTTCAATCCGTCTCCAATCAACTTTCACCAACCCTCAGTACTGTACCCAAAAACACAATAAGAACTCAACACCTTTCCACCAACATTACATTCAAACCGTAATGTCAAACTTTCCTCATGGCAAGTCAAAAGTTAAAAAGAGAATCTCAATGTTTCCCCTGAATTCTCTACTAAACAAAATGAGTCTGAGCATTTTGCTGGCAAGTAGTTTGGATTTAAAAGGCTAGCAATTAGACTCTGGACTCAGGTCCTTCCTTCCTTCCTCCATTTCCTTCGTTCTTTGTTGTGAGCTATTGTAACAATGTAGCTTTGATTTGGTCTCACAGTTTTTTGAACATTCACTGGGTTCATATTTTGGAAACTGGGTTCATTTCTTCTTTTTAACTGTAACTGCTGGTTTGAGCTTGCAATAAGGGGCCAGACCAAAAAGACTGCTGCACACTGCACACATGTGACACAACTATCTCGTCTACTCATGATACTTTATATATTCCCTTACATGCCCAAAACACCAGAATTCAAATATCCATGTGTCAAAGTTAAATTCTCAAAATATACGAACCATTTGGCAATTGGCAATCGCTGAAAGAACCCCATTAGCAGGCTAAGGTAGTAGAGGGGTTTTTGGTCATTTTGCATGGTAAATTTGGCAACAAGCACTTCCTCAGTCTTCTTTATCAGACAAAACACTTTCTCAATCTTCTTCTCTTTTTTTATCTTCACTTCTCTTTCATTCATGAAAAAGAAAGGTAAGCTGAAGTGAGAGCACCATTACAGCTCAAGATCTAGCAACACAAGAAAAGCCCAGGGAGGCCTTTAAGCTGTTGGGTGCTGGTGGGAGGGGTGATCCAGCAGCAGCTGAGTGATGGTCAATATACTAGTGAAGAATAATTCTTTTGGGTGATAAATTTTTATTTAGGGGTTGATTGATGCGCAGAGTGTTTATTGTTTGACAATTTTGAGTCCAAGTTGAAGGTTTGAGGGAGAGCAGAGAAGAAGAAGAGAAGGAGGTGGTGGATGCGGCAGAAAAGGAGCAGGAGTCCGGGGAGGTGGTGTTGAGATTTCAACAAGATGGTAACTTTATGTGTGAACTGGAGGATAGGAGTGCCAACGTTGTTGATCACAATTGTAGCATGGTATTTGGGCACGGATCCATTGCACTTGTCAATTGCAAGAGGGATCAAAGATTTCAAGCCACAGTATTTGGCACCAGCTCCGTTTGACGTGCTTGCCAATCTTTCCAGAGACAATGAGAGCAAGCTCCACAAGAAGTCGCAGATTTGGAAGGTTCCGTTCCTTGGACCCGAGAGCTTCGTGTTCGACTCGCAAGGAAGAGGGCCATACACAAGCGTCAGCGATGGCAGGATCGTCAGATATGATGGCCCAGAGCTGGGCTGGTCCACATTCGCATACACTTCGAAAAATCGGTAAAGTCTGAGTCTTGCACACAGACACACACAAATTCCGTCTTCTTCCTCGTCATCTTCTTCGCTGCTCGGGCTGACTCGCTGTTACTCAGCAACTTTTTTTTTTTTTTTTTGCAATTTTGTCAATTAGGTGGACAGGCGATCATCCACAACAGGAATGAGCCAAATTTAGCTGCAGGCCAGTCAGAGAGTTAAGTAGATGTTTTACAGAATCCTGCGTAATTCTGCCTACGAATATCAACTCATTCTCTACATATGGCAACTGTGAAATTTATCTCCTCAAAATGTGGCGACTTTTGCGATGGGATCGTCTACAGGTATCCTATTTTGTGTTTGTGGGTGGGTGTTGATCTTTTCTCATTCTTCAAGGTCAGAGATTTGTGCGCCCAAGGATCCGCCAGCCTCGAATCTGGCGTTTGAGCATGTATGTGGACGACCCTTGGGGCTGCGGTTCAACAAGAAGACAGGCGAGCTTTGGATTGCGGATGCATACTTAGGGATCCTGAAAGTGGGACCAGAAGGAGGTCAAACGGAGGCTGTTGTCACACACATCGACGGCGTTCCAATGAAGCTCTGCAATGATCTTGATTTCGATGACGATGGCATTTTGTATTTCACCGACAGCAGCACTAGATGGACTCGAAGGTAAGTAAGGATCTCGTTCCATTAGGCTGCTGTGATCACAGCACTCTGACATAGGGCCTTGTTTCTTGCTGCAGGGACAGGCACTTTCCATTGGAGAGTTGCTGCAACTGTGGTGAAAATATGTTCTCTCGGACCTCTGGGAATGCATGTTCTTATGAATAGAAGGCACATTTCATTGTATGGCGAGTCACAGTTTCACTCACAGCTCTCACAGCTCGTGCAATTGGTCAATGCTTGACCAGTGAAGTTCTGAGCTGACTGTGAGCACAACTACTTGAAAAAACATCTGTGATCACAAATCTGTAATCACATCAGCCTATTGGAAAATGAAATTTAAACAAAAAGTTCAAGCAAAAGCTTCAAATCTTCTTCTTCAAGCTCTCTTGAACCTATCAAGGTTTCAATAATAATTTCTGCCCTCTGCCGCAAGGTTCTTGCTGCTTCTTTTGTCTAACAAGATGAAGAAAAAGCTGAAGCTGTGACTGACTGGATTCTTCCTGCTGGTGACAAACTTGGCCTGCAGACAATTTTTCCTTGCAACTTTCGAAGGTGACAACACAGGCAGATTCATCAAGTATGATCCTGTCACAAAAGAGACCACAACACTCATCAAGGATTTGCGGTTTTCCAATGGGGTAGCTGTGAGTAGAGATGGGACCTTTGTCTTAATTTGTGATGCCAGAAATGGCAGGTAATGGAAATCAATCCATATTTCTTTGCAATTTCTTTCTTGTTCTTTATGCTGCTGCTGCTGCTGCTGCTGTTGATCATTCTTCTTGATTTCTGTTTTCCAACAAAAGAAAATTGGGTGGGGGGGGTGGGGGCGCGCTGATGTAGGTTGGTGCAGTATTGGTTGCAAGGGGAGAAAGCAGGCATGCATCACACATTTGTGATCTTGCCCGGATGGCCTGATAATGTTCGATGCAATGAAGAGGGTGATTTTTGGGTAGCTTTGCATTCAGTTCGCTATGCTGCTGACACATTTCTAGGGACTCTCCCATGGCTGCAGTATCTGCTGGGCCGTCTTCCAGTTCCACAAAAATTGTTGTACCAGCTTGCCATTGGAAAGCCGCATGCAATGATCTTGCGGTATGATCCTGAGGGGAATGTGAAGGAGGTTCTTGAGGATCAGACCGGACAGAGTGTTCGATTCGTGAGTGAAGTGGAAGAGCATAATGGGAAGCTTTATATTGGCTCTGTTCTCTTGCCCCAGATAGCTGTTTATCCTCTACAATAATCAGTTCAGCTGCAGATTGCTTCTTGAAGCTTTCTGCATTTTATAGCTCCATTTGTTTTTTCCATCAGTTTAGCTGATGATTCTTGAGCTTTGCATTTAGCAGATGAATCTGTACCTAGTCTGATTCCATTTGAAAGCTTTTTTGGGTTCAGTTCTTTACTAGAGTGTTTGTTCTCTAACCATCAGTTTAGCTGCTTCATGAGCTTTGCATTTTGGTAGATCATTGTGTCCTTAGTCTCTCCCATTTGTGAGCTTTTTCTTGGATCAGCTGTTTTGCTTCAAATAGCTGTTTATTCTCTACAATCAGTTCAATTGATTCTTGAGCTTAGCATTTGGCAGATGAATTCATAGTCTGTCCCATTTGTGAGCTTTTTTCTGGTTTGGTTCTTTTGAGCTGCAAATGACTGTTTGTTCTCTACCATCAGTAGCTGCTTCTTGAGCTTTGCATTTTGACAGATGGATCCATAGTCTCTCCCATTTCAAGCTCTTTTGGTTTAGCTCTTTTGCTTCAAATAGCTGTGTATATTATTCTCTACAATCAGTTTAGCTGCTGCTTCTTCAGCTCTTTGCATTTGCCTGATGGATCCATAGTCTCTCCCATTTCAAGCTCTTCTGGTTTAGCTCTTTTGCTTGAAATAGCTGTAAATATTACTCTCTACAATCAGTTTAGATCTGCTTCTTCAGGTCTTTGCATTTGGCAGGTCTTTCCATAGTCTCTCTCCCATTTTTCAGCTCTTTTTGCTTCAATTTGCGGTATATTCTCTACGATCACTTTAGCTGCTTCTTCAGCTCTTTGCATTTAGGTGCATTTTCCTCTCTGGTAAAATGCTTTTAGAAAGAAGTCCAAAGTTATGGTATGCCATGGGCATGTCCCTCTTGTCCATTGTTTTGGGGCTACCAACCCACTTTGCAACCTACTTTCCTAGAAGTGAATCAAGCTGCTAACACTTGGGATTCCCTATGCACCATGCACCCCAGCAGTTATTTATATTCTACAGATGTTTTTACTTTGATGAAAAAAGAAGTACCAGTTTGCTCCACTTAAGAGATGTAATAGGCAGGCAAACACTACAGATGGGTGGATGTTCAAGTTCTTCAAACATTTGGCCATCTGATGGGATGTTGATCAATACATGGTTGATCACCTTCATAAAATACCTTGTAAAAAACAGGTCCTGTAGATAGGGCGGATAGTCGGTGGCTGCTAGGCAATTGATGCATGGAGGTGCTTGGTATGCGGGTAAGGGCTCCTGGTTTGTTAGGTAGTAAAAACCATTTTTGGGCAGATATGTACTTGCAAAGATACCTTCCAGACATGGCCTAAAAGAAAATTGTAACATAGGGCCTGGGCTTGCTAAATTTTTGGGGAAGTTAGGTCCTACATGCATGGACATAAACTAGTTTTCATTTTATATTTGAGCATGCAAAACATTCATTCATATATAGGATGCCTTGCAAACAAGTACCTAAGCATGAGGATGACAAGCATAACCAAAATTAACATCATTTTCCATGCAAAAAAAAATCAAAGACAATGTACATGTGAAATTGTTACTACAAACGTTGTGCCAAAGTCTATGGTACAAGAAAGGGTGTAAATTGTTTCACCCAACATAGAAAATTGTTCTAGACTTTAATCATATGAGCTACTACAAAATGGCTACAATGCATAATGACTAAATAATCAAAAGTGTAATTGTTGTCACCCACCCTTGGATGATGATGACACCTCTTGAAAATCAGAAGTTGGAGTTTCTCATGTTGCATATAGCCATTATCATCTTCTTGAACTAAAGTGTCCATACACAAAAGGTTGAGACATAGTGCACTCTTGGACGGGGTCTGATCTTTCTTTTCCTTGGCCTCCCAAACATAAACAAGTTGTAAAACCAAATATAAACAAACACAACCTGTGACTTTGCAATTTGTTCAACTTTTAACACCTTACCCTTTGTAAATTTTCAAATAGTCAAAACAAACTTGCTAATTCACACAATTTTCAAGCCCTTAATTCTATTGTTCTTTAAACATTCAAGACCGAAAAAAAGATAAAATGCACAAGATTAATCCAAGATACCACAAACTTTAATTTTACAATTCTTTCAACTTACAACCTCATGGCTTTCTATTTTTTAAACATTCAAGTTCAAACATAAAAATAGACTCCATAACTATGTTGTTTTTTAAACACTTAAAATAGCAAAGAAGACAAAAGGCAAATCAAAACACTACAACCTCCAACTAGCTCTATATAGTCTTTTGAACAATAAAGCTTTTAAATACCAAAACAAAGATTGATTTGCAAAGTTTTCAACCAGGCCTTGACTTTGTTGTTCCTTAAACATTCAAAACTTCAAGACCTAAAATAAAAATAAAAAATTGATCAAATCAAGACACCATGGAAAGTTGAAAATCAACACAAACATGCAAGCACAAATTGCTTTACTCTTGGTTATAGAATCACAAGTCAACA
>Ga0116230_10008202_pt1 | contig 10318 bp, 6 predicted proteins | sample S1TSphfallax_3_FD_88678 | JGI IMG/M metagenome (GOLD analysis project Ga0116230, IMG submission 88678) | Host-associated microbial communities from peat moss isolated from Minnesota, USA - S1T2_Fd - Sphagnum fallax MG | ecosystem: Host-associated > Plants > Peat moss > Unclassified | place: USA...
CGGACCCAACTCGTTACCCTCGGCCGTGTGATTGAATACCACGTCGAGAATCACCTCGATGCCTGCCGCATGCAGCGCCCTCACCATGGTCTTGAATTCGCTCTCGGGATCCGCGACCGCGTACTGCGGCGCGGGCGCGAACCAGGCGATCGAGTTGTAGCCCCAATAATTCGACAAGCCGCGATCGAGCAGAAATCCCTCGCTCGTGAAAGACTGGACCGGGAGCAGTTCGACGGCCGTGACACCCAGCGATTTCAGATGTTCGAGAACGGCCGGCACGGTGAGTCCGAGATACTTGCCGCGCCAGGCCTCCGGTACGTCGGGATGCAGCCGCGTATAGCCCTTGACGTGCATTTCATAGACGAAGGTGTCACGCCATGGCACGGAGGGTGGCCGATCGCCGCGCCAATCGAAATCCGGATCGACGACGCGCGCCCGCGGCGGCTTCGTGAAAGTCACGCCTCGCGCATAGGGGTCGAGCAATGGAACGCTGGGGTCGTAGCGATGACCCTGTTCCGGATGGTGGGGGCCGTCGACGCAAAACGAGTAGAGAGTGCCCGCGCCCGCGCGTCGCGCCGGCACGAGACCGTGCCAGACGTCGCCGGTTCGCGCCGGCATGTCGTGGCGCGCAAGCTCCTCACCGCTGACAGGATCGGCCAGCACCAACTCGACACGGGTCGCATGGCTCGCGAACAGCGCGAAGTTCACGCCGCGTTTGGTCCAGGTCGCGCCGAGCGGTCTCGGCGAACCCGATTGGAGTTGTTTCACTCGGTCGGTCCGGCGAATATCATCGCGCCGAGCGGCGGCAAATCGACTTGGATCGACAGCGGGTAGCCTTGAACTCCGGGCGCGCCCGCCTCGATCAGGGTCTGGCGGTTGTAACCGGAGCCGCCGAACGACGCATCGTCACTGTCGAGTATCTTTGCGTAGCGGCCCGGCTCGCTGACCCCGAGGGCGTAGCGGTCGCGCGGCACCGGGGTGGCGTTGAACACGCAGACGTAAGGCACGCCGCCATCGGCACCCGTGCAGCGCCGCTGGAATGCCCAGACGCTCTCCGCGTCGTTGTGCGGGTCGACCCAGCGGAAGCCCTCGTGATCGGCGTCGCTACCGTAGAGCTGCGGACTCGCGGCGTAGAGCAGATTGATCGCGCGCACGAAATCTCGCAGTTGGAGGTGGGTCGCGTGTTCGACGAGATACCAATCGAGCTGCTCGTGATCACGCCACTCCTGCCATTGGCCGAATTCCGAACCCATGAACAGGAGTTTCTTGCCCGGATGGGCAATCATATAGGCCAGCAGCAGGCGGAAATTCGCCCGTTTCTGCCAGTCGTCGCCTGGCATCTTCGTGAGCAGGGCGCGTTTGCCGTGCACGACCTCGTCATGCGAGATCGGCAGGATGAATTTTTCCGACCAGGCATACATGAACGAGAACGTGATCAGCTGATGGTTGTAGCGCCGATGCACCGGATCGAGCGCGACGTATTTCAGGGTGTCGTTCATCCAACCCATGTTCCACTTGAAGGTGAAACCGAGTCCGCCGTGCTCCGGTGGCTGGGTCACACCCGGAAACGCGGTCGATTCCTCGGCGATCATCAGAGTGCCCGGGAACTCGTCGCGAACGGCGCTGTTCAATTGCCGGAGGAAGTCGATCGCCTCCAGGTTCTCGCGCCCGCCATGGCGGTTCGGCAACCACTCGCCGGGATTGCGGCTGTAATCGAGATAGAGCATCGAGGCCACGGCATCGACGCGCAGTCCGTCGACGTGAAAGCGGTCCATCCAGTACAGCGCGTTCGCGACCAGGAAGTTGCGTACTTCGTGACGCCCGAAGTTGAAGATCTTCGTGCCCCATTCGCGATGCTCGCCCAGCCGCGCATCCGCGTGCTCGTAGAGCGCCGTGCCGTCGAAGTAGCTGAGACCATGATCGTCGCGCGGGAAATGCGCGGGCACCCAGTCGAGGATCACGCCGATGCCGGCCCGATGGCAGGCATCGACGAAGCGCATGAAATCCTGCGCGCTGCCGTAGCGCGCGGTCGGCGCATAGTAGCCGGTGACCTGATAACCCCAGGAGGCGTCGAGCGGATGCTCTGCGACACCCATGAGTTCGATGTGCGTAAACCTCAAGTCGGTGACATAGGGGATCAGCTGCTCAATGGCTTCGTCCCAATTCATGAACGGCGGTTTGCGCTGATCCCACGGACGGCGCCACGAGCCGAGATGCACCTCGAACGTGTTCAAGGGGCGACGCAAGGCGTTCTGCGCCGCCCGCTCGGCCAGCCATTGACCGTCGCCCCAGGCGTAACCGTCGAGCGACGCGACGATCGAACAATTCTCCGGCCGCAACTGCATTGCGGTCCCGTACGGGTCGGCCTTCAGAAACAAGTGGCCGTCCCGCGTGCGCAGCTCGTACTTGTACAGCGTGCCAACCCCGACGTCGGGCACGAACAACTCCCAGACGCCCGAGACGCCGCGGCTCTGCATGACATTGCGTCCGCCGTCCCAACCGTTGAACGGACCTACGACGCTGACGCGCTCGGCGTTCGGCGCCCAGACGGCGAAGCGCGCCCCGATGCTCCCTGCGCAGGATCCTGCATGGGCGCCCAGCTTCTCGTAGACACGATTGTGCGTGCCCTCGCCGAACAAATAGAGATCGAAATCGGTAATGCCCGGGTCAGACAAGTCGAGACCCGGGTACTAGCTGACGGGGTGTACCGCCCAAATCCGATCCGCGTACTCGCGAATGCTCCGATCGCTGGAAAAATAGCCCATGCTGAGCGAGTTGATGACCGCCTTCCTGGTCCATGCGTCCTCTTGTTTGTATAACTCGTCGACTTCAGCCTGCGCCCGCGCGTAGGCCGCAAAATCCGCCAGAACCAGATACGGCTCGCCGACACCGAGCAGGCGGCTCACGATCAACCTGCCATCATCGCAGCGGCCCGGCGAAAAGAATCCCGACTCGATCATCTCGAGTGCGGTGCGCAACTCCGGATTGCCCTCGAGTTCGTCGCGCGGCACGTACCCCGCCGCAAGGCGGGCCGCCGCCTGCTCGGCGGTCAGACCGAATATGAACACGTTCTCCGCGCCGGCGTGATCACGAATTTCGATGTTGGCGCCGTCGAGAGTACCGATGGTGAGAGCACCGTTCAAGGCAAGCTTCATGTTACCCGTGCCCGAAGCCTCCAGGCCCGCGGTCGAGATTTGCTGCGAGAGGTCCGCCGCCGGCATGATCTTTTGGGCGAGAGACACGTCGTAGTCGGGCAGGAACAGCAGTTGCAGCTTGCCGCGCACCGATTTGTCCGCATCGATCACGCGTGCGACATTGTTGATGAGCTTGATCACGGCCTTCGCCATGACGTAGCCCGGTGCCGCCTTGCCAGCGAACAGGACCGTGCGCGGCACGACCGGCGCGTCTGGATTGGCGCGAATACGGTTGTAGCGTACGACTACGTACAGAAGGTTCAACAGTTGGCGCTTGTATTCATGGATGCGCTTGACGTGCACGTCGAACAGCGAGTCGATGTTCACGGACACGTCCATGCGCCGTTTGATTTCCGCGGCGAGCGCCAGCTTGTTACTGCGCTTGATGCTGCGGAAAACCCTCCGGAACGCCGGATCCTCGGCCAGATCCACGAGCCGGCCGATCTCCTCGAGATCGTTCTCCCAGGTGACGCCCAAGCGCTCGGTGAGCAGCGCGGCGAGCCCCGGATTCGACTGCTTGAGCCAGCGGCGCACGGCGATGCCGTTGGTGACATTCAAGAAGCGCTCGGGATAAATCTCCGCAAAGCCCGAGAAGACGTGCTTGAGCATCAGCTCGGAATGCAGCTTGGCGACGCCGTTGATCTTGTGGCTGCCGACGACCGCGATGTGCGCCATGCGCACCCGGCGGGCGCTCTCCTCGGTGATGATCGACAAGCGCCGCCGGCGATCGACGTCGCCCGGATAGCGGGCTTCGACGCTCGCGAGGAAATCGCGATTGATCAGATAAATGATTTCCAGATGCCGCGGCAGCAAGCGTTCGTACATTGCCACGGGCCAGGTCTCGAGCGCCTCCGGCAATAGCGTGTGGTTCGTGTACGAAAACACCCGCCCCGTGATGCGCCACGCCGTATCCCAGCCCACTTGATGCTCGTCGACGAGCAAACGCATGAGCTCCGGAATCGCGACCGTCGGATGGGTGTCGTTCAACTGGATCGCGACCGCATCGGCCAACGATTCGAGGGAACGACCTTCGCAGATATGGGTTGCCAGCATGTCCTGCAGGCTCGCGCTGACGAAGAAGTACTGCTGCTTGAAACGCAGTTCCTTGCCCTGCGGCGTGGAGTCATCCGGATAGAGCACGCGCGACAGATTCTTCGCTTCGATCTGTTCCCGGACCGCCGCGGCGTAATCGCCCTCGTTGAAGGCGTGGATGTTGAAAGGGGTCAGGCCCCGGCCAGACCAGAGCCGCAAATGATTGACGGTGGTCGAGCGGTTGCCCGGAATCAGCTGATCGAACGCAATTGCGCTGATGTCGTTCGTGTCGACCCAACGATGCGGCGATGCGGGATCGCTGCCTTCGACGGGGACGCTGCGGCCGCCGAATTTGACCACGAAGCGAATATTGCCGCGCGGCATCTCCCAAGGATTGCGCAGCCGCAACCAGCTGCTCGCGACCTCGCGCTGCGAGCCGTCCCGGCCGATCACTTGCGTGAAAATCCCATAGTCGTAGCGGATTCCGTAACCGACCGCCGGATATTGCAAGGTCGCGAGCGAGTCCATGAAACAAGCTGCCAGCCGGCCGAGACCGCCGTTCCCAAGCCCCGGGTCGATCTCCCGTGCGAGGATTTCCTCGAACTCGTAGCCCCAATCTTGCAGCATTTCGCGTGCCTCGGAGACGAGATCGCCGCCGAGACTCGACAAGGCGTTGAGCAGCGATCCACCGGGCAAGAACTCGACCGAGAGATAGCAGATGCGCTTGACGTGCGCCTTCGCGACCCGCTGCTGGGTCGCGAGCCAGCGTATGTTCAGCTCCTCGTGCACGGCCAACGACAGCGCCTCGTAGATGTCCTGCGTGGTCGAGGTTTCCAGATTGCGACCCAGGGCCCGCGTCAGCCGATCGATCACGGCCGCTTGCAACATCCCGGGGTGCAAAGCGACGTTGCGCCGGGTCGAGAATTGATTCACAGCCGAATTCATAAAATAAACAACATCCTAGGTCGAATCCGCTCAGTATAGAACGGCTAATTTACAGGTTACTATATGGGGGTGATCGGAGCCACTTCGCGGAACTTGAAGCCTATGTCCCGTCATTCGTATGCCATTGGTGTCGACGTCGGAGGATCCTCGATCAAATGCGCGCTCGTCGAGCTTGCCACCGGCGCAATCAGCGGTGAACGCGTCACCGTTCCCACCCCAGCACAAGGCACGACCGACGCGCTGCTGGCGGCGATCGCGGCGGCGGTCGCCAAGGTGCCCGGTGGGCATCCGATCGGGCTGGCATTTCCGAGCGTGATTTCCCACGGCATCGTGCGCACGGCGGCGCACCTGAACAAGGCCTGGGTCGGCCAACCCCTCGCGGCTCTGGCGGCCGGACGTCTCGGCCGGCCGGTCGTCGCGATCAACGATGCGGACGCCGCGGGCCTGGCCGAACTGCATTATGGAGCCGCCAAGGGCGTGCCGGGGACGGTGCTGCTGCTGACCTTGGGCACCGGGATCGGCAGCGCTCTCTTCATCGACGGTCATCTCGTGCCCAACACCGAACTCGGCCACGTCGAGGTGGCCGGCCGGGAGGCCGAGCTGCGCGCCGCGGCGCGAATCCGTACCGAAGAGAACTTGAGCTGGGATGCCTGGACGGGCGAGTTGAACCTCGTGCTCGAGGAAATGCACGCGCTGCTCTGGCCCGATCTCATCGTCCTGTGCGGCGGAATCACGGAAGAGCCGGATGCCTTCTTCGACAAATTGCGCTGCATTTCCCCCGTGCGCGTCGGTGCGCTGCGCGCGCAGGCCGGTATCATCGGGGCGGCGTTCGCGACCACGCTGGATTGACGCGTCTGGTACCGCAGCGACTCGCACCACAGCGACCAGCCCTGCGGCGAATGGCCCGGGCCGCGGCAGCCTCTTGGCTGATCGCGACGAGTGCGCTCGGCCTCGGGGCCTGCGCCGGGCATCGGCCGCCTGAATCGCCGGCGGCAGAGATCGGCACTGTAGTTCCCAGCGGCAGCGCCGGTTTCGTCGCGGCCGCAATCGCCATGGTGGGCCAGCCTTATCGCTGGGGTGGGACCGAGCCCGGCGGGTTCGATTGCAGCGGCTTGGTGGTCTACGCCGCGCGCCGTGCGGGTCTGTCGTTGCCGCGCACGGCCCACGAACAAGCACAGAGCGGGGCAGCCGTCCTCCGAACGGCCGTGCAAGCCGGTGACCTGGTGTTCCTGCACCTGGCACGCAAGGAATTGCACGTCGGTATCGCGCTCGATGCGGACCACTTCGTGCATGCACCGTCGTCGGGCGGCTCGGTGCGCATCGATTCCCTGACGGCGCGCCCCTATGGCACTGCGTTCCTGCAGGCACGAAGGCTGCGCTTCCCGCCATGAGCGACGCGCAGGATCGGCGGCGAGGGTTATAATTAGGGCGTCACACCGTCACACGATCCGCTGTGCTCGCTGTCAGCCACCCGTTTCCATCCAACCCGTCCGAAGGATCTCGTCATGAAATTGTATTACTCCCCGGGCGCGTGTTCGCTCTCGCCACATATCGTCCTGCTCGAATCAGGGCTGCCTTTCACGACCGAACAGGTCGACATTCGCGCCAAGAAGACCGCCGCCGGCGCCAATTATCTGGCGGTGAACTCGAAGGGTGCGGTGCCGGCGCTAGAACTCGAGAACGGCGAAATCTTGACCGAAGGCGCGGCGATCACGCAATACGTCGCAGACCTGAAGCCGGAGTCCGGACTCGCGCCCGCAACGGGCTCGCTCGCGCGCTATCGGCTGATCGAAATACTCAACTATATTGCGAGCGAAGTGCATAAGGGCTTCGGCCCGCTGTTCAACCCGAAAGCCTCCAGTGACTGGAAGGCGAGCGCGATCGCCGCTCTCGGCACGAAGTTCGACTGGCTCAGCGGCTTCATCGGCGCCAAGACCTATTTGCTGGGCGACACGTTCACCGTCGCCGACGCTTATTTGTTCACCGTCCTCCGCTGGACCGCGAAATTCGGCATCGACCTCGCACGGTGGCCCGTGCTCACCGCCTATCAGGCGCGCGTCGGCGATCGGCCCCAAGTTCGAGCTGCGCTCGAAGCCGAGGGGTTACTTCACTAGGCCGCGACGAGCGCTAGACCGCCGCGAGCGAGATGTCGCCGGCCGATGCGAACTGCAGCGCGGCGAGGCGCGCATAGAGAGGGCTCGTGAGCAGCAGCTCGGCATGCGTGCCGACCGCGATCTTGTGACCGTGATCCATGACGACGATGCGATCGGCCTTGAGCACGGTAGCGAGGCGGTGGGCGATGATGATGGTCGTGCGGCCCTTCATCAGCCGCTCTAGCGCTTCCTGAACCAAGCGCTCGGACTCTGCGTCCAAGCTGCTCGTGGCCTCGTCGAGCAGCAGGATGGGCGGATCTTTGAGGATCGCGCGGGCGAGGGCAATGCGTTGCCGCTGGCCGCCGGAGAGCCGGGTGCCGCGCTCGCCGAGAAACGTGTCGTAGCCCTGCGGCAGTCCGCGCAAAAAGCCGTCGGCCGCCGCGGCGCGGGCCGCCGCCTCTATTTCCGCGTCGCTCGCATCCGGTCGGCCGTAGCGGATGTTGTCGCGCGCACTCGCTCCGAATAGCACGGTCTCCTGCGGCACGAGACCGATCTGTCCCCGCAGAGCCTCGGGCGCGAGATCGGCAAGGCGCCGATCATCGACGAGAACTCGCCCGCTTTCGGGGTCGTAGAAACGCAGCAGCAACTGGAAGGTCGTGCTCTTCCCGGCCCCCGAGGGTCCGACGAAAGCGACCGTTTCGCCGGGCGCCACGTCGAGACTGAAGTTCTCCAGCGCGGGGGCCTCTGGCCGCGACGGGTAACGAAACGTGACATTGTCGAAGCGTATCGACCCGGCGACCCGTGCCGGCAATCGTGCCGGATGCGCGGGGGCAGCAATTTTCGGCGTGGCTTCGAGCAACTCGGAAAGCCGCTCCATCGCGCCCGCGGCGCGCTGCACGTCGCCCCACATCTCGGTCAGCGCCCCCGCCGAGGTGCCAACGAGACCCGCATAGAGCAAGAACTGCAGAAGCTGGCCGCCGGTCATCTCCTTGGCGAGCACTTGGTGAGCTCCCATCCACAGCACGAGCGTAATACCGCCGAACACGAGCATGACGCCGACCGCCGTGAGCACCGCGCGAATGCGGGTACGCAAGACGGCGGTCAGAAAACTCTCCTCGACCGCATCCGAGTAGCGGCGGCTTTGGATCTCCTCGAGCGTGAACGCCTGCACCGTTTGAATCGCATTCAAGGTCTCGTCGGCAAGACCGCTGGTGTCGGCAAGACGATCCTGCGAGGCGCGCGATAAGCCACGGACCCGGCGGCCGATGAAAATCAGCGGCGCTACCACCAGCGGAATCATCACGATGATCACCGCCATCAATTTGGCGCTGGTCAGTGCGAGCATCACGAGACCGCCGATCAAGCTCAGGGTCGAGCGCAGGATGATCGACAGATTCACGCCGGAAATCGCCTGCACGAGCGTCGTGTCCGCGCTCAGGCGCGACAGCACTTCGCCGGTACGCGTGATCTCGTAGAAAAGGGGGTCCATGCGCACGACCCGCCGATAGACGGCGGTGCGCAAATCGGCGACGACGCGTTCGCCGAGCCAGGTGACGAGATAGAATCGCGAGGCGGCGAACACGCCATAGACCACGGTCGCGGCCAGGAAACCCAAAAAGTACTCGTTGATCACGGCCGCATCGCGCGAGGCGATCGCATTGACGATGAGTTTCGAGGCGACCGGCAGCGCGAGCAAGGCTGCCGAGGCGGCGAGCAGCGAGGCCGTGGCCGCGACCAGGATCCACCGGTAAGGACGCATGATCGGCAGCAGCGCCCGCAGCGGTTGCCAGGATTTGGAGCGGGCGCGGTCGGTGGTTTCGGTCATTCACGTCATGATCCCACAAAACGGCCTGCCCGCGGCCGTGGCAGCGAAACAACGCCGGACGTCAATTTTTCCGCCTAGTTTGCCTTTCCTCAATCGGGGCGTTATCTTGCCCAAAGTCAGGGAAATCGCCGCTCCCTATGGGTTGCGGCGTCAACATTCAAAAACGGGGATTCATCATGCTGGGATGTCGGCAGTATCGAGCGTTGTACCGGGGCCACGGACGAGGCCGCGCCGTGCGGGTGCACGGAGTTGTGGCTGGCGGGTTTGGGGCGCTCGTTGCCATGACACTCGGTCTATCAGGTGTTGCGGCGGCGGATGCGGATACGGCGGACGAAAGCACGGGCCCGCTGCAGGAAATCGTCGTGACCGCAACCCGTCACGAGGAAAACTTGAGCAAGGTGCCTATCAGCGTCACCGCCCTCACCCAGGACATGATGGACGTCCGCGGCATCAAGGACTTCCAAGACGTCGCCAAATTCACGCCCGGCGTGAACATCGACAATTCCGGCACGAACAACATTTCGATCCGCGGGATTTCCTCGACCGGCGGCGCCGGCACGACCGGCATCTATCTCGACGACACGCCGATTCAGATGCGCGCGCTCGCGTTCAATCCGGACGAAGCCTTACCGAAGGCCTTCGATCTCGACCGCATCGAGGTCTTGCGCGGCCCGCAAGGCACGCTGTTCGGCGCGGGCTCCGAGGGCGGTACGGTCCGCTACATCACGACCCAGCCCAGCCTCACGAAAACGAGCTTCTACAGCCGCGACGAAGTCTCCTACACGGAAGGTGGCGCGCCGAGCTATGAGGCGGGCATTGCGGCGGGCACGCCGCTGATCGACGGCACGCTCGGCGTGCGTGTGACCGCCTGGTATCGCTACGACGGCGGCTGGATCGATCGTATCGACCCTTATTCCCTGGACTTGCAGCAAAAGAACGCGAACTACGATCAGACCAAGCTGTTCCGGATCGCCTTTGTCTATGCGCCCAGCGACAACTGGACCGTCACGCCGAGCTTTTCCTATCAAGACCGCTATCGCAACGACGTGGAGAGTTACTGGGGTCTTTATTCGAATCCCAGCAACAATCAGTACGTGAACGCGGACCCGACCCAGCGCACGGATCCCGACATCTATTACATCACCGCACTCAAGATCCAAGGCGATCTCGGCCCGGTGCGCTTGATCAACAACACTTCGTATTTCAAGCGTTCGGAAGTCACGGGTTAC
>Ga0116230_10008204_pt1 | contig 10317 bp, 3 predicted proteins | sample S1TSphfallax_3_FD_88678 | JGI IMG/M metagenome (GOLD analysis project Ga0116230, IMG submission 88678) | Host-associated microbial communities from peat moss isolated from Minnesota, USA - S1T2_Fd - Sphagnum fallax MG | ecosystem: Host-associated > Plants > Peat moss > Unclassified | place: USA...
CATGTGCTTGTGGTGCTAAGTTGTGGTTATCTTGAATGCATGTGTGTGCAAGTGTGGAGTTATGAATGCATAAGTGCAAGTTTTAAATGTATTTTGGCACATTTGCCCAGAGAAACTAATGTCTTCATATATGACCCCTTTGCCAACACTACACAAACCATGGTAGATGATATGGTGATGACGTGGGTGATGAAATGGCACAACATGATATGGTGTTGAATTGGCACTGATGTGGCATCATATTGATGTGGTGTGGTATGACATAGTGTTGACATGGCACACATATGGCACTTCATTTGACATTGTGAATGTTACATTCCCATATAAGGGCTACCTCGATCAAATGGGAATGTGATGTTTTCAAACGAAAACATGATGTCATTGAATGGGAACATGACATCATCAAATGACCATGTGACATCAACACTATTTTTCTTAAGATTTTTGTTTGGAAGCAACATCGTGATCATCTATAAGATTTGATGTAAAAAAATTAGCTATAAATTATAGGAAATTTTAATTAAACATGGCTATGTAAGCTAGATTGATGACAAATCTTTAATCATTCATTTATATTTTTGGGTAAACATTGTAAATCAAATCTAGAAATTTGGTTATTTGTATTTTTTTTTCCAATTTATAAATGTTAAACTTTAAATTTTTATTTCACTTTCTAGTGAAATCTTGCCAATATAAAGATGAATACCCGTATCAAGAACATGATGTCGCCACATGAGAACCTTTGATGCCCATGTGAAAACTTTTCATTCCTATGTGTGATTGTCACATAATGGTTCAAAGACATGTAATTTGAAACCTAGTTTAGGACCCCCCAAAAAAAAAATCATTTTTTGAAATAATCATCCTTTTTGGATGATAAATTGGTGATTAAAACTTGGAAAAAATGTTCATTCCTTGGATGTATTTTGATAATTTCTTTGACTTTTGGGTTTTGTTTCCCAACTTTCAAATTCAACATTTCGTTATCTTCGCAATTAGATTTGCAACCTTGAAGGTTTATAAAAGCTAATCACCGACAACAAACTTGTCCCAAGAATGTTCAAAGTGAGGGTGGGAAATTGGATCATGTTCAAATTAAGAATTTTTTTCATGATCATGTCATCTTATTGACTTGACACGTTTAGATACTTTGATATTTTGTTTACGGTTGCTTGATTTTAACCGCATCAATGAGTCACATTGGGTCACTACTAGAAAAACATGGTTTTTCAAGTTATTCAAGTTGACCAATTGGTCTTTTTTGACTAGTGAAATACTCATTTTGACTAAAGGTCCACCATATGAATGGACATTGTAATTATTGATTGATCAATTTGACTAGTGATGACCCATTTGACTCTCTATCAAATGGGACATCTAATGAAGTTGAACAAAAAAATGACATCCTACCTACCATAATAAGTAACTACTTATATTGTACCTATTATGGTATCTAACCACCTAGCTATTATAGTAATTACCTACCTACTTAAGTACATAGGTCATTTTAAGCTAACTACTATGGTGGGTGGGTGGGCAAGCTAGGTTTAACTAGTTAAATTGGTAGGTAGTTAGATGACCAATACACCTCTTACCTACTACGTTACCTACTTAATTATTTTTTAATTACTATTTTATCTACTTACATAAATATATTATATACAATGTAAGATGTCAAATAAAAAGTAACAAACATTAGTAAAGTTTATGAAGTTGTAGTCCATTGCTAAAGATTTAATCTATCATCATGGATGTGTGGGGTTCAATTTTAATACTTGCAACCTATGTTCATCTATGGGGGGCTAGGCTAGGTTAGGCAAATTAGGTTGGGTAGATATGCTAAGCTACCATTTAATTACTTACCTTTTTCAACCTACCTACCACTATGTATGTTTTTTTAAAAATAAATTTAAAACTAAATTATTTTAATTTGACTAATGAAAAAGACCAATAAATTGATCCATTGTTTTGCTAGTTAAAATGATCACCCAATCACAATGGACATGTTGAAATTAACTTTATGATGAGGTTTTTTTTGTGATTGTTTAAATGGGGTCTTTTTTAATTAAAAGTTATGGTAAAAAACCATGTTTTTTACTAATGGATATTTTCATAATCCACATAAAATTTAAAGCATTTAGTTTTGAATATAATGATGACATTAAAATGAATTTTCTAATGGTGAATATTTAGAATTTGAATAATGAAATTACATTTCACAACAAGTTCAATCATCTATTGCATTTAAATGGATCTTTAAAGTTCAAGTTGTGACATACCATCTTTAGGGTTTGGTCTATTGTAACATTGAACTACTTTTCTAAATGTTTGTTATTTCTAAACATAAACCTTTTAGTCAGTTCTATTGTAAAAAAATTAACCATCCCCTAAACATTTGCTTGCAAATCTCAATATGAATGCTTCAAGATACCATTTGTAGGATTCATTATTATTTGATTTGGAGGTGGATTTTTTTTATTTGAATTGTGAAATATCATTTTTAAGATTTGGTATTTTGCAAAAAGATTGATTTTATAACAATGTGTTTGTTAAGGGTAGACAATTGTCCTATGTTGGTTAAACACCATGGATGTTAGGAAACGACAATACCATCACTGGATGGTAGTTACCATTAGATGGCAAAACAATTTTAGGAGAATTTTAGAATGAAAGTATTTTCTAATAGTATTACCATTAATATAGTGAATTACCTTCATGAAGTAGAATTTAATTCCATAATAAATTATAATTGTAAATAATGTTAATTATTATAAATAATATTTTAGTTTATTTAGAAAGGCATCTTAGTAATTATTTAAGTATTAATGGTAAGTATCATATTTACCATCTTCTATTTACTAGGGGATGAAGTCATTTAAGTTAATTAATCCAAGTGGATAAAAGATGGGTGGATTTCCCTTATTTAGGATGCGTGGAAGGGATTACAATAAGGAGATCTACAAGGATAATGAAATTTAGGAGGATAAGTATTCACCCAAGTTTGTGTGGTGAGCATCCTTCTTGGGTTCTTTATTTATTTCTTGAAAAGAGCAAAAGATTCCAATAGAAGATCAAATCATTAATTTTCATTATGCATGAAACATTAAACATTATATCATTAGGAAGATGCTTATGTGTGACACTCTTATATGAAAGAAAAGGAAAAGAACATGGGAGAAAGTCGTATTTGTCTTTATGTAATGGAGAATGGCTGAAAGTTTTGTGGATTATAGTGTTTCTTTTTTGTGTGTATTTTACTTAAAATGTGATAAAGGAAGGGAAAGTAGTTCTTATTGAGTTTATATATAACTTTATTATTTTAATGCATTATTTAAATTCATTTCTTTTATAAGATTTATATGTCATCCATTCTTTGTTTTAGTTTTTGGAGTAGGAAATACCTTGTTGCCACAAGATAGTAGTTGCCACTAGAAGGTAACAACAAAGAGGTAAACTTAATATTTGAGGCTTAAAGGGAGTTGAAAGTTGATGTAAATAGTAAGCAATAATGATAGAGATTTTATAGGTGTTACAAATAGTAGGTAATAACCACAAACGGTCTATAAGCATTTCAAATGGTAGGCAATAACCATAAAAGGTTGATAGGTGCTCTAGATGGTAAGCATCAGCCAAAAAAGGTTTACAAATGCTCTAAATGGTAAGCAACAACTATGAGAGATCTACATGTTGTTATGGGTCTTTTTAAGTTTACAAAAGATCGTAGTTGCTACGGGACAGTAATTGGAACATGACGATAGATAGATAAAAGGTAATCCCTAACCTCAAGTATTTCCATTTTTCTTGTTATTTCTTTTTTATTTGGCAACCCTTTCCTTGTTGATGATTAGGTCGTCAAATCCCATAATTTTACAATGTTGATGAATGTTTTGAAGGTGGTGTGGTTTAAGGTTCTTGTGGGTTGTTTGTAGGTGAACACACCATTTCAACCTTTTAAAAAATCTTAATCAAATTGGCAAAGGACATTAAATGTTCATTAGTTAGATGGAAATGTCTATATATCATAATAAGTTTTAAGAATTGAAATAGTTATGATGTGCATCTACAAATGCAATTTTAGGTGCAATTTCCAATCCCAACTCAAAACATATACACTACATGGTTTAACCATTAATGTGGAATATAGAACATAACTTTTTATTGTTAAACATATATATTTGGGATGTAGTACATGTTCATCCCATAGAATGTAAGTTTACATAATTAAATGAAAGCACACTAAACCCCCTAGAAATTGTAATCACAAGTATAACCTTTTCACATTTAGTTTTTTTCATAATATGTGGACATCACATCTTGGGTTATTTTTCCTTGTTTTAAGTATGTTTGATTAGTTATAGAATTAAGTTGGTTAGTTTTTTTTTTTAAAATCAACAAACATTGATTTTGAACATATGGAATATATTTCAAAATAATAATTCCTATCGCAAAGTTTGAAATTAAATCACACATACATTTGAAAACTAAGTTATTGGAATAATTTTTGGGATTATTTTTTGGTGGTGAATGATATTGATTTACATCAACTAAATATGAAACCATTTAAATTTATTTTATTGGGTTGAAATCCATTTATTTCATTTTTTGAATAATGAAAGAAAAATAATTTTAATGTTTGTAGGAATTTCAAATGGTAGTTGGAAAAGTGTAGTGTCTTTTGGAAATTTTATCCAATATGGCTACAAGGAAAAAGGAGACATGAGTTTTAGATGGGTTTGAAGGGTTGTTGAGGTATTTTGTGAAGTTGACACCTACTTGATATATAGAATAGTGGGTCACTTTTTAATTGTACAATAAGCTTCTATTGAAAATATTTTCATCACGAGTGAACCCATTAAATGGGGACAAGGATCATCCTAATTTTCCATGCATGTATTGTGTAGGGGAATGGTCAAGTAAGGTGCGACTTTTTGACCATATGGCATAGGTCTAAAAGGTGTTTAGATGTTCCCATTGACCTAGTAACAAATAACCCCATATCTATTCCAATGCTTCCAAATTTGGCTAATGCCCATCTATCAAAAGAATGAAGTAGCAAATTGAAAATAATGATGCTTCCTATATTCAATTGAAGACCCAAGTTGATGTAAATGCAAAAACAACGTTGGAAAAAGTTATAAGATCAATTATAAACACATTTATGTCCAAGTATGTAGGTGCAAAACTCTCAAGGGGTTATTATTGGAGCCTTGTTATAATAGAAAACATTGGAAAAATGTGGTTAAAAATGTGGGTCAAAGGATGCCAAAGTCAAAAAGGGTGCCATCAACCAAAGGAGGCATGTTGCAAGTATTTCAAATGCCATGTCCATGGTGGATGTGTCACAATAAAAGTTGGATGTGGCATAAAATGAACCCCAAGTTGCAATTCAAATGATGAAGGAAACCAACCTATATGAAATTCCTAATCTAACATTGGTAGTTTAAGGTTGATTTTGAACAATGTATTGACCAGGTACGATGCCTAGCTACTTGGCAACTGCCATGCATGAAAGCCAAATATCAAATATCACACTATTACACGCGGCCTTGACATCCTCCAAGACACATTAGAAGCAACAAATTCTACAATAATAAATCCATCTCATCCCAACACATGGATTAAAAAATCAAAGTGAACCTAGGATTCCTTCTCACTTCCATCCATCTCCATTGCGCTTAGATGTTATTTTACAAGACTTGCACATTTTGAAAGACATCCAAGATGCTCAAAATCATTGCTTGAAATTTGTGGAAGCAAAAATTGATCAACATGTAATAGTCCCATGGGAACCACATGTACTTCTACCAATGATACATCCACTTGACTTATTTAACTTGTTCCATACATGTTGAGGAAGTTTGGTTGGGAATTTTTTTTTGTTCGTGATTTCAAAGCTAAGCTCACAAACTATTGAGCTTGTCTGTAAATATGAAATGAATGGATTGACAATGTGTTTATAACATCATTTGGCACATAAATTCACAAAGAATAGGTAAACCACACATGATTCCACTATTGGATTTCCAAGATTATCATTTTAGACCATGTCTCTAGATCATGCCATGTGGTCGGATACTTGTGCAATTTAAAGACATCTATATGTGTTCCTTTTAAATCCAACCTTTCATATCTACTTTTTTTTTCTATAACATTGTTGTACAAAGTCACAACATGATGTAATTGGTATCTTTGTTAGTCACATTGTGTGAACCCTTCAACTTTCAAGACGAATTCATTGCAGTGGTTGAATATATTGAATACAAGTTACTCAAATTTGATAATAAGGAGCTTGAAGCACAATGGTGGCAAGATCGTGAAAAGAAAATTGCCCAATATCCAAAAAAAAAAATGCATGACTTTGATGGAATTGTTGCTCCAAAAGTTCAACAAAGAAAATGGGGCAAGTTGGTAGCCATTCTTGACATCTTCACAATAATTCCTTTGTTGTAAGCCCTCACCCCCAACCCCCCCCCCGCGTTCCTTGGACATATAACAACAATGAGGCCATAACCATACATGATGAAATATGTGACATGAAAAGGGTCATTGGTATATTTTACTTAGTGCCATGTTGTGCATGGTTTCTTAGGCTTTACATATTTTCAAAAAGGATAAACATTTTTTTAGTCCACATGAAATTGTAGGCAATTGCTTTCCAAAGGGCTCAATTGTATGTAATGGTAAACAATCTTGGCAATCGTGTAAGAGGAGGGCCCTATGTCGTTTGTAGGCAAAGTGGGGTCATTGGCTAGGGAGGATTGGCAAGACCAAGCCCAAAATGAATTTGAAATTATGAAGGATTGTTCCAATTGGTGGGTAGAATTATATAGTTGGTCACAAAATGTCTAATTGCAACCATCCAAGAATTTGCAATGGTGAACATAAATTTCATTGATGCTTGGCAAATTTATGAATGGGGTGCATTTAGCAATTTTTTCAATTCCACCTTCACAAAATGGTTGATGTGAAGAAAAGATATTGACTTAGATTGGGTTCATTACAAGAATTCATGGCTTTTCAAGCAATCCAACTTGATTGCCATGTCCATTTTGACTAAGAATTTGGTCAATTTGATTACAGGCCCCTACTGGCTAAAGTGACATGTTTCTTTTGATCAATTCATTTGATTAAAACGACATTTTTGCTTATTTGGTCAATGTGACATTTAGTCAAATATGACCAAAAGTGAACCTTTTTAGTCAAAATGGACATGGGTGTAATCAAATGAAACATATTGTCAATTAATACTTATAGTCAAATATGACATGAAGTGTACACCTTTAGTAAAAAAAATATAAAGGTGTAATCAAATGAGACATGGAGCCAAATGGGACATGTACAACCATAAATTTTGGAAGAAAATATTACATGTAAGTGTTTACAAGTTGTAGGTAAGTCACATATAAATAGGTAATTAAGAGGTAGGAAATTAAACTAAAGAAGGTAGGTAGAAGAGTAGGTAAATAAATGATAGGCCTATATTAGTTTAGGTACGTCTATGTGAACCTACATGAACCTAGGTTATATCTTAAGTGAGCCTATGTTAGCTTAGGTTGGCCTTGGTTTGCATAGATTTGGTAGTTAGGTAATGTAAGGGTTATGGTGTAAGTTATGTAGGGCCAATGTAGTAAGGCTATATATAATTAAGGTTTATCTAGGCCTCCATAACCTTTACATAACCCTACATAGCTTGTATTTAAGCCTACATAACCCCTACATAGCCCTTACATATATAGGCCCACTTAATATTTACAATATAACCCCAATAATATTAGCCCGGGTATGTATGCATAGGTACCCCCCACGTACCCCCTAGCTACATATATACCTCCTACATAGGCCTACATAACCCTTGCATAGCCTAAATAGCCATGCCCTACTTAGCCCCTATGTAAGCTTAGTTAGGTAGCTACTACATGGACTTTACCTTGGCCTACATAGTGTGTATAACCTCTATATAGCCCTACATAATTTTTACCTATGCCTAGACACAACCTTACATAACCTTACATAGCCCCTAATATTTCTTACTTAGCCTTACATAGCCAACTAAGATATTTCATTTAATTCAAAACATGATCAAAATTTAACCAATTAGCATAACTCAATCAATTTGGATCAATTCTAACCCTTGATCAATTGAGTAATTTCACATAGTTTGATCCAACCTTAAAATGTAACTGGTTCAATTTGTGCATGTGTTGTTCATCCCAAGATTTTGACTATTTAACCCATGTTGATTAGCCTACAAGAAACCTCAATAGCAAGGGACTTGCATTAATAGTGGCATCACAATCTCCATATTATATATTATATAATGACACAAACATTGCAACCATTAATGATGTTTACAAAAAATCAAAGGAACTATTGTCCATGAAAACACCACAGTCATGTATTATGCTCCCAAAAGATGAAGCATTACAACAGTTGTGTCAAACATTAAGGTTATAGTCCCTCTTGCCATATGATACATGGATCTTGACGTTCATTTTTCTTTCTTGGCATATGTGAAGCATGGTTTGCAACATGCTCATAACATGGTTGGTCTATTGTTTCCTATTTCCATTATAGGGTTGACAAGCTACTAGATGAATTGAAAAAAATACAACTATAAACTTGATGGATTACATTGTCGGCATAGTCCTTCATTACATGTAACATTTTGATCTTCAGTTGTAGGCATGACAAAAACTTCGTTCTTTGTTCCACATCCTCAAACTTACCTCTTGCAAATAACTTTTCCATTTGGTGATAGTAGGTTTAAACCCTTTGTTTGGGTTCTTGTTTGATCGAATCAAGCTTGGCTCTCATCTTCTCTTTATCAACTGTGCCATACTTCAACAACATGGTTGCCTTCATGGCCTACTAGTTCATAAGAACGACAAAAAATCATTTGAACCATTCCTTGGATTTGCCCCTTAGATTGAACTTGTCAATCTTAAATAATTTCAATTCATCAATACTCCTCACTTCTACTACCATTTCCAATCGTTCAACCCAATCATGCACATTTAAAAAAAGTTCTCTACCTCAAAACCATTCATCCATGTCCTTAGGGCTTGCCATTTTGAGTTGTCCCCTAGATTCCACTACTTTTGCTTCTACTACATACAAAGGCTAAAAAAACTCCTTCCTAATTTAATCCCATAGAAAAATCTATACTTTCTAAACCTCTTTAACCCACTTGTTTTCTGAATCTAACCTTTAATTTGACATTTTGGAGACAACGCCAAAATGTCTAACCTTAATCATCCTATCTTATTATCTAAATAAACTTTCTATGCTAGGCATATGGGATCTAATGTATCATTGCCCAATGAGACCTAGCTGCAGTACCCAAACCTTTCCTAACCTAGGAGTAGGATAACCATATTCAAAACTAAGTATGCTAAATCTAAAGATGGAAGGTTCATGGATATCAATAAAGACATCGTTACTTCTGGGTGTTGGCAAGCTACGATCTACATAATTTGAGGCAAATTTGGAACTACATATAGTATCAAAAGTAATAAGACATAATATTTCATTTATTGTGAATAATTTTAAAGAACGATTACATATAGATGGTTTGGGCTTCAAAATTAAAGGAAGTCACAAGAATTATGAATATGAAATTGAGAAATAATTATACATTTGTGTAAATGTACACCAATAATTTAATAAAGGTTTTAAAAAAACCTTTATTTGGCAATGGTTTTCCATTTTTTTTTCATTCAAAATTTCATCATACTTTTGTCAAATGATTTAAAAATAAATTAGTCCAAGTAAATCTTCAATGGAAGAAAAAATTTCAACCTAAAAAAACCATAATCATCAACATTGTCATACCATAATGTACTAATGAACATTTTAAAATCATATGATCTAAATTTTATGACCTTAAAAAAATTTGAAAATTTTGATGGGAAAGATTGTTCTTTATGGTTTTTTTTATGTGTGTGAAAAAATTCATGGAAAAATTATTATTAAATTTAATATTTCTTAGTTTTTTTGTTGGAATTGTAGAAATGTGACATGGCTCTCCAAATCAAAATAATACTCTGTTAGACTATTATATCATTCATATGTGCATTGATTTCATAACATAATGCTAGATTGGGATATAAATCATCATCTATTACAAAATTTTAGAGAAAATCATTTTCCAAATTTCCACCATGATGCATGAAACTTGGATAGGTATTGAAAATTGTTAAACTGTGACAATTTTTTGTGTAGACCGTAGTTTGCCAACACCCTTCTATATGGTCTCTTTATTGCTATCCATTACAAAGCTCCAACATTTTTCAAAACAACTTTAAGTCCTAGTTTGGA
>Ga0116230_10008206_pt1 | contig 10315 bp, 7 predicted proteins | sample S1TSphfallax_3_FD_88678 | JGI IMG/M metagenome (GOLD analysis project Ga0116230, IMG submission 88678) | Host-associated microbial communities from peat moss isolated from Minnesota, USA - S1T2_Fd - Sphagnum fallax MG | ecosystem: Host-associated > Plants > Peat moss > Unclassified | place: USA...
CGTGTTCACTTCCAGAAAATAAAAACTGCCGCGCGCGATGTCGTAAATAAATTCCACCGTGCCGACGGAGCGATAATTCACCGAACGGCCCAACTGCGCGGCTGATTCCAGCAGCGCGCTGCGCGTGGCACTGTCCAGGCCGGGCGCGGGCGTTTCTTCAATCACCTTCTGGTTGCGGCGCTGAATGGAGCAATCGCGCTCACCCAGCGCCACCACGTTGCCGTGGCCATCGCCCAGAATCTGGACCTCAATATGGCGTGCGTGGCCGACGTAGCGCTCCAGAAAAACGCCGCCTTCGCGAAAGAACTGGCGGCCCAGGCGCGCCACGCTTTCGTATGCGGCGCTGAGCGCTTCGGGCGTTTCGCAGCGCGACAAGCCAATGCCGCCGCCGCCGGCCGTGCTTTTCAGCATCACCGGATAAGCGATTTTTTCTGCTTCTGCGAGCGCTTCACCGATGCTTTCGAGCAGGCCAGTGCCGGGAGTGAGCGGCACGCCGGCTTGCGCGGCCAGTTCGCGCGCGCGATGCTTCAGGCCGAAATCGCGCATCTGTTCCGGCGTAGGCCCCAGGAAAGCGATGCCGGCCTCTTCACAAGCGGCGGCGAACTCGGAGCTTTCAGATAGAAAACCATAGCCGGGAAAAACGGCATCGGCGTGGGCTTGCTGGCAAGCGGCGATGAGCTTGTCGATGCGCAGATAACTGTCGGCGGGCTTGTCTCCGCCAAGCGCAATGGCCTGGTCGGCCTGGCGCACGTGTGCGGAGTTGCGGTCAGGCTCGGCGTAAACGGCGACGCTGCGAATGCCCAGCTTTTTCAGGGTTCGAATCGCGCGCACGGCAATTTCACCGCGATTCGCTATCAGGACGGTCGAGAACATAATGAAGAGCCCTTTCCGGTAACGGTAATGTGGATAAAACTACTTTGGCAAGCTTGCCAGATAGGCGCGCCAGCCGCCCAAGGAAGTGATGTCCTCGGCGCCAGCCAAGCCGCCCGGCTCGCACAGGAAGCCCTTGACCAGGCGACCGTCCTCCAACTCTAGCGTTCCAATTCCTAATGGCGCGGGAATTTCCGTGACAAACGAACCAAAGTGACCAATGGGGATATCCCAGAGTTCGACGGCAATGGCCGCACCGCCGGATTCGCCAGGCAAAAGACGCAGGAGTCCGGGTTTGAGAGGGCGGCTTCCGGCCAGCGCGAAAAGCCGGTAATGCGGCGCGGTGAAAGCGGCTTCCACAAAAGCCGCGCCGCGCGAGGTGAGCTGATGGTTGAGCGGCATGCCGCGCAGATGAGCGCCCACAACCGCCAGCCGGACGGAGTTTTGCGGTGGGGCCGAGACAGAGGTTTGCGGCTGAAGAGCAGGGCGGCCCGTTGCGCCGAGCGTTGCGCCTTGCGATGCATAATGCCGCTGCCAGCGGCGGCCAAATGACGCCAGGGCGCGGTCATGCCAGGCAGGCGCCAGCAGGGTGACACCAGCAGGAAGTCCATCGCTGCGCAATCCCGCCGGCAACGCAAGCGCGCTTAAGTCGGAGAAGTTGGCGAAGTTAGTGTAAGTGCCGAGCCGGGCGTTCAGCGCGATGGGGTCGGCAAGAACCTCCGAGATTTTGTAGATGCCGGGCGCAGTCGGCACCAGCAATGCATCCACCGACTTCATGATGCCGCCGATTTTCCGAACCAGTTCCGCGCGCTGATACTCGGCCTTGAAAAAATCAAGCGCGGAGAATGAAAGCGCATTGCTGATGATCTGGCGCACAGTTGGATGGATGGCCGATTCATTAGTCGTCCATAGACTCTCAACCGCGGCCAGGCGCTCCGCGATCCAGGGTCCGTTATAGAGCAATGCGGCCACTTCGAGAAACAGCGTAAAATCGACAGGCACAATTTCAGCGCCCAGCTCTTGGGCGGCCTCCAGAGCTTGGCCGAAAGCGGCGGCCGCGGCGGCGTCGCCAAAAAACTCGGGTTGCGCCGGAACCGCGAAGCGCGGACGATCCGGAAAGCCCAGCGGCGCTGTCAGCGGCAGATCGCGCGAATAGGCATCCCGTTCGTCCGCGCCGCCGGCAATCAAGCCCACTAACTCAGCATCGGAAACAGTCAGGGCCATAACCGAGACACAATCCAGCGTGCGGCAGGCCGGCACCACCCCTGAAGTGGAAAGCCAGCCACGAGTGGGCTTCAGACCGACAATGTTGTTGAAGCCCGCAGGCACGCGGCCGGAGCCCGCCGTATCGGTTCCGAGCGCGAATGGAACCAGGCCGCGAGCTACCACGGAAGCCGATCCAGAACTGGAACCGCCGCTGACATATTCGGCGTTGAAACTGTTTGGGACTACACCGTACGGGGATCTAGTACCGACAAGTCCGGTGGCAAACTGGTCCAGGTTTGTCTTGCCTGCGACAATAGCTCCCGCCTCGCGCAAGCGCCGCACGGCGGTGGCGTCCTGGTTGGGAACATAGGTGAACTCGGGGCAGGCGGCTGTGGTGGGCCAGCCTGCCACATCAATGTTGTCCTTTACCGCAAACGGCACGCCATAAAGCGGAAAGCGCGATAAGTCGCCGCCCGCGCGCGTCAAAGCCGCGGCTAGTTCGTCTATCTGTAAACGCAGACGGCGCTCATTGGGAGGAGTTATCCAAGCCGGGTCGGGGGCTGGGTCGGAAGTGCCGCTGTTCACCAGTTTCAGCAGGTCATTCAGACATATCTTTCCGATCCGGTACCCTTCTTGCCATTCGTCCAGCGTCGCGCCCGAAAAAAAACCTTTACATGCTTCAGACATTTGGGATACTCTCTTGTATACCAGATCAACCCCGTCGTCTGCACCTGTTTTTAAAAGACTAAGTCAGTCTTCTTCATCTTTGCCCGAGAACTTGCTTTAGTTCCCATTTCGAGGAGACTTTCTATCGTGTCGCAGACCCGACCTATTCGCACGGACCCGCTTTCGTTCCGCACCACCTACAACAAAATAATTGCTTCGCGCAAACACAGGAGAGTATTCACTAATGTCTAGAAAATATCTTTGGGATGGACCTGGCTCCATCGCACACCGGTTAGCCGCCGGCTCACTTCTATTGCTCGGTTCGCTGATATTGGCTGCGCCCTCACAAGCGCAGACCAACTTAGGGCCGGTTACGGTGGGCGCGGGCTTGCAAACGGGCTATGACCACACCTCGACCACCGGCACGGGGTCTACCGATGAATTCAACCTTGACAGCATTCGCCTCTATATCAACGGGTCGGTGACTGACAATATCAAGTTCATGTTCAACACGGAATATGACGGCGGCACAAACAAGATTGGCGTTTTGGACGCGGTGGCGCAGATAGGAATATCTCCCGAGTTCAATATCTGGTTCGGCCGATTCCTGCCTCCCAGCGACAGAGCGAACCTCTATGGCCCCTATTACTCGAACGAGTTCAAAGTTTACACGGACGGCATTCAGGATGGCTATCCGGCTGCCTACGCGGGCCGTGACAACGGCATCATGTACTGGGGCGATTTCCAAAAGGTGAAGGTATCGGCCGGCGCATTCGATGGGCGCACCACTACCGGCGATTACAAGGTAATTGGCGCGGCGCGTGTTCAAATTGACTTCTGGGACAAAGAAGAAGGCTACTACCTGAACGGCACTTACTATGGCGACAAGAACCTGCTGGCTATTGGCGGCGCAACGCAGTTCCAGTCGGGCCACACCGGCACCACCGCCGATTTCCTGATGGAAAGAAAAGTGAAGGGCGGAGGCGCCGTCTCCATCGAGAGCGAATACTCCAACTACAACGGTTTTGGCGGATACAATCCTAACTTCAAGAACAGCCAGGGCGCGTATGGGCTAGCGGCTTATCTGTTTCCGAAGGAAGTGGCGATGGGCAAGATCAAGGGCAAGTTCCAGATTCTGGGCAAGTTCGCGAAGGCGGATTTCACTCATGGAACAACCAGAAACTATAACCAGAAGACCACCGAGATTGATTTCAACTACATTATCAAGCAGTTCAAGGCGCGCGTCTTCACTTACTACAAGGACACTGTGTTCGTCGATGCAATTACGCCGAACTTCTGGCAGATAGGCCTGGGTCTCCAGATCCAGATGTAATTATTTCCATCTAAGGAGAAAAACAAAGGAACTTATGAAACGCAAATCACTTTTAATGACAGCCAGCGCGCTAATCGCCGGAAGCATCTTCTCCGGCCTCGCCGCCGCCCAAGACGTGATCAAGGTGGGCGTGCTGCACTCACTGTCAGGCACCATGGCCATCAGCGAAACCACGCTGAAGGACACGGTCCTGATGATGATTGATGAACAGAACAAGAAGGGCGGATTGCTGGGCAAGAAGCTTGTCCCGGTTGTCGTTGACCCAGCTTCCAACTGGCCTCTGTTTGCCGAGAAAGCCGCGCAGTTGCTGGAAAAAGACAAGGTCTCGGTGGTGTTTGGGTGCTGGACATCGGTTTCCCGTAAGTCGGTGCTTCCAGTGTTTGAGAAGGACAATGGCTTGCTTTTCTACCCGGTTCAGTATGAAGGCGAGGAGTCATCAAAAAACGTCATCTACACCGGCGCGGCTCCTAATCAGCAAGCTATACCTGCGGTGGATTATCTGATGAAAGAAGTCGGCGTAAAGCGCTGGATTCTGGAAGGCACCGACTATGTGTATCCGCGCACCACTAACAAGATTCTGGAGGCTTATCTCAAGGCCAAGGGTGTCAAGCCGGAAGATATCTCGGTCAATTACACGCCATTCGGTTTCTCCGACTGGCAAACCCGCGTCGCGGCCATCAAGAAGTTCGGCTCGGCTGGCAAAAAGACGGCAGTTGTTTCCACCGTCAATGGTGACGCTAACGTGCCTTTCTACAAGGAACTGGGCAACCAGAAGATCTCGGCAGAAGATATCCCGGTTGTCGCTTTCTCGGTGGGCGAAGAAGAACTCTCCGGTGTCGACACCAAGCCTCTGGTGGGCGAACTGGCGGCCTGGAATTACTTTGAGAGCATCAAGACTCCGGCGAACAAGGCATTCATCGATCAATGGCATGCGTTTATTAAGAATCCGAAGCGCACCACCAACGATCCCATGGAAGCCACCTACATCGGATTCAATCTCTGGGTGAAAGCCGTGGAGAAAGCCAAGACCACTGACACCGAAAAAGTGATTGCCACGCTGCCCGGTCTGCAAACTCCGAACCTCACCGGCGGTATCGCCAAGGTTCTGCCGAATCATCACATCACCAAGCCGGTGTTCATTGGCGAAGTGAAGGCGGATGGACAGTTTAACGTGGTCTGGAAATCATCGGGGGTTGTCCCTGGCGACGCCTGGTCCGATTTCCTTCCCGGCAGCAAGAATATCGAAGCTGACTGGGTCACTTTGAAGTGCGGGAACTACAATACGGTAACTAAGGTCTGTTCAGGACAAAACTTTAAATAATGAAACACATCCCATCGGGCGGCCGGCAGGTTATTATCCTGCTGGCCCTTTGGGGCGCGGCTTCGCTGCTGGCCCAATCGCAAAAAGATACAAGCTTCGTATCCAAGCTCGATGCGCTGCGTGAAGCTTCCTATTCCGACAAGGCGCTGATTGCAGAACAATTGAGCCAGACCGGCCATCCCAGCGTGCGCGCGGTTCTGACGGCCCTACTGGAGGACCGGCTTTATTACCGAAACACCGATCAAAAAATTTTTATAGCCAAAGTATCTGACTCCGATCCGCTGGATCTTGTCGATCCGCTGTCGCTGAAAGGCGCAGGCTCCGCGCCCGCCGATGGCTTCACCAAGATTGGAACCAATAACGGATTGCGTCATACGCTAAAAATGACCGTGGCACATTTCTCGCTATCCAGTCCGGATGTGTCGGTGCGCAGGGATGCGGTGCGTGAGATGATGCTGTCGCTGGACGAGCCCACCGTGGCGTTACTGCGCCAGCGCGCGGCCGTCGAGACGAATTCCAGTGTCAAAAAGGAAATTGCCACTGGCTTGGCGCTGGCTGATCTGGATGGAACGGATACCAAGCCGCGTCTGGCGGCCATTGAAGTTCTGAGCCATAGCGTCAGCCAGGATGTGCGCAATCGCCTGGCAGCGCTCGTGGATGACGAAAAAGACGAAAAAGTCCGCCAGGCCGCTATTTCCGCTTTGCGGACCATTGACCGCTGGCGCACGTTTTATTCCGATATCGAAACTTTGTTTTTCGGGTTGAGCCTTGGTTCCGTGCTGGTTCTGATTGCCATTGGGCTGGCCATCACTTTCGGCGTCATGGGTGTTATCAACATGGCTCACGGCGAATTGATGATGCTGGGGTCTTACACCACTTTTGCGGTTCAGGCAGTTATGCCTGGGCACATAGGGGCCTCTATTTTTGTGTCTATCCCGGCGGCCTTTATTGTTTCCGGATTGATGGGCATTCTGATGGAGCGCGCTATCATCCGCTTCCTGTATGGACGGCCGCTTGAGACGCTGCTGGCCACATTCGGTGTCAGCCTGATTCTGCAGCAACTGGTGCGCTCCATTTTTTCGGCGCTCAACCGGTCCGTCATCACGCCCGACTGGATGAGCGGTTCGATGCGCATCAACGACGCGCTGGCTATTACTTATAACCGCCTGTACATCATCACTTTCACCATCATTGTTTTCGCGCTGATCATGCTGGTGCTGAAGCGCACACGGCTTGGGCTGGATATTCGCGCCGTTTCGCAGAACCGTGCCATGGCCAAAGCGATGGGTATCCGCACTGAATGGGTGGACGCCATGACGTTTGGCTTTGGAGCGGGCATAGCCGGCATGGCTGGCGTGGCGCTGAGTCAGTTGACTAACGTGGGGCCGAATTTGGGCCAGTCCTACATTATTGATTCCTTTATGGTGGTGGTTTTCGGAGGAGTTGGCAATCTTTGGGGATCCCTTATTGGCGGCATGTCCATGGGCATCTTCAACAAGCTGCTGGAACCCTATGCCGGCGCGGTGCTGGCGAAGATTTTCGTGCTGGTTGCTTTAATTCTTTTCATTCAAATTCGGCCGCGCGGATTGTTCCCCAAAGCCGGACGCGCGGCGGAGGACAAATAGATGGCAGCGAAGAAGCAGCAGGGTTTTACCATTTGGACTCCCACAGCCAGCGGCGATCGAGGAGGCAATATATTTCTAGCCATTCTGGCCGTTGTGGCAGTGGCGGTGCCCATCCTGAATCTGGTCGTGCCCTCATCTTCGGCGCTTCATCTTTCGCCATTCGGCATCACGCTAATTGGAAAATATCTTTGTTATGGCATGCTGGCGCTGGCCATTGACCTCATCTGGGGTTACTGCGGCATTCTCAGTCTTGGACACGCGGCGTTTTTCTCGCTGGGTGGTTATGCCATGGGCATGTACCTGATGCGCCAGATTGGCCGCCGCAGTGTATATGGCGATCCCATCTTGCCCGACTTCATGGTGTTTCTAAACTATAAGTCGCTGCCCTGGTTCTGGCATGGCTTTAACCACTTTGGCTTTGCAATGCTAATGGTGGTGCTGGCGCCGGGCCTGCTCGCGCTCGTCTTCGGCTGGTTCGCTTTTCGTTCGCGCGTCACCGGCGTTTATTTCTCCATCATCACGCAAGCGCTGACTTACGCCTTGATGCTGTCTTTCTTCCGCAACGACATGGGCTTCGGCGGCAACAACGGATTCACAGATTTCAAAGACATCCTTGGTTTCGATCTGCATTCCGATATCACTCATGTTGTGCTGCTGGTGGCCACTGTTATCGCTCTCGCGGCCAGTTACCTGGCTTGCCGCGCCATTGTGGAATCGCGCGCTGGCCGTGTCATGCATGCTATTCGCGACGCCGAAAGCCGCACCCGTTTTCTGGGTTATCCTGTTGAATCTTTCAAGCTTTGGATCTTTGTTTTTTCCGCCGTCATTGCCGGTGTGGCTGGAGCGCTATATGTGCCGCAAATCGGCATCATCAACCCCAGCGAGTTTTCTCCCATCAACTCCATTGAAGCGGTGATCTGGGTGGCTGTCGGAGGACGCGGAACACTCTACGGAGCTATCGCCGGCGCCGTTGTCGTCAACTATGCCAAGACTTATCTAACCGGTTCATTCCCGGATGTCTGGCTCTACGCGCTAGGAGGGCTGTTTGTGGTGGTGCCGCTGTTTCTGCCGCGCGGCATTATCGGTCTTGTGACCGCGCGAGGCAAGCACAAATGAGCAGCCGCAAGACTCTCATGCTGGACAAGTTGACTGTCAGCTTCGACGGCTTTAAGGCGCTGGACGATCTGTCGCTGAAGGTCGACCCTGGCGAACTGCTTTGCATCATCGGCCCTAACGGCGCTGGCAAAACCACCATGATGGATGTCATCACCGGTAAGACCAGTCCCGATTCGGGAGCGGTGCGCTTTGGCGAAGACCTTGATCTTCTCAAATTGTCGGAAGCCCAGATTGTCGCCGCAGGTATCGGACGCAAATTTCAGAAGCCGACGGTCTTCGAACAGTTGACGGTCTTTGAGAACCTGGAACTGGCGTTAGCCGGCACGCGTTCGTTCCTCAAAACGCTTCTGGCCCGCATCTCGCCACTGCAAAGAAAACGCATCCATGAAGTGCTGGAAATTATCGGCCTCTCGGCCCAGCGCGACGCGCCCGGAAGCATACTCGCGCATGGCCAGAAACAATGGCTTGAAATCGGCATGCTGCTCATGCAAAATCCGGAACTGCTGCTCGTGGATGAGCCAGTTGCCGGAATGACGCCCCACGAAATTGAGCGCACGGCGGAACTGCTTCGTTCGCTTGCCGGCGAACACTCGGTTGTGGTTGTCGAACACGACATGACTTTCGTCCGCTCCATTGCAAGGCGAGTGGTAGTGCTGCATGAGGGACATGTCATTGCCGAGGGCGACATGGACAAAGTGCAAAAAGACCGCTGCGTCATTGAGGTCTATCTCGGAGAATGAGCATGCTCGAAGTAAAAGCCCTCAATCAGTTCTACGGCGGTAGCCACACCCTGTGGGATGTCGATCTCACCGTGCCCGCTGGCTCACGCATGTGTCTCATGGGGCGCAATGGCATGGGTAAGACCACGCTCCTCAAATGCATCATGGGCTTGCATGCTTCCAGTTCTGGCTCCATCGCTTTTGACGGAACAGATCTGCTGAAATGCCCAGCCGAACATCGCGCCCGGCTTGGCATTGGATACGTCCCGCAAGGGCGTGAGATTTTCCCGCAACTGACGGTCGAGGAAAATCTTCGGGTCGGTCTGGGCATACGCAAAAACGGACCCAAAACCATACCGCCCCGTATCTTCGATTTATTTCCTGTGCTGAAGAAAATGTTAAGTCGCCGCGGCGGCGACCTTTCTGGCGGTCAGCAGCAACAACTCGCCATTGGCCGCGCGCTGGTGCTGGAACCGAAGCTCCTAATTCTGGATGAACCCACCGAAGGCATCCAGCCCAATATAGTGCATGAAATTGGCGACATTGTATTGCGACTGAACCAGCAGGAAGGACTCACTGTGCTTCTTGTCGAACAGAAACTCCCCTTCGCTCGCCGCGTCGCCAGCCAATTCTGCATTCTTGACAAAGGTCGCCGTGTTGCCTCGGGCGAGATAGCGGATCTGAGCGACGATGTCGTGCAGACGCACCTCAGCGTCTAGCGGCTCGATTGTTGGGATAGACTCTCAAGTTCTCAATTCGCCGCGCAGAAATCGTTGGCCGTCCGCATAAGGCCATTCGAAAACGGCTGCGGTGAAGATCGCATTTCAGCAGATAAATTGAGTTTTGGACACAGCAAATCAGAGGTGCTTGAAAATTATCGGCAAAGTTGTCAAAGGTCTGCGGCTTTCAGTCCTTCACTCATAGTCAGCAGCGAAGCTGCGCGTGAGCCTGCCGGAACAGATCCTGCAATGGAAAGCTGCTGCTTAGCTGCACCCAGATCCTGCGCTCGCTGACCCGCATCTGCGCACCCATTTTCAAGAGCCGTAAACGCATCGTGCCCATCTGCGCATGCTGCATTTCAGTGGTCTTTAATCCCAGCCGGAGCAACTTGTTTATCAGCACATAAGCCATCACCGACAATACGGCTGGCAGCCACCCGCTCAGCCGCACCATCCCTGCCGGGGGCTTCTTTTTCCAAAGATCGCTTTCCGTTCCCGCCCGATGACGACTCCATCGAGTTCGGAATGGAATTCTCATCGCACGTGCGCTCCTGGTGGCTATCGGAAACGACAGAAATTCGCAGGTGCCGCTGACGGCATTGTCCACCGATTGGTTGTATGTGTTTGCACCGTTGCTGGAGAACGGCCTGGCGGAACTGGTCCACTCGACAGATATGGCAAGGCACTGTTCGCCAAACAAATCAGCGTCAGGCCCTTCGGCGTCCTTGCAGGCCCGACAA
>Ga0116230_10008209_pt1 | contig 10311 bp, 8 predicted proteins | sample S1TSphfallax_3_FD_88678 | JGI IMG/M metagenome (GOLD analysis project Ga0116230, IMG submission 88678) | Host-associated microbial communities from peat moss isolated from Minnesota, USA - S1T2_Fd - Sphagnum fallax MG | ecosystem: Host-associated > Plants > Peat moss > Unclassified | place: USA...
CAAATTTTTCTTTCTTCTTTCGTCTTCTTCCTCCACAGACAAGACAAATGAAAGGGAAATGGGGGATGACACAACACCACCACCCTTGTTTCCCTTTTTGGATAGGATGGATTCTTCTTCTTCCCCCAGAGCCACAAATTCTCTTCCCCCACTCCCCTCCCCCACCCCACACCCCCCTCTTCCCCCCAAAGCTCTTCATCTGGGTTTAAACTTTAAACTTCCAACCGTCAGATTATAAATTATTACATATTACTGAAAAATGTAAAATTGAATAATAATAATTAATTTTTACATGCAACTATAAGTTATTTATAACATTATTACATTTCAACCCAAAAAAGAAATCAACTAAGAAATTATCCTAATTATTATGTGGCTCTAACACTACATATACATTTGACCCCAACAAAATTGAATGCAAAAAAAAAACACAAAGTAATGTGCCAGAAGTTCCAGGGTTTTCAAATTCCTTGTTTTTTGAAAAAAAAAGTCACCAAAAATCGAATTTTTTAATAAAATTTTTGCAAATATTTGTGACAATTGCCTACAATATGAAAGGGTGCTTAAGATTTTCTACATTCATATTTTCAATGCAGCCAAATTTGGCTAAACATACTTATGGATGATGGCAACTTGAGCAAAATGATAAAATTGAAAAAAAAAACACCACAATATTAATATGAGGAGCACCTTAAGTAAAATGAGAACATGATATATAAGAAAATTCTACAATTCTTGTTAAAAGTTTGATGCAAATTTTCCATGCCACATGTAAGTACTAGTTCTATAATGCAATTCTTAAAAACAAGTGAAGGCACCAAATTGAACAATTTCCAATGGTCAATTTTTTTTTTCTTTGCATTTACAGATAAGACCTATGATGCTACTACCAATCATGCTTGGTGAGATCATTGGCATAAGTGATAAGGGATGACCTCCTCTCTCCAACACTCATCCGGATGGTTTTTCCCTTATGAAAAACAATAATACTCCATACAAGCACTTCATGGATTCATCCAGAGTTGACAAACATTGAGATACAACATCCAATTTCAGTGCCAAGATGGATCAGACATGATGATGAAATGAAATTGGTGGAAAAATGCAAAGCTTGTAACAAAAAAACCTACATCATATGAACACCTTTGGCATAAGCCACATCTCAAATGATAGGAACATGAAAACATGATTGTGTCATCATATTAGAGTCGTTTATGAAGTACCTTAGATAGCACCTCGGATAGGAGATGAATTTCTCGTAAGGAATCCAATTAAGGTTAAAAAGCATCAAATTCTTACATTAATTTTCCTTGGGTGCTATAGACAAAGACCAAAATAGTTTGAGCAATTGTGAAAGTACTCAAATTAGTTTGGTCTTGACTGGGAATTGCCAATTTGATTCCTGACCTTTTTTTTGGCCATAACTTGTGTGTTAAATGTCCAAATGGGTCATGCAAGCCCATTTTAAACATCTATGTTCCAAGATTTTTCTAATGATATAAGGAACTTCTTAATCCAATGGGTTTTGACACCTACAATTGTTCTTTGAAAATTCAGAAGTCCACCGAAATTCCAACTCCCAAAGTGGCAACTCACTTGGAAGTGTGAGGGTTCATTCCCTCACACTCTCCCACACTCCCAGGAGCATGAAATGTGATTCCCAGGCTTTACTCTTGGCCCACACCTTCGCAAGCCCTTGCCTTGGTCACAAGCCCAAGGCTAGGGTTGTAACATGTATTATATGTGGATACATCGACATAATTTTTTGATGGATGTGTTTTTGGAAAACATCATAAGGCATATACAAGGTCGATAATGCAAAAGAATAATTTCAAGTTCATGGTAAGTTTTTCCATGGTGACATTTGTGTCCCTATGCAAGAGATTCCAAGGAGTTTGAACATTATCTTGATATTCAAAACATTGTACATGAAACTAATATGTCCTATACTCCACAACAAAATGGATTTACAGAAAGAAATAATCACAAAATCACAAAAGCAACATGAAGCATGATTTATGTTAAAGGTCTTCCATTATGCTTATGGGTTCAAAATTTAGTTCAACACATCTTGGTGACAAAAAACCCTATGAAATTTGGCATGGGACAAAGCATGTCATATCACATTATCGAATGTTTGGTTGTTTTGCCTACATGTTTTTCAACAAACAACAATAATCAAAGTGGGATGCTAAAAACACCAAGGTGGTGTTTGTTGGATACAACATTATAAGCAAAGGATATAGAATCTAACATAAAAAAAGATGAAAGAAAATGTTGATGTTATATAAATTTGACATTAACATATAATGTTCCTTTTGTACAAGATGCAACATAGATGGTGAGTTTTTTCAATTTTAGATTTAAACAATTGTTTACAATATTCCCACAACAATAAAAGGTTCACTATTTGAAAACACAATGAAGTTGCAAATGGGCAAATCCAAATAGTAGGAACAATGCCAAATGATCAAACAATAGGATTTGTGCAAGATACAATGATGCATGAGTCACCACCAATTTTTCAACATTATAAACTTATTATTGACATAATGGTTATAAGTAAAAGAGTTCCAACTCGTAGTGATGGTGATGAACTAGTTCAAAATTCCTTTGTTAGTTTAATGGAATCATACCATTGGATTCATGGAGACTCAAATTGTTAACCTTATAGTAACCATAGATTTAATTTTTATAATTATTATTTTGTAATTATTAATTACAAATTGATTTTTATAAATGTAAATCTAGTTATTAACATATATTAAACTTATATTTTACATTTATAAGTGTCAATTTATAGTTATTAATTAATCAAATGTTAATGTATATAAAATACAAATTTGACTTTTTAAAATGTTAAGTTAAAATCTATAATTATCTAATCAATCAAATGTTAAGTATACATTCGATTTTTTAAAATGTTAAGTTGTAATCTACAATTATATTTTTAGTTAGATGTCATCATGTAATAAGTATGGATGTTATTTTTGTATGGGTTAAAATTAGAATCTAATAAATTATAATAAATTTGTTATTAGTTAGTATAATAGTTCCTACTTTAGTTACTAGTGAGAACGACCTAGCCTATATAAGGAAGTAAGTTTGAATCTTTTGTATTTTTATTCATCTACAATAACATTCATAGAATTGTCTTGTTATTTTTTGAAATTGAATTTGTACAAATTTGTGTTTAGTTTGAACATGCATGCATAGGAATAATGAGATTCTTATGTACATTTTTCTTAGAAATGTATACATTGTCCATTAACACAAATTTTCCAAAAAGTTATTCAATCTCCTAATGTTTAATCATGGAAAGGAGCCATGGACAAGGAATATACATCATTGCTCAAAAATGGGATTGGAAATTGATCTATTGTCATAAGGGAAAAGACATATTCATGGTAAATGGGTATACAAACTCAAATACAAGTTAGATGGTTCTATTAAATGACATAAGACTTGTTAGTAACTAAGGGCTCCTCATAAAAAGCAAACATCGATTATATAAAGAAATATTTTATAGTGGTCAAAAATAATTCTATTCACATTATTTTGACAATTATCATTAATATTCGTAAGATGCATATCTACCAATTTGACATATTACTTTCCTTAATGAAGATTTATCAAGAGAAATTTACAAGGGACAACTTAAAGGTTGTGTGCAACCAAAGGTAGAGAAAATGGTTTGTAAATTAAAAGAAAGTCTATATGAATTTAAACAAATAGTGAAGTATTGAAATATCAAATTTGATTCATTTATGAAAGAATATAATCTTGTCACGGTGAACATGACCTTTGTGTTTATTACAACAAAGGGTTTATGGAAATTATTTGTGTGATTTTTGTTGATGATGGGATTATACATGCAATTAAGGAATCAACAACTAATAACATTATTGAGCATCTGAAGTCAAGATTACATTAAAATTGAGGTGATTCAAGGATGAATAGACTATGAATTTGTTGGATTTCAAATTACCACTAATTTTTTTAATCCAATTTTCATTAATCAAAGCCAATACATCATAAACATCATCAATTTTTTTGGAATGGAGAATGTTAATCCCATTGTCAGTCCTTATTATTTCCATACATTGGTTAATGTTCAAGTTGGACCAACAAATAATTAAAGAGGTCCATGAACTTCCTTGTAAAGAAGTAGTTGGCAATTTTATGTATGTTATGATGATGACATGGTTTGATATTGCATATGTTGTAAGCATTGCAACTTGATATAATGATCAACCTAAACAATTTATTGTCAAATGAATCTTGTGTTATTTGCAAAACAACATTGACTATGGCTTATTTTACTATTATTGAAACTACATTAAACATAATTTTAGATGATTTTTATGATGTTGATTATGTTGGAAACCAAGATGATTGCAAGTCTTGAACATGGTATGTGTTCATTTTTGGTAATGCTATTATTGCATGGTGTAGCTAGCACCATTTGGTTGTACAAAAAAATTCATAACTAAATCTAAATTTGTTGTTGTTAATGAGGTAGTAATTAAGGAAACAATTTGATTACGATGCTTACTTTCCAATATTAACATTAGCCAACACAATCCTACCATGATTTACAACAATAACCAAAGTGCAATTTGATTAATGAAGAATCCAAAATATCATAAACAAACCACACACATACACATGAAGTACTATTTCATTCATGAAAAGTAGAGGACTCTTGAGGTGGAAATATCATATGTCCATATTCATAATCAAACTAGTAATTTATTAACTAAATCACTATTGAACTATATGTTTCAAAAGTTTCATAGCTACATGGGCATGGTAGCATTGAACTCTCATTTATTACATGAGCAAGTGGAAAGGCATCAATCATTAGAAGTTTGTGTATTTTCATAAAAGAAATGATTCATGATGTATGAATGGGAATATTGAGTACATATTAAACATTTATGTTCGTCTATGAATGATACAAAAGTTAAAAGTACTTGAAGATGATGAGTTGGTATAGTGAAATGTTACGTAACTTGCCTTCATGGGTGAACTTTAATATTTAGTCAATTTCCTATTTTGTTGTTTTTCAATCTGATAGTTGTAATTATATATGTTAATGGAGATGTAAAAGAGGTGTAAAAGAAAAATACACTAGATTTACAGGTTATAACAAGATGTGTTATAAATAAACAAAACCATGGAATAAACTTATTTTCAAATTGTGCAAGTTGATTATTTTTTTGAATACATCAAAACTTAATATTAATAACTTTGTTCTTCCTATTTCAACAATTCTTTTGATTGCACTCCAAGGTTGTTAATCTTTGTTCTTCTACTAATTCAATTTCAAGTCATAAAAGATCAAGGCCCACTAAGTTGAACCCCAAATTAAAGAGTATTATAAATTTAAATTTAGATTTTCATGGGAAAAGTGATGAAAAATGCCAACAAATCTTCAATTGACAACATGATACCTCATTGAATATTGGTCATTTTCAGCTCAACATGATTCACATACTTTTTGCAACATCAAAGTAGCCTAAAAAGTAGTTTTGCTATGCAGAAATTAAGGGCCTCCAAATAAAAAGTACAATAAATAGATGAATTTGTGAAAATAATATCAATTTTTTTGGGTACATTCTTTCTTAACTATTGTTGGCATTGGTTTAAAAGCGAAATTGATATATTTACACTTTTCCAATGCACTTGTAAGTGCTTGAATTGGACCTTTTATTCTTAGTAATTTGAAAAGTAAAGTTCAACTACTTGAAAATATATGAATATCTTTTACAAATATTTTTTTCTTTTTTCCCAACATTCAATATTGATGTGGTGAACATTCATATATATATATATATATATTTCAATGGAGTTTTTTTTTTTATAGTTAAATTCATCCCAAACCCTAGAAACTAACATAATTTTTGGGGAATACTTTTGGGGTATTTTTTCAAGTCCAAATGATATGGTACAAAAAAAATTGAGAAGTTAGAGGGAGGATAGAGGGGCCAATGAAGAAATTTAAAGGTTCCATTTCATTTGAGATGCTAAAGGAAGGTTAGAAGTTTTTGATTTTTAAAAAAAAAAATTACATGTAGAAAACAAAATAAAAAGTACATACAAAATATTTTGTTTACACCCCATAAAGAAATGCCCTACTTTAATAAGGTACAATCAAGCTACAAGAATAATTGTATCACTAATAAAAAACAACATAGACAATAAAATTGTTGTTACAAATTAATATTAGGTCTAAAAGTTTAAATCACAACAATTAATAAAAATTCTTTGAGATTGCAAAGATTAAGGTGATGATGTATTTGTTTGAAATTCATCACCACACCATTGGAAAGAACCCAACTAGTAGTAAATTAATATAGTTGAAGACATCTTGGGAAGAAAGGCAATAAAACATTTACATATACATATGTAGTCATTACAAACACATAAAATCACATTCATTCTTTGTAGTAAAAAATATGTCCTCAACACAATGGGTGGTAATAAAAACACACGGCAAAATGTTTGTAACATACAAGGTTTTACATGTGTTTATGACTACATTAATGGCTCAAGCAAACAATTGAATTAAAATTTTCCATTATCCATGGGTCACCACTTATGTTGAAACAACACATAATTGAATTAAAAAATTTTAACTTAGGATTTATAACAGGAAATAACACACCAATGCACTTTAATTTTGTATGAACTTTTTTTCAATTCTCTATAGATTTTCAATCAAAGTCCACCTCTCAATCATGTCAAACTAACCAAAGTAAATACACAACCTATTGTTTCATAATGTAACATGGCTTAAATGTTTGTACAACGAAAATTATCTTTACCCCAAAACTTGCAAGCTCCATGATTTATAACTTTGTCACAATGCAAGTGTTTTTAATGAAAAAAATCCATAGGAAGAAAATGTTTTCATAATCCCTATGTGAAAAATAACAATTTTGTTCCAAAACCAATAGTTGCAACTTGAGTAAGTTGAACCTTAAAATGAAATACTTTTGTTTTAATAGGGAAATTGTGATGGTCCCCTTTATCACACCCTAAACAACTTTGTGAGAAATTAGTTCCTTGCAACATCTTAAGACAAATGGTGAAAATAAATCACATAATTATGTTGAATTGGGGACATAAACATGCCTACTATATTTGGAAATAATTCTTCAACAAATCTATGAAATGTAAATCAAAATACTTCATCCCTCATAAATCAAACCATACCTATAGGATGACACATAACATCCCCCTTCAAAACTTTTCAAAACAATTAGAAAATCAACCCTAAAAATTTGATTAGAAGATCAAATGTATGGTTAGGTTGAGGGGGCAAATTTTATCGGAAATAAGGGCCTTGTGAAATAAAATTGAACATGAATTTGAATCCAATAAAGTCCACCTTCAAAAGGTTTGCACAATTTAAAAGTTAATGAAGTTTTTTTCCTTGTGATATTTAGAAGGTATTTGGTAAATACCCACCATGTATCACATGGAAAAAAACATGGGGCAAAATGCCCATGTATGCAAATGGGTGTAAGCAAGATAAAATGAACAACTTGATTACCTCATCAAAATTGGAACAAATAGATTTAAAATAACAACAAAACCCATTACAAAATTGTGGAACATTGATGTTTTCATTTCAATGATTACATATGATATATGTTTACCCTAATGTGCATTGATTTTCATATTTCAAATTGTAAAAGTGGGTTTTTCAAAATACAAGTAGTTTTTTACATCTATTTTTCATTGTGAGCTTTTGGTTTCAAGTAGGTGTCAAGTAGGTTTTTACAAAAAAGAAATAGATTTTTTTTTTAATGACTTGCTAAAACATATGTTGATCTTCATTTCCTAACTTATTACATATTAATTTCATTTATTTTTCTAACTAAAAAATAGGTTTGAACATGTATTTTTTAGTTGGTTTCAAATTTACTTTTTATTTACTTTTTAAATTCATTTTCTTTTAATTTTCTTAGAATTAAATTCTTATAAACTTAAAAGAGCCAACTAATACTTTCACCTAATTTTATGATAGTTTACGGTAGTTATATGAAAGGTGTAGGGTTAAAGTGGAGATGTCTACCTTTTTTGGTATACTTTATCTTGCTTTGATTTGGAAATGTCTTATTTTCCAAAATGTCCTACTTGTTTATAAGCTTTGTAAGTGTATTTCCAAATACACTGGACAAAATTTTGGAAGTTTTTACAACGCTTAAGGTGCACCTAATAATGATTCTTGGTGAACATGGGGGTAGACCTCAATGGAACCACCCCACATAAAATATACTTACATCTACAACATGAATCTAAATGAATTGTTGAAATTGAAATTGACAACAAAAGATATTTTGGAATACCTTTATACATTCAAGGACTTATACCTATGTACTTGGGCATTTTAACACTAGACAATTGTTTCTCACCATAAATTGAAAAGACATATTCATCAAATAAATAAAAAGACACCATACATTGAATAACTTCTTTTATGAAAAAAAGGAGTCATTGGTGTTGATGGGAAGTTGGAACTACTGTTGGCCAGGTATTGAATCAAAATATAAAATTAGGCTATTTTTTTGTTTGATTTTCTCTAGAAGAATTGATGAATATCAATTGGAATGATACTTGGGTTGATACCCACCTTTCTGGGTCTCACTTTAGTGGAATATGTTCATCTGAAATTCATCTTATAGATAAATTATATATATACGAAAACCACCCAAGGCAATAAAAAAAAACCCAAATGTGATTCTAAGTTTTAAAGCTCTAGGATTAAGGGGCTACATACTTTTAAAACAAGTATTATGCAATCTATGTTTTTTGTATTAGTTGTGGGTGCATCATAATGTGAATGCATCCCAAAGTTCAAGATTGCATCAAGATTAACATTAATTTTAATGTTTCCAATGTGTTGATACCAACACATTAACCTTAGAAGGAATTCCATTTAATTCACTTATATATAATACATGCCCACATTTTTGGGCAAAAAATATGGGACAAATAAACTATGGTGCTAAATTGGAGAATTTTTTCAAGTCATATTGCACACTTCCTTGTTTGAGTAGAATAAATTCAATAACCATTGAATTTGGAATTTTGCTTTTTGGGCAAGGCTAATACACTTGTATATGTACTTTTTTTCAAGATTGTGCAATACAAAATATTATATTATATATAGTTGTAAAATGTATCATAATTCTTAACAATATGACATGGCATGATGATGAAAATTAATATAAATTTCCCACAAATGATGATGATCTCATATACACATTTATACAAATGTCTTTTCATGAAAATACAATGATAATAATAGAAATTGATAACATTATTATAGCAACAATTCAAATGACAAGTTAAGAAAGTGCCTTTAGATTAAAAACATATTGACATAAAAAAAATGGTCACATTGTAATAATAGATCAAATGCAAAATGTGTGCATTTGAATAACCAAAGTTGATACCTATGATTATGAGTAGCAAAAACAAACTTATGTAACATGATAAATGTTGGATGTCAATATCTTATCATGTTACTTTTATCTTAGATAGTTGTTCACCATTGCCTTCAATTAGTTTTGTGGAACTATGAGACATTTGACTTAAGGTTAGATAAATGATCCATTACATGATATTTTCACCCTATTTAAGTGAAGATGACATTTGCGTGGGTTGATGACCTTGTGCATGCAATATTAAACAAGGTAACATCTATACATATGAGATGTTCACCTTCTTTTTAAGAATAATCCAAAGCTCATGGGTGGATTGCAAAGTTTGTAATAATTTGTGTGATCCTAAGGTTAGGCAAAAAGCTTATTGTAAATATGTGTTTCATTGATCTTTATTCTCTCATCGATCCATTGTCAATTTCCAACAATAAATACACCAATAGAAATAATTTATTAATATATATCATTTTATATGCAAGCAAAATACCGAGTTGTTGAAATATAGTGGCAACAATATTGTATGTGCAAATATTTTGGTGTGTTGACCACAAGTGAGAGATTAAAGGTGTCATCATTGAGTGGGGGTGACATGCATCCAATCAATGGCCCCAATCACAAATTGTTGGTTTGGATAGCTCATCCATGTCATGTTGCAATTCATCCATCAAATGACATTGATAAATATTTGCTTGTTTTTTTTTTAAAAAATTACTTATTTATTTATTTATAAATATGTAGGTTTCAAATTTTCTGTAGTTGTTGTGTTTGGTGTTGTTGTTGATGAGGGTTCGACCCCGTGACCGGTTGGATCACATTCTATCCGAAACGAGTGATCCAGAATCCTCAGGGATGG
>Ga0116230_10008212_pt1 | contig 10311 bp, 6 predicted proteins | sample S1TSphfallax_3_FD_88678 | JGI IMG/M metagenome (GOLD analysis project Ga0116230, IMG submission 88678) | Host-associated microbial communities from peat moss isolated from Minnesota, USA - S1T2_Fd - Sphagnum fallax MG | ecosystem: Host-associated > Plants > Peat moss > Unclassified | place: USA...
ACTGTGCCGCTGAAGCAGTTGATGGAAGCGTACTTTGTGGTCACTCCGATGGGCAGCACGTAGTGATACGCGCCTGAGGGAAACTCCGGCGTCGTGCTGGTTATCCCGTTGCAAGCGTCCAACTTCGAGACAGGAATCACGTCGCCATTGATGTCTCGGCCGCCGTAAATAGGAAAGCCATCGAGAGCCACACCGATGATATGCGATGGCCCTGTACTCGTATCCACCTGTGACGTGACGCAGTCAGGATTGCCATGTGCGTGCCACGTAGTCCCATTGCTGTGCGAGTCGCATTGATCGAGAAAGTACGCTGTCTGCGATTTCCCGTTGCTATCGGTAAAGGTGTAGGACCCATTGTCGTCAACCGCCGCCGTCGTCGCATCCGCTTCATAGGGATTGAACATCGCCGTGCCGGAGATCAGATACCCGATCGCTCCCAGCCCGGTGGCCGTGGCCGAAGTCGCTTTGGTAGGGCAGATGTTGATCGTTGCCGATGAGCCTTTAAGAGACGGCGCAATATCGTCCGAATACGAGATCAGCGCCAAGGCCGTCTTGGTCTTGGAGGTATACGCCACAACCGTTTCGGTGCCACTCGCGGGTGCCAGATAGTACGCGTGCGGTGTGTAATCCGGCTTGCCGGTAGTAGCGATGCTCATCTCGCAACTGCCAGGGTACGCGACCGTCACGGTCGATCCCCAGGAGGCCGACTTATAAGCAGTCACATACTGGTTCGTTGACGGAGCGGTTGTGGTGCGGGAATTGGAACCGCCCGCACAGCCAGTCATCCAAGTGCAGGCCGCAATGCCCGCACTGAGCAGGCAAATGTGGCCTATTTGGCCGTACAAAACCGGGGCATCTTGCCGGAGCACCTTCATTTGTCGCACCTTTCTTGGTTTAGCTTTGGTCACTGCTCAGGGACGCCGCAACCCGCTGCGAGCAACGCTTCCCGGAGTGTCTTTTTGGACGCGCCTGATTCCCAGATCGATTACACGCAGCGCAAGAATTCGTGTCGCATACCGGGGATCTTGAAGAAATAGCTGCCATTGAATCCGACGGTGACCGTGTGGGAACTATAGCTGACCGGCGAGTCTCATCGGCCTTCCCAATCGCTAGTGTCCCGAGTCATAACTTCTTACACAAAAGCGAGCGACGGAATCCAGTATCTGATCGGCAGTCTCGTGGCAGAGTGCGATTGCGCGGGAGAAGGAGTTCAAGCGGTGGGGCCGGGAGGAGAAGGTGGAGTTGATTGAGAAGGTGAATCCTACGTGGGAGGATTTGTACGCGGGCTTGGTGGCTAAGTGGCGGGGTGAAGCAGATTCCCATGGGGAATGACAGAAAGAAAGGCGAGGGGAAGGGCAACAGCGGGTCCTTCGCTGCGCTCAGGATGACAACATTTTTGGTTGGCGGAACGGGGAGTCTGTGTAGGTCGGCGATTGGGAGCTGGGTAGGTCGGCGATGGGGGAGCTGGGTAGGTCAGGTTTGCGGGGGGAGGATTTGGTTCAGGGCGGCGGTTAGGGATTGGGACAGGGTTTGCTGGGTTTCTTCGGTTAGTTTCTGGGTGTATTGGGTTAGATAGAAGACGTCGATGGCGGTTTCGCCTTCCGTATCTACCAAGGCTACTTCGATGTTGCAGTCGTATTGGTGGAGGACTAAGGCGATCTGGCGCAGGAGGCCGGGGGTGTCCTGGGCTACCACTTGCAATAGGGTGCTGTGGGAGCTGGATTGGTTATCGAATTCGAGGCGGGTTGGGGTGTTGAGATTGACGGAGTTTAGGCGGGTGGATTGGCGGCGGCTGGCCAATAGCTGCTCGATCTGGTCTTTGGTGGCGTGGATGCCTTGACTTAGGATTTCGTGGATGTTTTGGGAGAAGCGATCTTTTTCTTCGGGGTTCAGCTCGAGGGTTCTAAAGGTGTCTGTGAATTGAAAGCTGTCCACGATGAGGCCGGCGTCGTTGGAAAAGGCGTCGGCTTTGACGATGTTCATGCCCCAGGCGGCTAAGGTGCCGGCTACGTCGGCGAAGAGGCGGCGGCGGTCGCGGGCGATTACAGTGAGTTCGACTAACTGGTTCTTGGGACGGAGCTCTAGCTGGATGGGGTCTTCGTCTAACTTGCTGGCTAAGAGGAAGTGGTTGCGGATCTGCTCGGGGAGGCGGGTTTGGAGGTAGCGCTGCGGGAGGCCTTCGAGGTATTTGCGGATGGCGGCTTCCGGGCTCGCTTCGAGTGGATTGGCCTGGCTGGCTTGGATCGAGTGGAATTTCTGCGCCTGGGACTTGCCGAATTCGGCCGGCAGCATGGAGACGATGCGATGGAGCAGCGTGGGGTCGAGGAAGGAGCGGTAGCGGACTTCATCGACGCTGCGGTCCATGAAGTTTGCGGTGGACATGTAGAGCTGCCAGAGGTTTTCGGCTTTCCAGGGAGTTAGGGCGTCGGGGTGGACGGCTTTGATGTCGGCGTAAGTGATCAGGGTGAGCATCTTGAGTAACTGGGGGCTGCCGATTTTTTCGCTGAGGGTGTGGACGTTTTCCTGGTCGAAGATGTCGCGGCGGAGGGCGTTGGATATTTCTAAGTGGAGGCGGATGAGTTTGCGGACGATTTCGCGTTCTTCGATGTCGAAGTCGAGGCGGGCGAGGAAGCTGTCGGCTAACTCGACGGATTGGGTGGTGTGATCGCCGGTGCGGCGGGCTTTGCCGGTGTCGTGGAGGAGGAGGGCGAGGAGGAGGAGGTCGAGGCGCTCGATTTCGGGGATGAGGGAGTTGAGGCGGCGGCCGTAGTCCTGGAAGGGGGCGTCTGAATGGAGTGCATTGGGTGGCTGGCGGAGGGCGTGGATGTTGTCGATGGCGAGGAAGGTGTGTTCGTCGACGGTGTAGCGGTGGTAGCTGTCTCGAATCACCAGCGCGTCGATGCCGTGGAACTCGGGGAGGAGCATTTCGAGGATGCCGAGGGCGTGCATTGTGCGGAGGGCGTGGGCGGCGTGGGGTCCGAGGAGGACTTCGCGGAGGTGGTTCCAGAGGTAGGGGCCCTCGGGGATGTGGATGGCGAGGACGGGGAGAGCGTCGGTGATGCGGTCTTCGGCGGCCTGGGTGAGGGTGTAGCCGTGGTTCGAGATGGCGGCGAAGACGCGGAGGAGGCCATCGGTGTCGGAAAACTGGGCGAACTGGTTGGTGGGGTTGATGTCGATGCGTCCCTGGGCGGATTGGAAGTCGAGGGAGAAGTCGGTGCCGGGGATGGGGGAGCGGCGTTTGCGGAATTGCTTGTAGAAGGAGACGGGGGCGGGGAGGTGCTCCATGAGGAGGGCGGCGCGGCGGTAGATGGTGCGGGCGTGGCGGTAGTAGGTGCGCATCCAGTAGGCGGGGTCGGCGGTGCCGCGGGTTTCAAGGCCGATCGAGAGGGCGGCGGCTTCGTCTTGCGATTGCCAGTCAAGGGTGTTGTCGTCGCGGTTGTGGCGGAAGTGGAGGAAACAGCGGGCGGCGGCGAGGAAGTCGAAGGCGGCTTCGGCGTCTCCGGTTGGGGATTGCCAGGCGATGGCGGAATGGGTGCCCGAACTGGAACCGGCGCGCTGTTTGGGCCATTCTTTGGTTTCTTTGAGGTGGAAGAGGAGGGCGAACCAGGGGGCGAGGTTGAAGTCGCGGAGGCCGCCGGGACACTCTTTGATGTTCGGTTCGAGGTGGAAGATGGTGTTGCCGTACTTGGCGTGGCGGGCGCGGGCGAGTTCGCCGAGCTTTTGGGCGATGGTGTTCCACTCGGAGAGGACGAGGGAGGGGAAGGTTTCGTTGTGGAGCTTTTGGTAGAGGGGGAAGTTGCCGGCGAGAAAGCGGTGGTCGAAGGTGGCGAGGGTGAATTCGAGGTTGGCGGGGTCGAATCGGGCGCACTCTTTGAGGGTGCGTGTGGCGGGGCTGGCGCGGAGGCCGATGTCCCACATGGATTGGAGGATGGGCTGGATGATGGGGCGTGCGACGGATTCGGCTTCTTCGTCGGCGAAGGCGAAGAGGACATCGATGTCGGAGAAGGGGAAGAGGTCTTTGCGGCCGTATCCGCCGAGGGCGAGGAGGGCGACTTTGGCGTTGGGGTCGGGGGCGGGGACGTGAGAGATTTCGGGGGAGAAGGCGCGGCGCCAGAGTTCGATGAGGAGGCGGTCAACGACGGAGGAGCGGCGGCGGATGGCGGCGGGGCCGTCGCCGGTGCGGTCGTAGGTTTGGCGGACGAGCGCGATCTGCTGGGTGTACTGGTCCTTGAGGTCGTCGATGGGGAGGGCGGCTGGGGGCATGAATTTTTGGGTTTGCTGGGGCTGGGTTGGGGTTGAGCCGTCTTAAGTGGATTGGACTGGAGGATTCATTTACGGGACGCACTTAGAGGATAAGCGAAATTGGCATGATTTTTGCGTGGCGTGGCAAGAAAGGATTGCCGCGGATTCGGAATGGAGGTCTTGCGGGGCATATTCAGAGGATCCGCCATGCGGATTTGACATTTATTGAGAAATTTTGATTGGACTGGCCGCGATTGTTGGCCCTAGAGTCGGGTTGTCATCCGCGAATTGGGTGCGATGCGATGGAAGGGGAACGGCGATGCGCAGAGGAAACTTGATCTTGTCGTTGATGTTGATTCTGGGAGTTCTGGGACCGCAATTGGCGGCGCAGGAGACTGCCGCAGGACAGGCTGTGCCGCAACTGGTGCGGTATGAGGGAGTTGCGGCTGGGCGTGCGGGCGACGCGGTGGAGATGGTTTTCCGGCTGTATGCGGGCGCGGAGGGGGGCGAGGCGCTTTGGACCGAGACGCAGCGGGTGACGGTGGGCGCGGATGGGCGGTTTACGGTGCTGCTTGGCGGCGCGACGGAGGGCGGATTGCCGCAGGGAGTGTTTGCCGGCGGGGCGGCGCAGTGGCTGGGGGTTTCGATCGAGCGGGCGGAAGAGATGCCGCGGGTGAAACTGGCTTCGGCGGAGTATGCGATGCAGGCGGCCGATGCCCTGGCGCTGGCGGGGCGAGCGGCGGCGGACTATGTGACGCAGGCGCAACTGGCTCGGGTTGCGCGAGGGTTGGCGGAGGATGCGGCTCGGCAATCGATACCGGACGCGACCGCTCCGAGCGGATCGGGAACGGCGGGGTATTTGCCACTATGGACGAGCGCGAGCGCGCTGGGGAGTTCGCTGGTTTACCAGAACGGGACGGGGGCGACGGCGAAGCTGGGTCTGGGGACAATTACGCCGGTGTCTCGGCTGGATGTGAATGGGACGACGACGCTGCGGGGGACGGTGAGCGTTTCCGATACCTTGGCGGCTACTTCCGCTCAGCCTCAGGACTCTCCGGTGCTGTTGTTGAGCGGGAGCACGTACAGCCCTTCGGCGGGGGCGCAAGCGCAGACGTTCGGCTGGCGGACGGCGGTTTCCGGCAGTGGCGGGGCTTCGCCCACGGCCAGTTTTCAACTGCTTTACGGGCTAGGGCCGGTGACGCCGGCGCCGACGGGACTTTCGATATCGCCGAAGGGGATTTTGACGTTTGCGGCGGGACAGACATTCCCGAACGCGGGAGCGGGGACGATTACCGCGGTGAATGCCGGAACTGGGTTGACGGGAGGGGGAACCTCGGGCGCGGTGACGCTGAATGTGGATACGAGCAAGGTGCCGCTGCTCGGCGCGCAGAATAACTTTACCGAGGCGGCGACGTTCAATACGAATGGCGGGATTGCGTCGCTGTTTGCGGCAAATGGGAGCACGACGGGCGGGATTGGATTGCTGGCGAGCGGATATACCGGGATTTCCTCGTTTGGTATGCAGACGGGCGTGAATGCGACCAGCACGGGGACTGGCGGAACGGGCTTAGTTGCGACCGGAGGGAGTTTTGGATTGCGGGCGTCGGCCAGTGCCGGGATCGGAGCCTACGGGTTGACGAATGGCGGCAGCGGATACCTTGCAAAATTGGGGTATCAGGCGGGGGTGTGGGGCGACTCTGGCGCGGGTTGGATTGGGGTGATTGGGAGTTCGGCGACGGGCAATGGCGGAGCGTTCTACAACGACAGCCCGTCGAACGCGACAATTGTGGCCAATTCCAGCGGGGGATCGTCGGCGGGGGTGTTTTACGGTGGCAGCGCGGGCCATGCTGGAGTGTATGCCGACAATGGGGCGACTGGGGGGACAGCGCTGCAGGGGTTAGGCGGGCTCTATGGAGTTTATGGGACGGGAACTGCGGCCAATGCCATCGGCGTTTACGGAACTGCGCCGACGATCGGTGTGAACGGCGTTGGCACGGGAGGCAGCGACAGCGCCGGGGTTTATGGCAGCGGCGGAGTGGGGCTGTACGGGGTGGGAACGCAGTATGGGGTGTACTCGCGAGCGGCACGTGTCAACAGCGGAACGGCGGCAGGGATCTATGGGCAGTACAGCGGGATGAGTTCGACTGGGTCAAGCCTCAAGTCTGGGCTGCGGGTAGGCGTGGGGATTTGGGCGGACTCGAACGCCGACATCGATACGCAGGGCACTTACGGATCGCCGGCGCTGCTGGCGACGGCCGACAATGCGGAGGCGGCGATTTTTCTGAACAACTCCAACAGTGCTCCGGCAATTTTCGCCCATAACGACGGCTCCGGGGGCGGATCGTATGGGTTGGTGGTAGTGGCGCGCGGCGAGTTGGGCAGCTGCGTGATGACGGGCGCTGGGGATGCTTCCTGCACTGGGACGCTGAATTCGACGAACGCCGTGAGCGGCGATCGGCAGGTGGAGACGTACGCGGTGCAATCGAGCGAGAACTGGGTCGAGGACTTTGGCAGCGGGACGCTCAAGAAGGGCGTGGCTACGGTGACGATTGAGCCGGCCTTTGCGGAGACGGTGAATACGGGCGTGGAATATCACGTGTATCTGACGCCGGAGGGAGATTCCAAGGGTTTGTATGTGACGCGGAAGACGGCGAGCTCGTTCGAGGTGCATGAGTCGGGCCAGGGCGTGTCGAGCATTGGATTCGACTACCGGATTGTGGCCAAGCGGGTGGGGCACGAGACGGAGCGGCTGGCGGATGTGACGGAGCGATCGCGGCGGGTGGAGGCGATGGGGGTGGAACGTGGGACAAGGGACTGAGGGACTGAGGGACTAGGGGCTGGGGGACTTAGGGACTTAGGATTTGGGGACTTTTTCGATTGAGATTTTGGCGGTCATGGTGTGTTGTTCGCCGGGGTGGAGGGTGACGGCGTCGGAGAGGATGTTGGCGGCTTCGACGCAGGCGAACTGGGACCATTCCTCGTGGCCGAGGTCGGCGATGTTGGCGGCGTCGCCTTCCCAGGGATTCCAGAGGATGGTGGAGAGGGCGCCTTGTTTTTCGAGTCGGATGCGGCGGTTGAGGAGGGGGTCGAGGATTTCGACGGGAGATTGGGTGTTGAGGTAGGCGTTGTCGGCGGCCTGGGTGAAGTGAAAGTCGCCGAATTGGAGTTTCAGGGCGTTGTTGTCGCGGTTGTCGAGGTAGGGGGTTTGGTCGAGGCCGGTGAGGGTGAGGTTTTTGGCATCGGCGACGCGGTTGTAGGTGTGGAGGGCGGCTTCGAATTGGAAGGCGGTGGCGCCGGCGTTCTCGACGATGAGTTCGAGCGTGAGGGATTTGCCGACGGTGATGCGATGGCGGGCGTTGAAGTCGTGAGGGAACCAGTGGCGGGTGAATTCGTCGCTTTCGGTGGCGAGGACCACGACGAGATCTTCGCCGATAGGGTCGATGGATTGGAGGGACCAGGCTTTGGTGCGGACGAAGCCGTGGGCGGGGGGTTTGGGGTTGTCGGCTTTGGCTCGAGGCAAATCTCGAAACCAGGGAAAGCAGATGGGGATGCCGCCGCGGATGGCTTTGCCGTCCTCGAATCGGGACTGGCGGCTGAGGAAGAGGACTTCTTCGTGGCCGGCGGGTTTCCAGGAGGTGATTTGGGCGCCGTGGAGGTAGATTTCGGCTTGGGCGGCGGGGGTGGCGATCTGGAGTTTGGGGAGGTTGTTTTGGCCGGGGATGAACTTGTAGGGTAGATCGGGGCGGCTTGGGTCGGCGTTAGACATGACTTTGCCTCGAGAAGGAATTTCTTGGCTCTTCCTGATCTTAGGCCATGCGTATTACGAATGCGGCAACTACGGTGCATTGGGACTGACGACGGCTGTCGAGCGCATTGGGTTGAGGAATGGAAGGCCGGCAAAGTCTTTTTCGTTGGCGGTGACGATGGCGCATCGGTTGGCCATGGCGGTAGCCGCGACGATCATGTCGAGAGAGCTGCGTGGCTTGCCGGCTTTGGTGCCTTCCGACATGAGTCTTGCCCACATGAGGCTGGCTAGCTGATCGAAGGGGAGAACCCGGCCCGCGAAGAGGGCCGGCGGGCCTTCCGGGCTGGCGAACCATGCTTCGAGCTGTTTGCGTTTCTTGCCGGAGGGTTTTTCGAGGATGCCGCGTTGGATTTCGGCGATGGTCCAGGAGGCGATGAAGAGGGATTCGTCTGGCTGTTGTTGAAGCCAGTCGATGAGCGGCCGCGAGGGGACTGGCTTGGTGGCGTTGCTGAGGATGTTGGTGTCGAGCAGATAGCGGGTCAAGCGGTCCTCGCTTATGTGGCTTTACAAGTCGATCAAGCGGCCAGGGATGTGTGGGCGGACGATTTCGAGGTCAACTCCGACGAGCGGGGAGCGGCGGAGGGCGGCGACGATGCCTCCCTTTTTCGCGGGTTCGGAGGCGAGGGATTCGCGGACCTGTTGGCGGATGGCTGCGGCTTCGCGGTCGTCTTGCGTTAGCCGTCTGGCCAGGGTGCGGATGAGTTCGCGGTCGGATTCGAGGGCGAGGACTTCAAAACGAGCCACGCCTTGCTGGCGCAGCCGGCTCCGGTAGTTTTTGATGGCTCGGGTCTGTGCTGGGATGGGCATGAGGGCGGCCTCTTTTCATCTATCCAGTAATATAGCCGGGAATTGTGTGGTGGGCAAGGGGAAGCAGTAGACCGGGGTTAGCGCGCGGGTTGACCGAAGATCCAGCCTTCGATTTTGCGTATGGTTTCGTCCTCGGGTTCCAGTGCTGGGCTGTAATTTTGGATGGCGTCGATCATGCCGAAGAGGCCGATGGCGGCGTCGAAGGCGTCGTCGTTGTTATCCGGCTTCTCAATTTGACCTGCGGGGACTTTGGCGCATTGCGATCCGGTGGAGAACCCATTGCTTATGGCGTGAGAGAGTTCTGGGGCGAGATCAATTTTCCATTCCTCTGCTCGTTCGAGCCATTTGCGAGCAACCTCCTTTCGCTTCGAGCAAATGCGTTTGCCACGGACTTCCTGGCCGAAAAGGCGGTGGTGATATTGGGTTGGGTAGGTTTCAGCGAGTACCGTCGAACCGGGCTTTAGGGTATGGGCCAAGGTTCCGTGAAATGGCCAGATCGTTGCAACGCGGGATTCGACGGCGGGAGCGAGGACTTCTTTCCAACCAGCGATGGCGCCTTTGCCTACCTGATTCCCGCCCAAGGTCCAGAAAAGAGGGCAGGCAGGCCGGCGGGCGGGCCGGTGCTCTTCCTGTATTGCGGGTTGCGGCAAATCGCACCGTCTGCGAAGGTCGTTGAGGCTTGCCGCTCCCAGATTTCTCAGGAACGGCGCTTGAGTGATTTCGCCCCGATAAGTGTTGGGGTAGAACGGTTGGTGAATGCCGACTTTGTTGACATCATCTTGAACGGTGTAAAAGTTGGCCCAATCGGCTTTGCCCAATTGGGCCAGCAGCTCGATGAAATTGCGTTTACCCGATGGAAATTGAGAAATGTCGATTTGGTTTGCGTAACGAGCCGGCACCCCGATGGGGAAGTCGAAGCCCACGAGGACGATCGACCCCGGGTCCACGGAGTTTTCTTTGCAGGGAACTATGCCGGTCAGATTGCCGACGAGTTCGGGCGCAGAGGCGAAATAGCGGCCATTGCGAAGGGTGGCTTTGGTCATCCAGCGCTTGTTGGGGGCGCTGCCCCAGTCGCAGTGGACGACGAGGGATGGTTTGTGAGCGGCGGTCACGCGGTTCAGAGGGCGGACTCGCCGTGTTCGTCGTTGCGGATGCGGATGGCTTCGTCGATCTTGGTGACGAAGATTTTGCCGTCGCCGATTTTTCCGGTGCGGGCGGCTCCGACGATGGCGGCGACGGTTTTGTCTTTGAGGGTGTCGGGGACGACGATTTCGATTTTGACTTTGGGGAGCAGATCGACGGTGTATTCGCGTCCGCGGTAGAACTCGGTGTGGCCTTTTTGGCGGCCGTGACCGCGGGCTTCGAGGATGGTCATGCCTTCGATGCCGGCTTCGAGGAGGGCGTCTTTGACGGCGTCCAGCTTGGAGGGCTGGAGGATGGCTTCGATCTTTTGCATA
>Ga0116230_10008213_pt1 | contig 10311 bp, 12 predicted proteins | sample S1TSphfallax_3_FD_88678 | JGI IMG/M metagenome (GOLD analysis project Ga0116230, IMG submission 88678) | Host-associated microbial communities from peat moss isolated from Minnesota, USA - S1T2_Fd - Sphagnum fallax MG | ecosystem: Host-associated > Plants > Peat moss > Unclassified | place...
ACCATAGCAGCTGGCATCTTGGCCTTTTTCTGAGCTCAACTACTTACGCTTTCTTTGGAAGACTCACAAACCGTTTCCAACTTTACAGACCTCTCTCACACCACACTCGATGGCGCCTTTCTCGTTTTCTTTGTGTGTCTCTCTCCCTCTCTTTCGTGGGCTTATGCTGTTTGTCCCATACATCACCCCTCTCCCTCTTTCTTTTTCCCACTTTGTAGTCATAAAATTTGTGTAGAAAATACACACAAATGTACAGGGTCAGGTTGGGTCTGCCATTTGTGTATCAAATTATTATTTAAACATGAAGAATATTTTTTGTGGCCAATGTGAAATTTTCTTTTTCTTCGACCCATCCCTTTGGGGCTTCTAACCACCGAGCCATACTCACCAAAGGTTGTGAATTCGAATCCTGAGTTGTGGTTGGGGGTATTAGATTAAAATTTGCTTCAAGAGAACCCTACTGTAATAACCTAGTACTTCTGCAACTTGACAAATGTATGTTGAATAAATAATTAATTTTGACATTTTCATTTCGATAATTAGAATACTCCTGAAGCTTCAGTATTTTCCTTCACAAAAGTTCTTTGGAGAATTTTTGTTTTGAAAATAATATGATTAATGTTGAAACTGCCAAGTTATTGGGGTAAACCATTTCATCATCAAACACGAGTTGGTAACTGAATGCTTAGATAACCAAACTTATTCATATATTCCTCATTTCTTGTCCTTCGTATGGTAGTTAGAATTAGCTCTAAAAGCTTCTAATTAGTTAGGGATTAGTCAGTTCAAGCCATCATGGCTTGCTATTTACTCAGGCCCACTCTCCTCATTCAGCAACATCAAGAGTTTCACCATCAGGGCCTTCGGTCTCTAGATTGCATAGTAGTGTTAAGCATCTAATAAGGGTAGTGTGGTATTTTGCTTTTTCTTTGAGGCTCTTTGGGGATTATCCAATGCCAAACCACACAAAGGTGGTAAGAGGTTGTAAGTTCAAATCCTGAGTTTTCAGCTGGGAATGCGATGCCAAAATGTGTTGCTGCAATTTGGTGTTTGATAATCTCTTATGTTTCTAATGTGATGCCATCACTCAGTGATGAACAAAAATGTCATATTTCATAGCACAACCTCCTTTCTGAAATCTGCAATCAACCATGGCCCTAAAAAGGAGATGGACCAGGAAGGCATATCCAAAAAAACAGAATGACAAATGATCTGAGCCTATGACATTTTGCAAGCCATCTTCATAAGTGTTTTCTCACAACTTCAACCAACTTCAACCTCCCTCTAGCATCAACAATCTGTTACTCCCAAGTCATACTATTCAAGTACAGATGGTTTTGAAAATGCCACAATAACGTTCCGTTGCACTAAAAATTTCCTTTGCCTCATGATTCTTTCCTCTTCTCCAAAGAACTCCAAATTCACCTACCCAAATTATTGCCTGTTATATAGGGGATTTATGGTATGGTTTGGATTACACATGTTCAGCATTTTAGCAGTTCTTCTAGTGTTTCATGCCAGAGAAAGAAATGTTGTGTAACCACTTGAACTTGATATTCAGTCATAGCATGGGTCATAGGTTCTGCCACGACTTGCAAGAAGAATAATTTTTTGTCTTAGAGTGTGGCAACATTTTAAGCATTTAATTTGATATATATCTCTATGAATCAACAATCCGTTCACCTACCACTTACTCATTCAAGCAGTAAACTTGAAGATTCCAAGTCCGAAACCACACTGCAAGAAAACAATCTTCTCTTTCTAAGCAATTACAAGCAGCCTTTTGAAGCATCCCTACTTGCATATGCTCCATCACTAAGAGCACCAATAGTAACAACAATAAGGCCCTAGTTCCTGGTTGGCTCCATAACCATTGCACCCTCCCTGTGACACCATCACCCAACTTGTTACCATGTAAACTTCCTTTAAGTGGAGAAAAGAATGCATTATTTCTGTATATTGCCATCATGCAAATGGATTTTGACCATAGATATGTACATGATCAGTCTATGAATGCATGATCAACTAACTCTAATACTGTTTTTTGTTTTCATGTTGAATTGACTATTGTGGGTCTTAAAACAATTTCTCATGTTGGTCAAAGTGGAGCTATGTTTGTGCTGCTTCAATAGGTTCTTCAGCTTGATGAGGCAACTATGCTGTTGTACAATGAGTTCATAGTAGATTTTGGAGAAGTGGGTAAGTTGAGATATACACCCCACAATCACTCAAAATGACTGGCAATTGTGAAAAGAGATTTGCTAACCTTTATGAGCTAATGTGGCATTGGACTGCGGAATTGTTGCAGACATTATGGCGCCTGTTGTTTCATTGGATCTGGGATTCTGAAGAACAAGGTTGTCTCTTGTTGCAGCAGCTCCCATGTCTTCTGGATTCTCATTTTCACTTCCCTGTTCATGCTGAGAAAAGTTATGTACAAGTGAAGGTTTTGTTGAAGCTGGGGTGGTTGACCCTAAATTACAATTTTCATGACCTGGTGGTTCAGAAATATCAGGATGAGCAAACAATGCATATCCCCCTGCCTCATTGTCTGACCAGTTTACTTCATCATCATCACCATCATCATCAGTGTCATCGTCTTCTCTATCCTCTTCATACTCCTTTGATTTAGAGTACTGGTTTTGAGATCGTTTTCTCTCATCTGAATAGGCTGCTGTAACCAAGAAGGCAGTTTAGCATTGTTCTGGTTGGAAATTATACATTATCTTTCCTACTGAACATGTCAAAGTCAGTTTGGATAGACATTGCTTAGAGGACCACATCTGGCTTGTGAATAGCCATGGTGGATTGAAGGAAAATTGCCAATTGCAAGGGTTGAACTTGAAGAGTTTGAATCCTTTGCCCTTCAGAATATGCAACGGTAAGAGAATCTCCCTTCAGATGAATACATGTCACCATCAAACTATTCAACCAAATCTACTAGAACTAAACATGATGATACAGGTGTAGGATGCTATATTGGGCATATGCAGGAAAGTCTCATTTCATACTTGGGTGGTCATGAGTTCTGAATAGCTCACTTATTTCTCATGTGATCATTTAGGTTGTCAAACTAGGCATGTATAGGGTGCTCTGGATATTCTTGATCCTTGCTTTGTCTAACAAAGTAAAAAAAAATTTCTTTGCTCCAAGCAATCCATGGTTTCTGTCTAGGATAAAGCCCACCAAGTGCGGGAATTCCCAAAATAAAGGGCCTAGGATGAGGCAATAGCTGAGTCCAGCCTCACATTTTGGGAATGTCCCCCACCCATGGGCTTTTCCCATTGTAAAGCATGAGGCAATGCAAACCTAACATATGTTGATCATGAGGCAGAGGAAGGGTGGGTTCTTACACCTACTCCTTAAGAGTGGGAGGCACCTTACACCTTTCAGTAGGCATAGCATCCCTCCTGGACTCTTAGGGAGTAGGCTTAAGACCCCTCCTTGTTTCTAGGAGTGTGTTGTAAGGTGCCTTCCAACTACACTAGGAGATTTCTCCCTGTGCTTCAGATTGCAGGGAAAGGTGTTGAAAAGACAGGTGTGTAGATGATGAGCCAGATAAAGGCTGAAATAGGTGTGGATGATGAGCCAGACAAAGGTTGCAATAGGTGTGATGATTTGTGTAAAATACAATCACCAATCATGAAAAACCTACGATTGATTGTTCTTAGGTTGCTTACAATTTTCTAGGGAGAGATGCATTATTGATCAGGTGTATGCACTTCAAATTATGGTTCATGGTTGTCAGCTATTCAGGTGGATTGCACTTCAAAATGGACTTGAAGAACTATGTCCAGGATGCAACAATTGATACTTGAGAATTGGAGCATAATTTGAGAAGCCTGGAGATGGAGAGAGAAAAACAGCTAGATGCCTAACCCAATATGAAGCTTGAGCATAAACAAGCACAAACTTATTGGAAATCAAGGATTGCCCTTTGTGGTGCACACCTTTAGATTCATCAGCTGGTTTCCTTGTTGTAGACTTGCCATTAGGGGAGAAACCTTTGATCCAAGTCCTGAATCCCTTTCTGCTTGTCCACACCTCCATCCCCACCCCATCCACAAAGAATCCCAAGTTTGATGTTGAAGTACTTCCTGAGAGTCTGATCCTAGAGTAATGAGACAAAGAGGAATGTCTAGAAAATTTAATTTACCTCTAGTGCATGAATTGATGTCTACAAGGTCAATTTTTGTGCAGAGAGCATGCAATGATCACAATTTGGGAATTCTGCTACAGATTTTCAAACAAGATCAAGTCCTCTTCTGCAATTTTTGAGTTTCATATAGAATTGACCTGCTCCTCAACAACTTAAGAATCAATTTCAAAGAGCCCAATTTCCACACCATTGCTGCAACAGATCAAAGCATCAGAAGGTAGGAACTTTGTACACACACTTAAGACATTTTCCTGAAGTTGATGTTCTGGCTGAATTAGTGCACATGCTGTATCTGAACACAAGAAGAAAGGAAAACAGTGTTGAAGAAAATTTAGAGACCCCAAATGACCCTTGGGGATTTTCTTTCCAAGAATAAGTATTTTCCTCTCAGAAGTAAGGCGTTCAAAGCTATCCGAATCTCTGAGAAGGTTTGTTTTCCCCTTCTATTCAACTAGAATGACAACTTGAAGATTCGGAAACATGTCCTTGAATCCAAAATCTCAGATCCCATGCTTGAACCTTAGATCCAACTCTCGAAGCTTGAATTAGGTTGAAGGATCTTACAACTTCATTGGAACGTGTCGAAACCATTTTGAAGCAGGCTTTTCATGAAGGACATAGAAATATATGTGAACAACACTTTTGGAGATCGAATCCAATCACGCACTCCGCATCACACCATCTACATCATCTTCTTTAATTTCTTTATTCGTTGAAAGAATGACAAACTCGAAAATCAAGCTCGAGAATACGTAATCCACTGAGCAGTGGAAGAAAAGGGACGGAAGAAAGGAAGCAAGGAAGGAAAATGTGACAGCACTAAACGCAGAATGTCGAACCAAGCGTCACACTGTACTCACACACAACTGGTCACCACGCCCTTCCCTAAAGGTGTGAGTTTCTTAAAGTTGGGTACGGTGATCTTTTGTCATGCGGCTCAGAACTTCACCACAAAAACCATTTCTGTGCGATCATCTTGTGCATTTTATTGTACGCAGGGTATGTAACCCTGCAACAACCAACCCTATGTAAAATTCTTCATGCATACAACAAGCTTGCCACTCGCAGAAAATAATTTGCTTTCCGCTTTTCCTCGTTTCTTTTCGTGTGAATGGGTGAGTGAGTAAGCTCCATACTTGTTTCCGTGCTTGTATTTGTCAACTCTTCGCGTTCTCTACTGGACGATTGCGGTTGAGAAAGGAATGTGTTCCATGGGTGCTACAGGGAGTGCAACTGCTCGTGTGCTGCAGCAGGGATCACCTGCTGTGAGGAATATGGATGGCTGACTACTAAGCTGTGGCGTAGCGTAAAAACTAAGGCCACCACGGTTTCTAGCAATGACTTACACCAAAAAGGCTTGACGTAGAAACCGAGGCCTGGCGTAGAAACCGAGGCAACCATTTAACGATTACTTTTTACACATTACCTACAGTGCATAGGTTCTCGAGCTTCTGATTGGCCCTCGTCAAGTTGCTCACTATGCAGAATCTCTCCCTCTTCTCTTTTTTGATTGCATACTTCATCCGGGCAGACATAGGTTATGATTTTTCATCCACATAGAGGAGGGTTACATCTTGTTTCGTCCATCTACCAGCTGGTTACAGGGCTTTTCATCCATGAACAACATACTTGCGTTGTAGCTCTCAAAACTCTACACTGTAGGTTATGTCTGGTAAACAGCTTGAGCATGTTAGTTACCGTGAACAGTTACGCTAAGACTATTCACAGTAACCTGGTTGCTCTCACAGGTTACCTAGTCCAGAATGGTTTTTCATATTTAGAAATGTTCACCCATCCTTCTATACACCACTAATACCTTAGAACAGGTATCCAAGTAGCTAGCAATCTTGACTCTGTGTATGGTATTTGCCACCTTTCACCAATAGCCAGGCTCAAAGTAACTAATACCTTATAGTCCATGACCTAACCGAAGCATATGACTAGCTTTGGCAGATAGTTAAATGCAGCAGCTCTTCTGTTTCTGTTTCGGACCATAACAATGAAAGTGCAGAGAAATCTCCTCAGCAAAAAATTCACATTTGGTAACATGATGATGAGTGCAGTCATAAACTTCATGAGAGTTGCTCACAAAGTCTTAGACCATCACCTTCATCAAGAATAGGAGTGATAAGTTGTCATGACTGTCCACTGCCTTCATCAGCTCTTGACTTTGGTGTCCAATAGTATTATCATAATCTGTACACAATCTAGGCAAACCATAAGACAAAGTCTGCATCCTGAGTTTCAGTCCCATTTCCAGAGCCAATGGGAAGAGCCAGTCATGATGTTGGCTAGCACTCAAGAGACATAGCTGATCAAGAAAGTCAAAAGTATTCCCTTTCAAGCCTCAGGAAGCTTGTGGGAGTAAGTTTTATTTCATTTAAGCTTTGTCCTGGAAGATCAAGCATCTAAGATGAAGGCATATAGAGGCCCACACAGAGGGTAGTGGTTGGGGCCTTCTGCACCCTGAACATATCCTTTAATCTCACTACTGGTGACTACTTGGGGGTAGAACATGCCCAACACTATGAGCTGTTCTTGGGATTCTCATTCTCTTGGAGAAGCCTACCAAGAAGGACATAGGCAGGGTTAATTGTGTCCCTCTGAAAATTTCCACAGCAGCCCTTGAAAGAATCAGCAAAAAGTCAGCTTCCATCCTCCCTGCAAAACTGTAAACTCCCAGTGAAAAAGTGTATGAGCTACAAAGGACTTTGTGGAGAGACAAGAAAACCCTGAGTCATCTTTTGTATGAAAATAGTATGATTCAGGACAAGAAGCATATTATCTTGTAGCCTGCTAGAGGACGGGTTCTGGAGTGGTGTTGATTGTTATTGCCCATATTACATGAATTCCTGCACTTGTCAGAGCTAGTTCCGCAGCATACAAATGCTTTTAGGCCTTTCAATGCAAATGGATCTACTGTTCTTAGTGTCCATTGCCCACCATGCACAACTACCACTAGTTTGACAAGGGAAGGTTGCTAACAACATAGATAATGACAACTGTGTTGCCTGTCACGAGGATTGTTTCCTGGCAATTCGGCAGTCCTGAGGGAGGTAGTCTGTTTCAGCAGACTGTATTCTACATGATGTCTGGACAATTCTCCCAGGCCTGTCTTTCCCGAGCCTCCCAGTATCTGCCCTTGTACACCCAGGAGGGTTCAATGTCACCATCTTGAATAGCTTTCACTTGTGTCACTCCTTGTTCTCTCTGTGTCAACACATCAATGCCAGAATATCATGAGTTCCAAATTACTACCTAATAGGGGTGCTGAGAATAAGACTTCACTATGTTTTAGTGTTTAAGGGATGCCATCTGCAAGGACAAATGAGAAATGAAACGACAATGGTAAAATAATCAGTAAAAAGTGGTAGGACAGTTGATACTGTTAACAGGTCATGTCACCTCACTGAGGAAACATCCCTTTGAAGAAACCCTAAATACTCATTCTATTCAGAGAGCAAGCAGACAAACTTGAATGCAACAGATAGCTAGAGTAAACCTGGCCAAACCACGCGTTCTCCCACTCTCGCCCTTGCTCCTTCCGAGTTTTACGGGCCAGTCTCTGCTTCTCCTCCAACCGCAGCTTCTCTGGTGTAGCTTTTTCCAAGTCTCCATTCTCCTGTGAAGAAGCAGACACCATCCACATCAGGCCACAGAAAATCATTGTCACTTCCAAGGATGAAGAGCACTTGAAGGCCCCTTGAAGACTAAACAGATTTCTTCATATAAAGTCACATGTGCAGAAGAAAATTCAGGACATTAGCCATTGGTTTTGAATCAAGCAATAATGGTTAAATAGAAATAGATGTTACCAGGGCACGTTGGTCAGGTCGAAACCTTGAGTCAGTGGGGGGTAGCACCTCTGCCAACTTGGGTGTCAAGGCTGTTCATACGACCAGGAGATAAGAATGTGTGTATTGCAAAGTTCTGCTAAATATTGATGAGGATAACATCTTTGAATACAAACACTGATGTGAAAGTGTCACAGAAAAGGTCTGTTAAAGGCTGCCTGCAGTGATCCTAAATAAAAAACAAGAAGAATGACTCACCATTAAGGCCAAGAGTGAAGCGTGTGAAGCAATACTGTTGATGGTAATCTTCAATCAACTGTGGAGCCTTCCAAAGAAGCCTCACATCAGGGCTATCCACATCAAAGGTGGTACATGCCTCTGGACATGCATAAATTCGGTCCATGTAGTTCCCAAATAATGAATACTGTGGAGTACCACTGGCATCATAAATCTGAAAAAGCAAAAGCAGTTCATCAGTATTTAAACGTTCTTTAAGCAAACTAGATCCACACACAGACATTAAGAAACAAAGACCTAACAATAAGGATAACACATCTGCCTTTGGACTTGAAATTCTGGGTTGGGTGCAGCCCTCAAATGATGAGTGGAAGAGTTAGTAGTTAGCACCTTGCCACTAATGCGGCACTGTTCTCGACTGGTCGCTTTATGAAAACGCACTCGACTCATCTCTCCAGTGCTATAATTTCGAACCAAAACCTCTCCATAGTTGTCAATCCACAATTTCCCCACAACCACATTGTGGATACACAATGTTGCTCTGTTCCATGTGATGTGATCCCCAAATTTTGGAATCTTCAAATGAGCTACTCCATTACATAGCACCTGCAGATTCAATGGAGATGCTACCTAAACAAACACTCAAATTGATAATCCTAGGAGTAAGATCCAACTCAATCACATCATTTCTGTTGACCATAAAGAAAATCCTTGCTTGTGACTCTAAGAGAATTCTCAGAAATTTCCCTAAAGGGTTTTTGAAGAGAGTGTCACCTCAATGCTTCTTCCCCAGAACTTGTTCTTAATCTCAATTTCACCATAACACTGGTAACTCCTGCAATTACTCTCTGTATGGAATGCAAAAATTGGAGGATGGTGGCTGACCTGCATAGACCAAGTTGATGAAAAGTTAGTCCCTCCATTTCTGTCCTTTCTTCTATTGACATTCACAATTTAGCTCGACCTCTTTTCTCATGACCAACTTATGTCACTCATTGGTTATGTAATCAGCAACTAAGCATGATATGCAAAAACTTATATGTGAAGTTTCTCCAACCTGCTCAGCAAGAAACCAAGAACGGTCATCTTGAAACTCAAAGGTCTCCCCCAGCAAAGGATTGAAGGGTTTCGCATCACGATGGATGCTCCCACAATAGCTTGCACAGGTAAAAGCAGTTGCATAGAGCAGACGCTCCAAAGAATTCTCTTTCTGAACTGCTTGCTCCAACAACTCCCTGTCTCAGAATAGCCCAAAGATGGTCACCTAGGTCCATGAGTGTAAGTGGGCAGAGAGTGTACATTTGTCAAGACCAAGTCTTGTTCCTGGGACTAACACTGTGCAAACTATGCACTGAATGCCCAGCACCAAGCACTGTGGCATTGAATTTACTATTTTGCAGAAGTGGTCAGTACTTCTTGGTCAATGGACTCTCAGATATTGATAGGTAAAGGTAGCATGAGTGAGTTCCAACCCATGAAATGTGTAATTGCAGGTCATATAGCTTTCCAATCACACTTGTTATGATGATCTCTATGAGATTACCAAGCAAACTCCATAATAATACTTTGGAGGTAAACATTGTGTCAGTTCTGGCCAAACAAAAAATAATCAGACTTGTTGTGATGGTCTAAAAACTTGTGAGTGTCACTCACAACATATCAGACAATCACCTTCATCATGGCAGTGACTATCTGCCATTACTCCCTACTGCCTTCATATGCTGCTGACAGTGGCTATAGATAACTGAATCTGAAAAATCTGGGGAAAACTTATGTATACTATTCTGTGCTGATCATGCATGAAGGGAAGGATGCTATATGGTCTACCCATGCTGGTCTTGTGTACAGATGTTTTTTAATCTCTTGTTAGGAAACTGTCAAACTCTTTTTAGAGAACCTTACCAGTTAAACTCAATATGAGGACAAAATGGCTATCAGCTGTCAGATATAGACCTGACTCACCTAAATTGAAGTTCTTCAGCACATTTTTGTAAAACCGAAAGAGGTTCGTTGATGGTAGCAGGCATAGTGATGTGGCTTAGATCTCTACCCACTGCATTCTTCAGGACTGTCCACACACTGAAACCCCAAGACAGGGGTCTAGGTGCTGGTAATCTGCAA
>Ga0116230_10008214_pt1 | contig 10310 bp, 2 predicted proteins | sample S1TSphfallax_3_FD_88678 | JGI IMG/M metagenome (GOLD analysis project Ga0116230, IMG submission 88678) | Host-associated microbial communities from peat moss isolated from Minnesota, USA - S1T2_Fd - Sphagnum fallax MG | ecosystem: Host-associated > Plants > Peat moss > Unclassified | place: USA...
AACTTAGTACATTAATTAGCTGATATTTAATAATTGATAGTTAATACTTAATCATTTATGATTAATATTTATGTAATCAATTTATCCATCAAAATTTTAATTGATTAATTATTATTATCAAATTATCAAATTAATCTAATGTTTTGGCTAATACTTGATAACAATTTATGATCATTAATAATAGTCAATATATAATTTTAATAATTAATAATGAGTGACAATTTTAAATTAATTTGGTAGTTAATAGTAATTCATTACACATTATATATTATATATTCACTGTGAATACATAATCAAATATCAATAATAAATAATCAATAATAAAAAATAGAAATCAACAAATCATAGTAAATAATTTTCTATTTATTTTTTGATATTTAATACTTCATAGGAGATATTCAATAATTAGCCATTTTCATTGAATAATTATTAATTAAATTAGATAATCATTAATTAATAATTAATAATTGATAATTGATGAGAAATAATAAATTATTAATCATTTTTATTATTTATTCACTATTCATAGTAATTAATCAATCATTGTTATTTACTTTTATTAATTGACTTAATAACATGTATATTGTTTATTAAACATAGGTACTTACATGTTATCTAAATAAGTAACATTTTACTTAATAGATAAATAATACAAAAATATTGAAGTTTATTGTTGAATGCTAGAATATGTACATCAAAACAAAAAATTCAATCAAATTTATTGTAATATGATGATAAAAGTTTTCAACTTTTGAGGCGGTAACCCAATGGTAAGGAGTTGATAGTGGTTTAAATAGCTAACAAGTAGGCTGCCTAGGCAAGTAGGTATTGTTGACTAATAAAAAAGATAATTAAAAAATCCAGTCAAAAAAATGAACCAAAAAGACCGAATCAAAATGGCCGGGTACAAATCAATTTGTCTAGAATCGTATTTTGGTCAAGTTGAACATGGTGACATTTGGGGTACTTTTTGGTCAATTTATTTAGTTTAAAAAAGCCACATTTTCTTGTAGTGAAATGAAAAGAATTATTTTTAAATCATTAAAATTGCCTACAATATGAATGGTGTTTAGAATTTCATATTTTTATGTTTTGAATATTGCTAAATATATTATAGAAAATCACCATCAAAGCAACATGATCACAAAATTGAAAAAAAAACCATTAGTATGTATTATATTCAATCAATAACGACATGAGTTGCATCCACTATAAGAAAAACTATCTTTTGTGACTTCATTTATGACTAGGTTATTAATCATGGAAGACATTTATGACTACATGACTATGTAGTCAAATAGGACACCTAGTCACTATTGTGGGTTAGCCGCAAAACAATTTGCGACTATGACCTTTACAATTGTAAAATCATGGAGGTCATCAATGTTTGATGAAATCAATAAATTATGGCTGTTGGATATAATTCATTAAATATGAAATAAATTTGTTTTGCACCCATGCCATGTAAACATGTGGCATGTAGACACATGGTATAAAGGCTAGAAACCCAACCTATACATTAGGAATGTAGGCCTTAGCCTATCGAGGAATGTAAGCTAACTTAACTAACAAGCTAAACCAGTTCATTAAGTTGCAAATGTGAGAACTTGAACCCTCACCTCCACATTGAAGGAATAAGTTGTTGACCCCCACTTAACCATTGCACCGCATGATTTTTACATGACAAAAATGGTCATCATATTCTTATAAACATATTTTTCTAACCTACTTTATAAGTTAGGTACGTAGGTATTTACTTAACAACTTAAAACCTACCTAGTAACTTAGTAGGTACCTAGCTTGGTAGGTAATAAGTAAGTAGTATTTAGAGGTAGTAGTAAGTAGGTAGTAGGTAGGTAGGTAGGTTCCTAATAATAGGTACATATATGTATTACTTGTCCAATATGTAGTTAGGTAGGTAGTTAATAAGTAGTATTAGCCCATACGTATTAGCTACTTTATAGGTAGCTAGTGAATAGCTAGTAGGTAGTTAGCACCTAATTAAACTACTTACATAGGTAGGTTATTAATGTATGTAGGCTAGTCATATAGTTGTAATGTAGTCACAAAATAGTTTTATCTAATTATGTAGTCATAATGCAATTGCAATGTAGTCACAAATTTGAGTAAAATTGTATGACTAAAAACATATGACTACATGATTAGATTAGGACATTAGTCATAAATGTCCAAGTCATGAAAGACACATTTTGGCATTGTGATCAAAATGGCAAAAAATCCCAAGACTTTATCATTTTGTTAAATATTATCAGTTCTACCAAGTTATGATTATGAAAACTTTACAAGCTTATATTTCTCACATACAATCTTTGATTTTTAACTACAAAATTGCAAACCGTTGGGAAAGAATTTTTAATGACATGTTACACGTTCCAATTAAAAGTGTTTTGACCCTTATTTTTTGGATTTTTAATGGTTGAAAATCAAATTGCTAGTTTGATTATTGATATTTTTTTCATTCATTTAACCTTAAGTTTAATATCTCTAAATGAAAAATGAAAGTTCATTTTTTATATCTACACTTCAAAATCTTTCCAATGGTCTAAAAAATTTGATTTGGACAACATTTCTCATTTAAACATTTTTGTCCCAAATATTCAGTACAATGTAGGATCTAATTCACAAGATGAAATGACCACATTAGAATGTTGGGACCCATTCTATCGCACATTTGAAAATGTGTTTGAGTCTCAAAACATTCTCCAACCTACTAGACCTACTTACCTAACCACCTACATATAACATACTTACCTACTTATCTACAACATATTTGCCTATTTACGTACTAATTATTTACCTACCTACCTACATGTTGCATATGCATGATAATGATGTCAACCTTGGGGGTGGGGGGGGGTAAGACACTTACACACCAATTAAACACATTGAATATCCTAAGTATCATTAGAAATAATTTGCATTAGTTGTTATATTGTATGCATCTATACCACATAGTCATCACACATGCCACATGTCAATGGTACTAGCGTTGGATTTTATTAAAAGAAGTTAGTTTAATCATATTGGGCATACTTACTTTTGGGGATTAGGGGGGGGATAAATGGACAAACTTTACCCCTTTAAGTAATTTTGGACATGTAGATTGGTCGTGATAGTCATCTTATTCACAATGTTATGGGCATAAAAGACATGTTTTTAAAGTAATGTTGTTTATTCAATTACCAATAATTTGATACAATTAAATCATCTACTCATTTGTGTTAATTATTTTTTTACAATGTTATAGCATTATCATTTTTGCCATTTATTCGGGTGATAACATGCTTAAAAATATGGCTATAAAATCTTCGTTGCAAGTATCAAACTTTGAATTGAACCTTTCCTGGCCACCATTTGTGAAGGTTGTTGTAAGATGGAAAAGTTCATTGCCAACCTTTTCTTCACCTTGATGTCTAACCCCATGTCATTCTTCCAAAAACATTTTACCATGCTAATGTTTGTGGTCTTAAGTTAATATGTTTTGTTAGTGGTTATCATTACTATGTTTCATTCAAGGATGATTAATAAATATTATAAAATGCAAGCATGGTGAAGCATAATAAAAGCTTCTTATATTTAATTCTAAAAATAGAATAATCATCAACATGTTAACATAAGAAAGTATATTCAAAACTTTAAAATTACAAAACCATTAGGTCTTTTATTGGGTTCATGGCAAGTTGAATACAAAATTTGGAAACAATTACTATAGTAAAATTGGGTGATAAGACATTTGAAACTAGTTGGTGAATATGGTGTCTAAAAATATAAGTTTTGGGTAAATTTTGAATTACAAAAGCAAACAACATGCCCCAAGAAATCACAAAGATAATCCAAATACGCTAACATGGCAACTCACAATTGAATACATAGTGCTTAAATAATACTATTTAATGGTGATTTTAATCACTAGGTATAATCTTTAAAAGTGTTTAAAGGTATTTAATTGTTAAAGGTAAAAAATTGTCTTGAACATTATGGGTGTTAAGAAACAATAATACCATTGTTGGATGAGAATTACCATCAAATGGTAAAACCATTATAGGAAAATTCTAGAGTGAAGGTGTTTTCTGACAATAATACCATAAGTATAATGAACTACCTTCATGGGACAAAATAATCAAAAGTTAATTTTGGTAGGAATTCCAATAAAATTAATTAATTACTACAAATAATATCCTAATAAAGTTCACTTGAAATGGCATCTTAACTTTTTTGTTATTAATGTTAAACATCATAGTTACCATCTTATATTTACTTAAGGGTGAAGCCATCTAGGTTAATTAATTGAAATTGATAAAGGATGGATGGATTTCCTTGAATTAGGATGTGTGGAAGGGATTAGGATAAGGAGATTTAGAAGGATAAGAAAATCTAAGAAGATAATGACTCAACCTTTTTATGGTGAATATCCTTTTTGAGTTCCTTATTTATCATTTGAAGAGGAGGATTGTGCATCATTCCTTTGTATGATTCTAAATTAGATGTGGTTTAAAAAGTTTTCTTGGGGAAGAAGTGTGTGTGTGTGAGGAGAAAATAAGAACATGGAAGAATATTGCACTTGTTATGTAATGAAGAATGGTTGAGGTTGTCAAACTCATTATTTCTTTTTATTTGTATTGACCTCTGGGAAGGTAAGGAAAATAGTTCTTTCTTAATTGATGTAGACAATTAGTTTTTTAGTTTGGTTCTTTTTCTTTTTTACAATGAAAGTATTCTCTATACTTGCTATTGGAGTATCAACATAGACTTGTTATAGGAGGGTAGTTGCCATTAAAAGGTAGTAGTAAGAAGGTAGTTATTGTGTTTGAGGTTTGGAGAAGGTAGAAAGTTGTTGCAAATAATAGGTAGTAGCTACAAAAGGTTTGTAAGTGTTACAAGTGGTATGTAATAGTTATAGAAAATCTACAAATGGTAGGCAATAGTTATAGGAGGTTTACAAGCACATTGACTATTCTTTCAAGTATGCAAAAAAAGGTAGTTGCAACATGATGGTAGTTTGTACAGGATGGTAGCTACTATAGGACGATAACTGTTGTAGGATGGTAGGTAGATAAAAAAATGCCTTACCTTCATATTTTTTATGTTATTTCTCATCCTTTTTTTATTCAACAACCTTTTTCCTTAATGGTAAGTAGGTTGTCGAATTCCACGGTTGAACATTAATATTCACCACATTGTAATCAAATACATCCACGTGTGTTACATTGATTTATTAAAAATGTTCATTACTACAAAACAAGGTTTTTGAAGAGGTACAAGTTGATTAATTTGTCATTTTTTATTATGGACATGTACATTTTGAGTAAAGGCTTGGGCTTGAATGATGAATGTATTTTTTGATTGATCAACTTGATTATAATGGTTTATTTGAGTAGATACATATAATCAAGATGGCCAATGATCTTTAGTCAAATGTGACAAGGTCTATTACCTTATGTATCTACCTTCTACTTACTCACCCACCTATTTACTTAGCTAGTTACTTACCTACCTATTAGCCACCCACCAACTTACATACCTATTTATTTATCTATAGATTTTCACCTACCTATTTACCTACCTACTTACCTACCCATGTACTTACTTAAGTTTAGCCGCTATGTTTAGCCACTAGATTTGACATTAAGTTTTGTTTAAATTGAACCATTAAATTAGGTAGAGCCTAGGTTTAACCACTGTATTTAACCATCAAATTTACCCACTGAGATTAGCTTAGGTTTAGTCATTATGTTTAACCATTGCGTGAATGCACATTACACTCACCCAAAAAGGGCGAATGAAGGTCCATTTTCATATTCCAAATCCAATGATTTTTCAAAAAAGACATTTAAATGATGTTGAATTTCACATTTTTTTCCATTTCCAAGTTCATACCACTATAATTTAATTTTTTTTAAAAACCTTTAAAAATATGGGCCTTGAAAAAATCAATTTAGATATCGAAATGGACTATATGAATTTGAAATTTGAAATCTTTAAATCTTTAAATCTTTAAATTTTTAAAATATTTTTTCTTACTTGATTTTTTCATTTTAAGTGTTATGGTACTTCAATGTGTGGTCGTAAAAAATCATAAGTTTAGTTTCCAACTCCATTAGAAAAAAACAATTCATAATGATTTTTTTTTGGGTAATTTAGACCATGACATTAAGTGTACCATCCTTTGTAAAGCACCTTGAATTGAACATTATCCTTTTGGTAATTTTTAATTTTTGAATTAAAAAATTTTGGGTTTAAAAGATTAGAATTTAGGTTTCAATTTTTCTTTTTACTTTTTTTTTCAAATAGATTTGAATGCAACAATATTTGAATCATTTAGAAAACAACTACCAATGTGACTTCCCAAAAAGTCCAGTATAATATTTTTTTTACCCATTAGGTTTAGTTTAAGTCTAACCACTATGTTTATCCAAGTTTTAATCATTATATGTTTAACCATTAGGTTTAGCCACTAGGTTTAATCAAAGTTTAATCTTAATGTTTAACCATTAAATTTAACCACTAGGGTTAGCTTAAATTTGACCATTATGTTTAACCAAGGTTTAATCATTATGTTTGACCATTAATTTAACCATTAAGTTTAGTCACTATGTTTATTAAAGGCTTAATCATAATGTTTAACCAAAGTTGAGTCATAAAATTTTGTCATTAGGTTTATTAACTAAATTTAGCCACTAGGTGTAGTCATGTTAATAGGAACCAAAAACAATTGTAACGATTGCTTAATTCTATGTTTTTTACACCCAAAAAAAAAAAAAAAAAACTTTAACTTGCAAATAAGTTTAAAAATTTACACATTACCAAATCTAATATGTTATTCTATAAATGTCCAAAATATGAAATTATTTCATCAACATTTGGACCTTCAAAAATAGTGTAAAAGGATTTATAACCATTGATTTTAAATAGTAAAAATATTTGTAAATGGATTTGTAAATGGATTTGTAAACGGATTTGGAAAACTTTGAAAATGAAATATTTTTGGTAAATTTTTAACACAAACCTTAACAAAATAATTGAAATAAAAATTTAAAATTTAAAAAGAAAATTGAAGATTTTTTCCAAGAATATTCCCCAAAAAACAATCAGTTAAGAAAACACCAATGGTTCCTATTAGCCTGTTTGCACCTTACTATGTTTAGTTGAAGTTTAGTCAATATGTTTAACCATTAAATTTAGCGAAAATTTAGCTATGAAATTTAACCATTAAGTTTATTAACTAAATTTAGCGACTATGTTTAGCCATAAGATTTATTCATTAGGTTTAACCAATGTGCAACCATTATTAATACATTAAACCACCAAGTTAATTACTTGATTTAATGATTATGTTTAGCTTAATTTTAACGACTAGTTGTTTAAATTTAGCCAATGTTTAACCACTATGTTTAACCATTAAGTTAAGCCACTTGATTTAATCATTATGTTTAGCTTAATTTTAGTCATTAGTTGTCACCTAAGTTTAGCCACTATGTTTAATGATGTGAAATAACCATGTGAAATTTTTTAAATAACAAAAGTTGAACACCTTTGATGTTGTCGTCCATTAGTAAGGACTTGGTTTATTATTGTGAAGGTTTGGGGTTCAATTTCTTATACTTGTAACATATGTGCATGCTTAGAGGGTTAGGGTATTAGGTAGGTTAGATTAAATAAACTAGCTAAAATAGGTTAGGTATGCTAGGCTAGCACCTACCACCTAAATGTTTTTTTCAACCTACTTAAACCTATTTACTACCTACCTACTTATTAATTTGAAAATTAATAATCTAGAAAATGATTTTAATTTAGGTAAAAATTTGACCCAATCAAATGGTTCATTATCAAATAATCAATCATTTTTTCAATCGCACTACTAGTTAAAATGACAAGATCCAAATTGATTGTATAATCACATTAGCAAGTCCAAATTGATTTGTCCAAATTGATAAGGTGGTTTTTAAAATTATGCCTACCATTTTGGGTACTTTTTATTAAAAAACTAAGTTAAAAAAACCATGAATTGTAGTAGTGGTTGTATATAAATACAACACACATTTTAACATGTGGTGAAAAACATCCAAATGGATCATAAAAGCAAAAAGAATGTGAAAATGTTGTCTTTGAAATGATTAACATGGAGAATTCATAGTCAAGAATTATAAGAACATTTTGAATTTATGACATTTGTCAATAATTGAATACCTTTTATATTCTTGAACAAATTGGAATTTTTGAACATGATACAAGTGAACAATCTTATGAAAGTTATTTGATGTACATATATTTCAAATTGTGACATTTCCACTCAAATTTTTGATTGAGGCCTTAGACACATACTATTATATGTCTTCATGCGTATAGTAAACCATATTATTCTTGCTACATGACTCCCCTAAAACAAAACATGCATATCTTACCTAATGGATGCTACCTACCCCCATCACCAATATGGATGAAAAATTGATCATCATCCTCAATATATGTATTCATTTTTGAACATGTAGCTTAACTTTGAGCATCTTTAGGCTTGGAAATTGATAGTAATGGATGTGCCACTTCCTATTCACCAAACTTATTCTTTTAGTTCAAAGTTTATGGGTGATTTAATTAAAACTATTGCCCTAGTGGTCTCAAGCTTCCAAGCTTGGCATTCCTTAGGTGTTATTTTAGAGCTTTCAAGTTTCCCTCCTCCTTCTCACTAAGCTTGAAATTTGTAACTTGTGTGCTTTTGTGTTCTTGTCTTGTTGTTTTATATTATAATCATGTTGTGGACCTAGTTTTGTGCTTTTGCATTGCATAATTATGTTGTAAACCCAATTTTGCACCCTTGCATTGATTACTCCTAATTCTTTTTGCTTTGTGTGTCTTATAGGTAATGAAAGAATGACAATAAATTGTGTAAATTCATGGATTCCTAAGGGTTAGATTTGGAGGATTTTGAATTTCTTATGGTAGCTTAGGACTAATCTCATTGGGTACAAGCATGATTGGGGTATCACATATGAACCTTAAGGACTCATTCTAAAGACTTTCAAATTCACCTTTTTTTTCACTTTTCTCATGACTTGTCTTACATTTCAACCTTTTTTTTCATGTCAAATGAAATAATTTTGTTCCAAATTTTATGTAGGCCTTTAAAGTGTTTATTGTTTTCACTTAGGAAAGTGAGAATAATGAAATTTATTCAATGTGGGTCGTGTTTAAACAATGGCCCAAAATACCCAAAAATTTGACTTTTTGAAACTTTTTAGATTATAATAGGGCATTTGGTTCTTATCACATTCATACATTTTATACACATCAGCACGTAAGGTGTTTGAGATAAAAATATGGGGCCAAAAAACTTGTTTAGACATTCCTTATGAATCTTTGAACTTTTTTTTTCTCATGAAACAAAGTCTTGGATTTTTTTCAAGGATTTGATAGGAATCCTTAAACTTATTCAAATTTGACATTGTATGCATAAAATAATACCTTTCTAATGTATCTATCTATGAATAGAATCAAGCTTTCAATATGAATGTGTCATTAAGTTTCAACGACATGTTTAAGTGAGGGGCCCAATGAATATAAAATGAGACAATCCTTTTGGGTACCCCAACCATGCTTTGACCCCATTTAGGTTTACAACATTGATTTCTTTTGGTTACTTTTCTATCACTATAGGGCTATGAGGCATATCTACACAATAACATTGGTTGGTTTTTAACCTATTATTAGGAAGATTTATATTTCATGTTTGAAAAACTATTTAATTCAACTATATGGAAAAACTTTGTTACAACAAATTCATCTCCCCATTACTAACTATGATAAGCTTGTAGATCTATGTAATTTTCTCCATTTCATGTTGTTGACATTTGTAGTTGTGTAAATATTTGAGAATTGAGTCTTGTTATCCATCAATTCAAAGGGTTGAAAAGCCATATACCTATAACCCTAAATTCAAATTTGACTTTTTTTTGGAGTGATTGTTCTAAAGCTTAGTATACCTATCTTGTCTAAATGATTTTGTTTAATTCCATGTAATTGTTTCTAGACATAGTTGCATCTTTCACCTTTTTGACTATTGTTTAAAATAACTTTACATTGGGGGTAATCACAATCTAGCGAGCCAAAAAGGGTGCCAAATCGCAAAGAAAAATAGTCAAATTGGATAAAGATTTATGTTTTTCCATTTAGAGCCATGACAATCATGGCAAGTTGTTTTATCACTCATATGAATGTTAAGGAATTCAAACCAAAAATCCATTTGATAAAATTTTAAGTTTAAGTTTTGATTTAAGACCTTTGAAAATGAACAC